>Ga0181593_10001431_pt1 | contig 21674 bp, 23 predicted proteins | sample 071ome_19_FD_133756 | JGI IMG/M metagenome (GOLD analysis project Ga0181593, IMG submission 133756) | Coastal salt marsh microbial communities from the Groves Creek Marsh, Skidaway Island, Georgia - 071413AT metaG (megahit assembly) | ecosystem: Environmental > Aquatic > Marine > Intertidal...
CCGCGCGGCCAGTAGCTGCCGGCGTCATGCACCACCGGCAGCGCGTCGACACCGGCGCGTTCGGCGAGCATTGCGCCGCCCGGGTTGAACGCTCCCAGCTCACCGGGCGGCATCCGCGTGCCCTCTGGGAACACCACCACCCACATGCCGTCGGCGAGTCGTTCGCGCCCCTGCTCGACCACCTGGCGCAGCGCCTTGCTGTGACCGCCACGGTCGATCGCGATCGGGCGCAGCATCGCCAGGCACCAGCCGAAGAAGGGAATCCTGAGCAGCGAGCGCTTCAGGACCCAGACCTGCGGGGGGAAGATCGACTGGAAGGCGAGCGTCTCCCAGGCCGACTGGTGGTTGCTCAGCACCACGGTGCCCGAGTCCGGGATGTGCTCGCGGCCGGTGACCCGGTAGTCGAGGCCGCAGGTCAGGCGCAACCAGCCGAGGGTCAGGCCGGCCCAGCGGCTGAGGATCATGTAGCGTTGCGGCAGCGACAGGAACGGCAGCACCGGCAGTGTCAGCTGGAACGCGATCAGCAGGGTCCACTTGCCGAGCATGAACAGCAGCGTGCGCAGCGCGGCGACAAGGTAGGCGATGCCGCGCAATTCGCGCGTCGGGATGGCATGGTCGCTCACGCGTCGGGGCCCGGTTCTTCGATCAGGGCGTCGACGAAGGTCGCGAGGTTGGCATGCACCTGGCAGGCCGACGGCAACGCGGACCTGTCGTCGAGGTGGTCATTGAGCGCGACCGGGACGGCACCGTGATCGTTGACGCAGGCGAGATCATCGGGCCGGCTGAAGACGCCGTGAACCTGGGCCGGGTCGACCCGCCAGCGGTCGGTGATCTCGACGAGCACGTCGGAGAGGCCGTCGTCTCGGTGGTCAGCGCGATGGAAGAAGGCGACCACCTGCCCGCCCGAATCCTGCGCGAGTCGCTGCAGTTCCAGCGCCGTGGCACGGTCCACCGTCTTCCCCGCGAGGATCACGGCGACCGGGTGGCCGGCGTGAGCGAGCCGCGCAAGGACGTCGAATCGTGCCCGACCCGGGCTCCCGGTGCCGCCCTGGAACAGCACTTCCTCGGCGAGGATGACCAGCCGCGAGGGCATGGACTGCGTGCGGCCTCAGGACTGCAGGCGCGACAGGTCGGCGACGCGCAGGAACAGCGTCGACATCTGGCCGAGCAGCGCGAGACGGTTGGCGCGCACCGCCGGATCCTCGGCCATGACCATCACGTCGTCGAAGAAGCGGTCGACCGCCGGACGCAGTCCGGCCAGCTCGCCCAGCGCGGCCTGGTAGTCGCCCATCGCGAGATCGGGCTCCACCGCCGCGGCATGGCTGGCGAGCTGTTCCGCCAGGTCACGTTCCGCCGCCTCGCTGAGCAGGTCGAGATCCGGTTCGCCAGGCTCTTCCGCGTCGGCCTGGCGCAGGATGTTGCGCACCCGCTTGTTGGCCGCGGCCAGGCTCTCCGCCTCGGGCAGCTCGCGGAACGCGGCGACCGCGCGCAGCCTCCGGTCGAAGTCGAGCGGTCGCGTCGGGCGCAGCGCGACGACCGCCTCGAACAGGTCGGGCGTGAAGCCGGCGTCGAGGTAGTGACCGCGCAGGCGGTCGAACAGGAACTGCAGCACCTGTTCCGTGGTGTCCTTTTCGCTGAGCCGGCCGTCGAGGTGGGCGGCGGCCTCGGCGAGCAGCTCGGCGAGATCGAGCTCCAGCTCCCCTTCGAGCACGATGCGCAGCACGCCGAGCGCGGCACGGCGCAGGCCGTAGGGATCGCGGTCGCCGGAGGGGCGCTGGCCGATGCCGAAGATGCCGACCAGCAGGTCGAGCTTGTCGGCCAGTGCGACGGCGCGCCCGGCCGGCGTGGTCGGCAACGTGTCACCGGCGAAGCGGGGTCGGTACTGCTCCTCGAGCGCGACGGCGACCGCCTCGGGCAGGCCGTCGTTGAGCGCGTAGTAACGGCCCATGGTGCCCTGCAGCTCCGGGAACTCGCCGACCATGTCGGTCAGCAGGTCGCACTTGGCCAGGCGCCCGGCCAGGCGTGCCTCGCCCGGGTCGCCGTCGGTGCGCTCGCTGACCAGCGCCGCGAGCGCGCTGATCCGCTCGGCACGGTCGTGCAGCGTGCCGAGGCGCTCCTGGAACACCACGTTGGCCAGTCGGGGCACACGGTCAGTAAGTGGTTGCTTACGATCCTGATCCCAGAAGAACTGGGCATCGGCGAAGCGTGGACGGATCACGCGCTCGTTGCCACGGCGCACCGTCTCCGGGTGGCGGCTGGCGATGTTGCTGACGGTGATGAAGTGCGGCAGCAGGCCGCCGTCGTCGCCGACCACCGGGAAGTACTTCTGGTTGCCCTGCATGGTCGAGATCAGCGCCTCGGCCGGCACGTCCAGGAAACGCGCCTCGAAACTCCCGGCCAGCGCGACCGGCCACTCGACCAGGGCGGTGACCTCGTCGAGCAGCGCCGCCTCGATCACCGCGTGGCCGCCGAGCGACCCGGCGAGCGCCTCGACCTGCTCGCGGATGGTGTCACGTCGACCTGCGAAATCGACCAGCACCTGGCCCTTGTCGCGCAGCAGTTCGACGTAGTCGGAAGCGTCGGCGATGTCGAGCGGGCCGTCGCAGTGGAAGCGGTGGCCGCGCGTCGTGCGCACGGTGTCGTGGCCGAGCACCCGCCCGGGGACGATCTCGGAATCGAGCAGCAGCACGACCCAGTGCACGGGGCGCACGAACTCCTCGTCGCGGTCGCCCCAGCGCATCCGCTTGGGGATCGGCAACCCGGCCAGCGCCGCCTCGACCAGCTCCGGCAGCAGGGCCGCCGCCGGCTGGCCCGCCACCTCGCGGCGTGCGGCCAGCCAGGTGCCCTTGTCGGTCTCGAGCCGCTCGAGCTCGCCGACCTCGCGTCCGCAGGAGCGGGCGAAGCCGAGCGCGGCCTTGGTCGGTTCGCCGTCGGCGTCGAATGCCGCGGTCAGCGCCGGTCCGCGCCGCTCCTCGACCCGGTCGGGCTGGGCCGTGGCGAGTGCCTCGACCTGGACCGCGAGACGGCGCGGGGAACAGAGCGCGTGTGCGGGACCGTGTGCCAGGCCCGCCTTGTCGAGGCCGGAGACCAGGCCGTCCCGAAACGCCCCGGAGAGGCGCGACAGCGCCTTCGGTGGCAGTTCCTCGGTGCCGATCTCGACCAGCAGCGTCGCGGTGTCAGCCATGGGTTCCCTCCGCGCCGGCGAGCATCGGGAAGCCGAGCGTTTCGCGCGAGTCGTAGTAGGCCTGGGCGACGTCGCGTGCCAGCGCGCGCACCCGCAGGATGAAGCGCTGGCGCTCGGTCACCGAGATGGCGTGGCGGGCGTCGAGCAGGTTGAAGGTGTGCGACGCCTTGAGCACCTGCTCGTAGGCCGGCAGCGGCAGGCCCGCCTCGATCAGCTTGCGACTCTCGGCCTCGCAGTTGTCGAACCAGCCGAACAGCGCGTCGGTGTCGGCGTGCTCGAAGTTGTAGGCCGACATCTCCACCTCGTTCTGGTGGAACACGTCGCCGTAGGTCACGTCACCGAGCGGACCGCGCGTCCAGATCAGGTCGAAGACGCTCTCGACCCCCTGCAGGTACATCGCGATCCGCTCCAGGCCGTAGGTGATCTCGCCGGTCACCGGCCGGCAGTCGAGGCCACCGACCTGCTGGAAGTAGGTGAACTGGGTCACCTCCATGCCGTTGAGCCACACCTCCCAGCCGAGACCCCAGGCGCCGAGCGTCGGCGACTCCCAGTTGTCCTCGACGAAGCGGACGTCGTGCTCGAGCGGGTCGATGCCGAGGCCGCGCAGCGAGTCGAGGTAGAGCTCCTGGATGTCGTCGGGCGACGGCTTGAGCACGACCTGGTACTGGTAGTAGTGCTGCAGGCGGTTGGGGTTGTCGCCGTAGCGGCCGTCGGTCGGCCGGCGCGACGGCTGCACGTAGGCGGCGCGCCACGGCTCGGGCCCGATCGAGCGCAGGAAGGTCGCCGGGTGGAAGGTGCCGGCGCCGACCTCCATGTCGTAGGGCTGCACGATCACGCAGCCGTGCCCGGCCCAGAACGCCTGCAGCGCGTCGATCAGTCCCTGAAAGGTGTCCGGGCCGGGGCCCGGTCGGGTGTCATCGGTCGCCAAGGCGCCCCCCAAGCGGTTGTTTCGCAAAGCGGTGGAGTATAGCCCGTGGGCTCCGCCGCCGTCAGCCGGATCAGGCCGAAACCAGCGTGAAACCGGCGCGCTTGAGGTAGCGCCGCTCCTCGTCGAGATCCGCGTGGGTCAGCGGGTGGTCGTCGAGCCAGCGTTCGGGGAAGCGCAGCTGCACCACGTCATCGACCTCGGTCACTTCCAGGGCGGGCAACGGCTGGCTGGAGCGGCCGCGATTGAGCAGCGCGGCGAGGCGCAGCAGCAGCGCGAGGCGGCGGGCCGAGAGCTGGCGGTCGGCCGGCAGCCTGCGGAACTCGACGCCGGGGAACTTGCGCCGGTGGCCACGCACCAGCGTGGCGAGCAGCTGCTGGTCCTGGCGCGAGAAGCCGGCGAGGTCGGCATGGGTCAGGATGTAGGCGCCGTGGCGGTGGAACTGGTTGTGCGCCACCGACAGGCCGACCTCGTGCAGCCGTGCCGCCCACTGCAGCAGCTGGCCGTCCTCGTCGTCGAGGCCCCAGCCGGCGGCCACCTGGGTGAACAGCATCGCGGCGGTCGCCGCGACGCGCTCGGCATGCGAGGTGTCGAGCCGCGAACGCTCGACCAGCACCGCGACGGTCTTCTCGCGCACGTCTTCGTGGTGGATGCGCCCGAGCAGTTCGTAGAGCAGCCCCTCGCGCAGGGCGCCGTCCGAGACCTGCATGCGCTCGATCTGCAACATATCGAACGATGCCGACAGGATAGCGACACCACTTGGGAAGATAGGCGCACGATCGCGACGCAGTCCTTCGAAGTCCAGCTTCTCGACCGAGCCCTTGGCCACCAGTGCGGCGCGCAGGCTGGCGAGGCCGTCGAGGGTGATGGTGCCGTCGCCCCAGCCGTTGGCCTGCAGCACGCGCGCGATGGCCAGGATGGTGCCGGACGCGCCGATCGCCTGGGCCCAGCCGACCTGGCGGTAGAAGGTCTCGATGGTCTGCAGTTCCTGCCGTGCGGCGATCTCCGCACGGTTCAGCGCCGCGCGGGTGATGCGCCCCTTGGCGAAGAAGCGCTTGGCGAAGCTGACGCAGCCCATGAACAGGCTCTCGCGGTAGAACGGCTCCGAGCGCATGCCGATGATGTACTCGGTGCTGCCGCCACCGATGTCGATCACCAGCCGCTGCCCCCGGTCATCGGCGATGCTGCCGGCGACGCCGAGGTAGATCAGGCGCGCCTCCTCGCGTCCGGCGATGATCTCGATCGGGTGGCCAAGGGCCTGCTCGGCCTCCAGCAGGAAGGTGTCGCTGTTGCGCGCCATGCGCAGCGTGTTGGTGCCGACCGCGCGCACGCTGCCCTGGGGCAGGTCGCGCAGGCGCTGGCCGAAACGGCCGAGGCACGCCAGCGCTCGCTGGCGGGTCTCGGGCGTCAGGCGCTTGTAGCGGTCGAGTCCGGCGCCGAGCTGCACCTGCTCGCGCAGTCGGTCGACCACGTCGAGCTGCCCGTCTTCGAAGCGGGCGATGATCATGTGGAAGCTGTTCGAGCCGAGATCGACCGCGGCGATGTAATCAAACGGGGATGGCATGCAGGCCTCTTGGTGTCCTAGGGAGGAGCGACGTCGCCAGCCGATGGCCTATCATTGAACCACACCCGCGCGGACCCATCGCGCAGCGAACCAGGCACATGGCCAAGAACGACAAGAGCAGCAAGACCCAGGTGGTGGACAGCCGCACCGGCGTGCGCATGCCCTACCTGCGGGGCATCCTGACGCGTTCGCTGCAGACCACCGGCCTCGGTTTCAACGACGCCTACAAGCTCGCGACCTGGCTGCGCCGTGAGCTCGAGGACGCCGACGAGGTCAGCAGCGACGCGCTGCGCGCCAAGGTTGCTTCGAGGCTCGCGGAGCGCCATGGCAAGGAGATCAGTGAGCGCTACCTGCAGCCGCAGGAGCACGCACCCTCGATCATGGTTCTAAATAGCAACGGCGAGCGCAGCTCGTTCGCCTCCGGACGCCTCGCGCGCTCGCTCGAATCGGCGACGCTCGGCGTCGATCAGGCCGAGGCGGTCGCGACCCGGATCCTGATGCAGCTCCAGCGCCTGGCGATCGGTGAGGTCAATTCCGAGCAGATCCGACACCTCGTCCACCACGACCTCAAGACCCACCACGATGAGGAGGTCGCACACCGCTACCTGGTGTGGCTCGAGTTCCTGCGCAGCGGGCGCCCGCTGGTGCTGCTGATCGGTGGCATCAACGGGGTCGGCAAGAGCACGCTGGCCGCCGAACTCGCGCACCGCCTCGAAATCGTGCGCACCCAGTCGACCGACATGCTGCGCGAGGTGATGCGGCAGATGACCTCCAAGCAGCTGCTGCCGGCGATTCACACCTCGAGTTTCCGGGCCTGGAATGCACTCCCGGCCGGCTACCTGGCGACCACCGGGGGCGAGGACCTGATGATCGACGGTTTCCTGACCCAGTCGGAGCAGGTCGGGGTCGCCGTCGAGGCGGTGCTCGACCGCGCGCGCTCGGAGCGGGTGGCGATGATCATCGAGGGGATTCACATCCACCCGGCCTACATGCAGGGCGTGGCGCGTGACGGCGACGCGATCATCGTGCCGTTCATGCTCGCCAACCTCGACCCGGAGCAGCTGCAGAAGCAGCTGCGGGGTCGCGCGATGGATGCGCCCAACCGGCGTGCCGAGCGCTACCTGAAGAGCTTCGACGTGATCTGGCAGCTGCAGTCGTTCCTGCTCGCCGAGGCCGACCGCTGCCACGTGCCGATCCTTTCCGAGTGGCCCACCGTCAAGGCCGCCGACCAGGCGATGGACATGATCTTCTCGGTGCTCGCGCGGCTGTTCAGAGGCAAGCCGCTCGAGCGCCTGTCGGCGGCTAGCTGAAGATCCCCTTCAGCAGGAAGAACACCAGCGCGGCGAGCACGCCGGCGATCGGCAGCGTGACCACCCACGAGAGGATGATCCCGCCGATGACGCGCAGGTTCAGCGCCGAGATGCCGCGCGCCAGGCCGACGCCCATTACCGCACCGACCGCGATGTGGGTGGTCGAGACCGGCAACCCGGTGCGCGAGGCGAGCACCACGGTGGTCGCCGCCGCGAGCGTGGCGCAGAACGCGCGACTCGGGGTCAGCTCGGTGATCTCGGTGCCGACGGTCCGCATCACCCGGTAGCCCATCGTCGCCAGCCCGACGACGATGCCGGCGCCACCGAGCAGCAGCACCCACACCGGAAGCGCCGCCTTCTGCGCGACCTCGCCACCGGATTGGACGATGCTGATCACCGCCGCAAGTGGGCCGATGCCGTTGGCGACGTCGTTCGAACCGTGCGCGAAGGCCATCGCGCAGGCGGTGAACAGCATCATCGGCACGAACACCTTCTCGACGCTGGTGAAATGGAAGTCGCGGTTCTCGTCCGGGACGTACTTGATGCGGTCGATCAGCACCCAGCCGATGCCGGCGATGACCAGGCCGATCAGCGCGGCGACGCCGAAGCTGGCACCGATCGACAGGTCGACATTGAGGTGCTTGAGTCCCTTCCACAGCGTCACCAGCGAGATGACGAAGCCGACCAGGAAGATGTAGGCCGGGCCCCAGCGCCTGGCGCTGTCGAACGGCTGGTCGGTGTCGAGGATCAGCTTGCGGATGCTGAGCATCAGCAGCAGCGCGATGAGGCCACCCAGCATCGGCGAGACCAGCCAGCTGGCGACGATGCCGCCGATCTTGCCCCAGTTGACCGCATCCATGCCGATGCCGACCATCGCGAAGCCGACGATGGCGCCGACGATCGAGTGGGTCGTCGACACCGGCCAGCCCCGGGTCGAGGCGATCATCAGCCAGATCGCCGCGGCGAGCAGTGCGGCGAGCATGCCGTAGACCAGCAGCTCCGGCTGCCCGGCGATCGAACCCGGGTCGATGATGCCCTTGCGGATGGTCTTGGTGACGTGGCCGCCGGCGATCACCGCGCCGGCGAACTCGAACACCGCGGCGATGATGATGGCCTGCTTGATGGTGATCGCACGGGAGCCGACCGAGGTGCCCATCGCGTTGGCGACGTCGTTGGCGCCGATCCCCCAGGTCATGTAGAGACCGAAAACCACCGCCAGGGCGATGAACCAGCTGCCGTGCTGGGCCAGGATTTCCATGTTTGGTATTCCTTGGTTCCGGGCGGCGCTCAGCGCACCGCGAGGATCAGGCGGAGGCGGTTGCCCACCTTCTCGGCGTAGTCGGCGAGGTCACCGACCCACTCGATCAGCTGGTACCAGAAGATCACCGTGACCGGCTTCATCTGGTCCTCGTTGCGGAACAGCAGGCGGGTCAGCTCGATGCCGAGGTTGTCGGTCTCGTCCTCGATGCGCCCGAGCTCGGAGATCATGTCGAGCACCTCGCCGCGCTCCTTGCCACCGAAGCCCATCTCGAGCAGCTCGTCGAGCTCCTCGATCACCTTGTGCGACTGGTGGCAGGCGTCGATGCAGCGCCGCACCAGCTCGGTGAGCGGGGCGTGCATCACGTCGACCAGTTCCATCGGCCGCTCGACCAGCAGGCCGGCGATGTCCTGCGCGGTGTCGGCGATGGAGTCCTGCATGTCGAGCACCTCGAGCAGGTCGCGGCGGTCGACCGGCAGGAACAGGCTCTTGGGCAGGTGCTCCCGGAGTTCGTTCTTGATCTTGTCGGCGTCCTCCTCGAGGGCGAAGATGCGTTCCTGGGCGGCGACGAGGCGTGCGTGGTCGTCCTTGCACAGCGCGTCGAACAGCTCCGGCACGACGTCGACGCAGTCGATCACCGCGCGCATGTGCTGTTGCATCGCCTTGAACGGCGAGCGGCCGAACAGGTTGGTGAAGGGGCTCAGGGCCATCGTGTCCTCCTTGGCAGCGACCCCGGCGGGCCGCGGGTCCTGGGCTGCGGTTCGTAACAGAACCGTCATGTATTCGTCACATTATGAACGGCCGAGAGGAGAAAACACCAGCATGAGCGACCGTTACGCGGTGGTCGGGGACCCGATCGACCACAGCCGTTCACCGCAGATCCACACTCGCTTCGCGGCGCAGACCGGCGAACGGCTGACCTACGAGGCGCTGCGCGTGCCGGCCGGCACGCTGGCCACGGCAGTCGACGCGTTCAGCGCGGCCGGCGGCCGAGGCCTCAACGTCACGGTGCCACTCAAGGAGGAGGCCTACCGCCTGGCGGCGACGCACTCCGCGCGGGCGGCACGCGCCGGGGCGGTCAACACGCTGCGTCTCGACGGCGACGGCGCGCCGTTCGGCGACAACACCGACGGCATCGGCCTGGTCCGCGACCTGGTCGAGAACCTCGGCATCGAGCTCGCCGGCCGATCGCTGCTGGTGCTCGGGGCCGGCGGCGCGGTGCGCGGCATCCTCGCACCACTGCTGGAGCAGCGGCCCGCGCGCGTGGTGATCGCGAACCGCACCGCGGACAAGGCTGCCGCGCTGGCCGCGGCGTTCGCCGACCTCGGCCCGGTCAGCGGGGGCGGCTTGGATGGTCCCGCCGGTCAGCACTTCGACCTTGCCATCAACGGCACCGCGGCGAGCCTGGCCGGCCAGGCGCTGGCACTGCCCGCATCGCTCGACGTGGCGGGCGGTTTCGCCTACGACCTGGTCTACGCGCGTGAGCCGACGCCGTTCATGCGCTGGGCCGAGGCGCGCGGTGCAAGCGGCACCTCCGACGGCCTCGGCATGCTGGTCGAGCAGGCGGCCGAGTCGTTCCTGGTCTGGCGCGGCGTGCGGCCGCAGACGGCGCCGGTGATCGCGGCGCTGCGGGCGGAGAATTGACCGCCGGCCCCGGTGGCGTCTCCCGTGGGTCGGACTTCAGTCCGACATTCGTCTGGGTCCTGTCGGGCTGAAGCCCGACCCACAACCAGGGCAACGGATCACCAGACAGGACCCGCTCAGCGCATCGTCACCAGCTCCTCGGCACTGGTCGGGTGGATCGCCACGGTGTCGTCGAAATCGCGCTTGGTCGCGCCCATGCGGATCGCCACCGCGAAACCCTGCAGCATCTCGTCGGCGCCGGGGCCGATGACATGGCAGCCGACGATCTTCTGCTCGGCGCCGAGGCAGACCAGCTTCATCGCCGTGGGCAGGGGGTGCGGTGAAAGGGCGTGGTACATCGCGGTGAAGCGGGTCTGGAAGACCTTGACCGCATCGCCGTGCCGCTCGCGCGCTTCGTCCTCGGTCAGGCCGACGGTGCCGATCGGTGGATGGCTGAAGATCACCGTCGGGATCAGGCGGTAGTCGAGATGCCGCTCCGGCTGGGCGTCGAACAGCCGGTCGGCCAGTCGGCGGCCCGCCGCGATCGCAACGGGAGTCAGCGCGGCGCGCCCGGTGACGTCGCCGAGGGCATAGACGCGCTCGACGTTGGTGTTCTGGAAGTCGTCGGTGGGAATGAAGCCCTGCCCGTCGATCTCCACGCCGGCGTGCTCGAGCCCGAGCCCGGCGGTGCGTGGGCGCCGGCCGATCGCCCAGATCAGCGTATCGAACGGACCGAGGGTCTGGCCCTTGTCGGTGCGCACCCCCAGCGTGCCGTCGGCATGGCGCTGCACCGCCTCGACCTGGGTGCTCGAGACGATGCTGACGCCCGCTTCACCCATGCTCTCCATCAACGTCTCGCGCAGCATGGCGTCGAATTCGCGCAGCACGTGGCCCTTGCGCAGCAGCAGGCTCACCTCGCTGCCGAGCGCCTTGAGCAGCCCGGCGAGCTCGACGGCGATGTAGCCCGAGCCGACGATCGCGACCCGTTTCGGCTGCGTCTCGAGCGCGAAGAAGCCGTCGGAGGTGATGCCGTGCTCGGCGCCGTCCACGGCCGGCACGATCGGCTCACCGCCGGGGGCGAGGGCGATGTGGTCGGCGCCGTAGACCTCGCCGTCGACCTCGACGTGGCGCGCGTCGACCAGCCGTGCGGTCCCGCGCAGCAGATCGATGCCGGAATCGGCGAGGTAGTTGCCGTACCAGTCGTTGATGCCGCCGACGTAGCGGTCGCGCGCGGCCTTGAGCCGCGCCCAGTCGAAGTCGTGACCGTGCAGCGTGAAGCCGTAACCGGCCGCGTCGTCCAGGGCGTGCGCGAGGCCGGCGCCGAACCACATCACCTTCTTCGGCACGCAGCCGACGTTGACGCAGGTGCCGCCGAGCGGGCCGGACTCGACGACGGCGCAGCGCTTGCCGTGGAGGGCGGCGCGTTCGGCGACCGACAGGCCGCCGCTGCCGGCGCCGATCGCGATCAGGTCATAGTGCTTGCTCAATGGATTCAGCCGGTTTGGACGGGACGCGCTAGTATAGTAGGCCAACCTGTTTTCGTTTCCTGGAGAGTGCCCATGGATGTCGGCAGCTTCATCTTCCTCGGCCTGCTGGTCGTCGTCGCGGTCTACGCGGTCACGCTTTACAACAACCTCGTCACCCTCAAGCACAACGTCGGCAAGGCGTGGTCGAACATCGACGTGCTGCTCAAGCAGCGCCACGACGAGCTGCCCAAGCTGGTCGAGACCTGCAAGCAATACATGGGCTACGAGCAGGAGACACTCGAGCGGGTCATGAAGGCGCGCTCGGCGGTCTCCGCAGCGCGCGAGGCGGGCAACGTCGGCGCCCTCGGTGCAGCCGAGTCGCAGCTGCGGCTCGGTCTCGGCAACCTGTTCGCGGTGGCCGAGGCGTACCCGGAACTGAAGGCGAATGAGTCGTTCCAGCACCTTCAGGCGCGTATCAGCGGCCTCGAGAACGCCATCGCCGATCGCCGTGAGTTCTACAACGAGTCGGTGAACGTCAACAACATCCGCATCGAGCAGTTCCCCGACGTGATCGTCGCGCGGATGTTCGCCTTCAAGGCCTTCGAACTGCTCGAGTTCAGCGAGGAGGAGAAGGCCGACGTCGACATGAAGACGCTCTTCTCCTGAGGCCGGCATGCGCGAGAGCATTCTCTCGGCCAACGCCGGCGAGTTCTGGTTCTGGATCGCGCTGCTCGTCGCGATCGGTCTCGCGTCACTCTACGGCCTGTTCCGTTTCTTCGTCCGCGCGCGGCTGATCGAGGACACGCCGACCTCGAAGATCCGCTCCGCCGCGCAGGGCTACCTCGAGCTCAACGGCCTGGCCGAGCCGCTCGACGGCACGCCGATCGTCGCGCCGCTGTCGAAGCTGCAGTGCGTCTGGTACCGCTACAAGGTCGAGGAGCACCAGCACCACGGCCACAGCTTCGGCACCAAGCGCAACAGGGACCGCTGGCGCACCGTCGAGCGCGGCACCAGCGACGGCGTGTTCCGGCTGCGCGACGAGACCGGCGAGTGCGTGGTCGATCCCGAGGGCGCCGAGGTCACGCCGTCGGTGCACCAGGTCTGGTACGGCGACAGCCACTACCCGAATGGCGCGCCGCTCGCCAGCAAGGAGGGTGGCTGGATGGCCCGCCTCGGGATCGGTTTCAGCGTCGGCCTCGGGCGCTACCGCTACACCGAGGAGCGGATCATGCCGGCCACCGACCTCTACGCCATCGGCCAGTTCCGCACGCTCGGCACCGGTGGAGGTGACCGCGACGCCGTGGTCGCCGCCGTGCTGCGCGACTGGAAGCGCGACCAGGCCGAGCTGCTCAAGCGCTTCGACAAGGACGGCGACGGCAAGATCGACCTGCAGGAGTGGGATGCCGCGCGGCGCGCGGCCGAGGCGAAGGTCGACGCCGAACTGCGCGAGCGCCAGCAGTCGGCACCGATCAACGTGCTCGCCGACCCGGGCGTTTCGCGCCGGCCGTTCATCCTCTCGGTCGAGTCGCAGCGCGACATGGCGCAGCGCCTGCGCCTCTTCGCCGGCGCCTGCCTGGTCGCGTTCTTCGCCTGCGGTGGGGGTGCGGTCTGGGCGCTCGGCGTACGCCTGGGGAGCTGAAACCCGGTGCGCATCGCCACCTGGAACGTCAACTCGGTCCGCGCGCGCCTCGACCACCTGCGTGACTGGCTCGCCGCCGAGCAGCCCGACCTGGTCTGCCTGCAGGAGACCAAGGTGGTCGATGCCGATTTCCCGCACGAGCCGTTCGGCGAGGCCGGCTACCGCGCCGAGATCAGCGGCCAGAAGAGCTACAACGGCGTGGCCGTGCTGGCGCGCGCCGGGCTCGAGATCACCGATCCGGTGCGCGACCTGCCCGGCCTCGACGACCCGCAGCGACGCGTCCTCGCGGTCACCGTCGAGGGCGTGCGCGTGGTCAACGTCTACGTGCCGAACGGCAGCGAGGTCGGTAGCGACAAGTACGCCTACAAGCTCGACTGGCTGGCACACCTCACCAGTCACCTGCGCGCCGAGCTCGCGGCCCATCCGCGGCTGCTGCTGACCGGCGACTTCAACATCGCCCCGGCCGATCTCGACGTGCACGATCCCGACGCCTGGCGCGACAAGGTGCTCTGCAGCGCACCGGAACGCGCGGCGTTCCACGAGCCCGAGGCGCTTGGCCTGCGTGATCTGTTCCGCATGCTGCACCCCGACGAACCCGGCTTCAGCTGGTGGGACTACCGCATGAACGCGTTCCGCCGCGACCGCGGCCTGCGCATCGACCTGCTGCTGGTCACCGATGACCTCGCCGCCTGCGCGCGGGCCTGTCGCGTCGACCGCACGCCCCGCGGCCGGGAGAAACCCTCCGACCACGCCCCGGTGGTCGCGTCGTTCGACCTCGACGGGTGATGTAGCGCGGCCTGGGGGCCGCGCCTACCGTTCGGAAGGCGATTGGTCGGAGCGCCGCCCACGGCGCGATTCGATCGATGCCAGATCGCGACCCGGGGGTCGCTGCTACAGGCCATGCATGCCGCGGACGGCCTCAGCAGCGCGGCAGTTCGACGTCGGCGAACAGCGCGGCGCGCGCCTCGGCGGTCGGTGCGGCGAGCGCGGCGTCGACCGTGGCGCGGTCGAGGTGCGGTGCGAAACGGGCGATGAAATCGTAGACGTAGCCGCGCAGGAAGCTGTTGCGGCGCAGCCCGATGCGTGTCATCGAGTCGTGGAACAGGTGGCTGGCGTCGAGCGCGCACAGGTCGTCGTCCTGCTTCGGGTCGTAGGCCATGCTGGCGAGGATGCCGACGCCGAGACCGAGGCGGACGTAGGTCTTGATCACGTCGGCGTCGGTCGCGGTGAATGCCACGTGCGGCTTGAGCCCCTCGCGGTTGAACGCCTCGTCGAGCCGCGAACGTCCGGTGAAGCCGAACACGTAGGTCAGCACCGGGTAGTCTGCAATCGCCGCGAGGGTCAGCGGGCGCACCTCGCGCAGCGGGTGGTCGCAGGGCACGATGATGCTGCGGTTCCACAGGTAGCACGGCAGCATCACCAGGTCGTCGAAGTGCTCCATCGCCTCGGTGGCGATGGCCAGGTCGATCAGCCCCTCGGCGGCCATGCCGGCGATCTGCATCGGCGTGCCCTGGTGCAGCTGCAGCGTCACCTCGGGGTAGCGGCGTACGAACTCCCCGACCACCCCCGGCAGCGCGTAGCGTGCCTGGGTGTGGGTGGTGGCGATCGACAGGCTGCCGCGCTTCTCGTCGACGAAGTCGGCGGCGGCCCGGCGGATGCCCTCGACCCCCTCGAGCACCTCGGTGGCCATGCGCACGATCTCGCGCCCGGCCGCGGTCAGGCTGACCAGGTGCTTGCCGCTGCGCTCGAAGATCTCCACGCCGAGCTCGTCCTCGAGCTGACGTACCTGCTTGCTGACCCCTGGCTGGGAGGTGAAGAGCGCCTCGGCCGCGGCCGAGACGTTGAGCCCCTGGCGCGTCACCTCGACGATGTAGCGCAGCTGCTGGAGTTTCACGGCATGGGGTTGGCGCGGTCGCGCACGCGGGCCGCGTGTCGCCCTCTGCCGGAACGCCGACGCAGTGGGTCGAAGTGGTGTCGCTCGAGCGTCCAGTCGGTCTCCGAGGCGGTCAGCACCAGGCAGCCGGGACCGCCGTAGGTGCGGAACTTGCCTGCGGCGCCCGGGTTGAGTACCCAGGGCGAGGTCTCGCAGTCGCACACCTGGCGGTGGCTGTGGCCCACCATGATGGCGCGAGCGTCCGCGAAGCGGCGGCGCAGACGCTGGTGACGCTCGTAGAGCGGACCGGCGCGGTGGCCGTGAATGATCACCAGCCGTCCGCCCGGCAGGTCGAGGTCGGCGGTGCGCGGCAGCGTGTCGAGGCCGGTGGTGTCCTTGCCGGCCCAGTCGCGCGGGGTGTCGTTGTTGCCGCGCACGACCACCACGCGCCCGAGCCGCGGCTGCAGTTCGCGCAGCACGCCGAAGCCCCCGATGTCACCGCCGTGCACCGCGATGTCGCAACCCTCGACCAGCGCGGCGATGCGCGGATCGAGGTAACCGTGGGTGTCCGACAGCAGCGCGATGCGCAGGATCTGGCCAGGCTCGCTCATGCCGTGCAGTCTGGCTTGACGCGCGGGGAACGGCAAGCAACCGCACCATCGGCAGGGGCATCCGCGGCGGCGCCGCGCAAGGGCCCTTCGTAAACCCGCGGCGATGCGGTTATGCTAGCGATACACCACGGCAAGAGTGGCCGCGAGGCCTTTGAAAAATGAGCGAGCGCACGGCGTCGGTCCGCCGCGACACCAAGGAGACCCAGATCGAGGTCCGCGTCGATCTCGACGGCACTGGGCGCGCCGAGCTGGCGACCGGGGTGCCGTTCCTCGAGCACATGCTCGACCAGATCGCGCGCCACGGGCTGCTCGACCTGTCCATCAACGCCACCGGCGACCTGGAGATCGACGGCCACCACACCGTCGAGGACATCGGCATCACGCTCGGGCAGGCCGTCGCGCAGGCGCTCGGCGACAAGCGTGGTATCCGCCGCTACGGTCACGCCTACGTGCCGCTGGACGAGGCGCTGTCGCGCGTGGTCATCGACCTGTCGGGCCGGCCCGGCATGCTCTGGCGGGTGGAGTTCCCACGCGCCCGGGTCGGCGACTTCGATACCGAGCTGTTCCACGAGTTCTTCCAGGGCTTCGTCAACCATGCCCAGGTGACGCTGCACGTCGATGCGCTGCGCGGCCAGAACGCGCACCACATCGCCGAGACGGTGTTCAAGGCCTTCGCCCGCGCGCTGCGCATGGCGGTCGAGCCCGATCCGCGCATGACCGGCGTCACGCCATCGACCAAGGGGCAGCTCTGACCCGCTACCGCTGGCGCCACGCCACGCCGCCATGAACACGATCGCCATCATCGATTACGGCATGGGCAACCTGCACTCCATCGCCAAGGCGCTGGAGCACGTTGCCGGCCGTCGCGTGCGCGTCACCGCCGTGGCCAGGGAGATCCTCGATGCCGAGCGCGTGGTGTTCCCCGGCCAGGGCGCGGCGCGCGACTGCATGCACGAGATCCGTGCGGCCGGGCTGGTCGACGTGATCCGCGAGGCCGCGCAGAGCAGACCCTTCCTCGGCATCTGCATGGGCCTGCAGGTCCTGCTCGAGCACTCCGACGAGGGCGGCGGGGTCGATTGCCTGGGGCTGGTGCCGGGCCGCGTACGCTCCCTCCGCGAGGGTCTCGACCCGGCGGCCGGGAGGCTGAAGATTCCGCAGATGGGCTGGAACCAGGTCGAGCAGGTCGGTGGCCACCCGTTATGGGAAGGCATCGACGACCTCAGCCGCTTCTACTTCGTACACAGTTACTACGTCGATCCGGACGACCCCACCCTGGTCGCCGGCCTCACCGACTACGGGCGGCGCTACGCTTCGGTGCTCGCCCGGGACAACGTTTTCGCGGTGCAGTTCCACCCCGAGAAGAGCCAGCACGCCGGTCTGCGCCTGCTGGCCAACTTCGCCGAGTGGGACGGTGGCGCGCCATCAGGCAACAGCCAGGAGTGACGAGGACAAGACGATGCTGCTGATACCGGCGATCGACCTGAAGGATGGCAAGTGCGTACGCCTGCGCCAGGGGCGCATGGAGGACGAGACGGTCTTCTCCGACGACCCGGTGGCGGTCGCCGGGCGCTGGGTCGAGGCCGGCGCACGACGGCTGCACGTCGTCGACCTCAACGGCGCGTTTGCCGGCACCCCGGTCAACGCGCAGGTGATCCACGACATCTGCGCGGCGTATCCCGACCTGCCGGTGCAGGTCGGCGGCGGCATCCGCGACGAGGAGACGGTGGTCACCTACCTCGAGGCCGGGGTGCGCTACGTCATCATCGGCACCAAGGCGGTGACCCAGCCGCATTTCATCAACGACCTGTGCATGGAGTTTCCCGGCCACGTGATCGTCGGTCTCGACGCCAAGGACGGGCGCGCCGCGGTGGACGGCTGGTCGAAGCTCTCCAGGCACGACGCTGTCGAACTCGCCCAGCAGTTCGAGCAGGACGGCGTGGTCTCGATCGTCTACACCGACATCGGCCGCGACGGCATGCTCAGCGGGGTCAACGTCGACGCGACCGTGCGCCTCGCCGAGTCGGTGCACATCCCGGTGATCGCGTCGGGTGGCGTGCGCAGCCTCGACGACGTTCGCGCGCTCTGCGAGGTGGCCGACGCCGGCATCATCGGCGCCATCACCGGCCGCGCGATCTACGAGGGCACGCTCGACCTGGCCGAGGGCCAGAAGCTCGCCGACGAACTCAGCGCCGACCCGTTCGAGGCCTGACGTGGGGCTCGCCAAGCGCATCATCCCGTGCCTGGACGTCGACCGCGGTCGCGTGGTCAAGGGGGTGCGCTTCGTCGAGATCCGCGACGCCGGCGACCCGGTCGAGGTCGCGCGCCGCTACGATGCGGAGGGCGCCGACGAAATCACCTTCCTCGACATCACCGCCAGCTCGGACGACCGCGACACCATGCTGCACGTCGTCGAGGCGGTGGCCGGCGAGGTGTTCATCCCGTTGACCGTCGGCGGCGGCATCCGCTCGCTCGACGACATTCGCCGGCTGCTCAACGCCGGCGCCGACAAGGTCTCGATCAACACCGCCGCGGTGCACGACCCCGAATTCGTCAAGGCCGCCGCCGAGCGTTTCGGCTCGCAGTGCATCGTCGTCGCGATCGATGCCAAGCAGGTCGAAGAGGACCCGCCACGCTGGGAGATCTTCACCCACGGCGGGCGCAAGCCGACCGGTCTCGACGCCATCGACTGGGCACGGCGCATGGCCGGCTACGGCGCCGGCGAGATCCTGCTCACCAGCATGGACCGCGACGGCACCCGCAGCGGCTTCGACCTGGCGCTGACGCGCGCCATCAGCGAGGCGGTGGACGTGCCGGTGATCGCGTCGGGTGGCGTCGGCACGCTCGATCACCTGGTCGAGGGGGTCAATGCGGGGGCCGCCGACGCGGTGCTCGCGGCGAGCATCTTCCACTTCGGCGAGTACACCATCGAGGCGGCCAAGCGGCACATGGCCGAGCACGGCATCGAGGTGCGCCTGTGACGCGCACTGGTGAGCCCGTGGCCGCTTGCGCATAATGGCCCGCCCGCTGCGAGGAACGAGCGCCCCATGACCCACGCCTGGCTCGACGAGATCAAGTGGACCGACGACGGCCTGGTGCCGGCGGTCGCCCGTGATGCCGACAGCGGCGAGATGCTGATGCTGGCGTGGATGAACCGCGAATCGCTGGCGCTGACCGCCCGCGAGGGGCGCGCCGTCTACTGGTCGCGCTCGCGACAGAAGCTGTGGCGCAAGGGCGAGGAGTCGGGTCACGTGCAGCAGGTGCGCGAGATCCGCCTCGACTGCGACAAGGACGTGATCGTGCTCAGCGTCGAACAGATCGGCGGCATCGCCTGCCACACCGGGCGTCGTCACTGCTTCTTCCGCCGCCTCGAGGGCGAGCACTGGGTCGAGGTCGAGCCGGTCGAGAAGTCGCCCGAAGAGATCTACGGCAAGGGCTGATGAGCGACACGGTGCTCAGCGAGCTGGCCACGGTGCTGGAAGCGCGCAAGGCCGCAGACCCGGAAGGCTCCTACGTCGCCGGGCTCTACGCGGCTGGCCTCGACGCCATCCTGCAGAAGGTTGGCGAGGAGGCGGTCGAGACGATCCTCGCGGCCAAGCAGGGCGACGCCACGCGAATCGTGCAGGAAACTGCGGATCTGTGGTTTCATAGCCTGGTCATGCTCGCGCAGCAGGGGCTCGGCCCACAGGCGGTGCTGGACGAACTGGAGCGCCGTTTCGGCCTCTCCGGTCTCGCCGAGAAGGCGGCCCGGGGTGACGATGCGGCACGGGACTAAGAACCTAGAGACTTTGCGGAGGAGACGGGCATGGGCATCAGTATCTGGCAGCTGCTGATCATTCTGGCGATCGTGGTGCTGCTGTTCGGCACCAAGAAGCTACGCAACATCGGCGGCGACCTCGGCGGAGCGATCAAGAGCTTCCGTAGCGCGGTCAAGGACGGCGAGGGGGCCAAGGAAGACGCCCAGGCCGAAACCAAGGCGATCGACGAGGGTGGCGAGGGCCAGACCATCGACGGCGAGGTGACCTCGAAGGAAAAGGATCAGGTCTGATCCGCCGCGCCCACCCGCGCACTTACCGCGCCTGAGCGGAACCCCCTTACGTGTTCGACGTCGGCTTCTGGGAACTGGCGGTCATCATGATCGTCGCGCTGCTGGTCATCGGACCGGAGCGGCTGCCGCGCGTGGCGCGCACCGTCGGCCTGTGGCTCGGCCGGGCGCGCTCGGCATTCAACAGCGTCAAGTCCGACATCGACCGCGAGCTGCGTGCCGAGGAACTCAAGACCATGCTGACCAAGCAGGCCGAGGCGCCCGAGCTGAAACAGTTCCGTGACGAGCTGACCCGCGACATCGACAGCCCGTCGCCGCCAGACACGGCGACCACGCCGCAGGCGGTCGAGAAGAAGCCGGACGCCACTCCGCCAGCGAGCGACGATGAGCGAAGCTGAGCACGAGGAGGGAGAGGTCGGGCAGGAGCAGCCGTTCCTCGCCCACCTGGTCGAGCTGCGCGACCGTCTGCTGCGCGCGGTGCTCGCGGTGCTGGTGCTGTTCCTCGGCCTGTTCCCGTTCGCCAACACCCTCTACGAGTACGTCGCCGGGCCGTTGATGGCCCACCTGCCCGAAGGCAGCAACATGATCGCCATCGACGTGGCGACGCCGTTCCTGACGCCGTTCAAGCTGGCGCTGGTCGCGGCGATCTTCCTGGCCATGCCGTACCTGCTCTACCAGGCGTGGGCGTTCGTCGCCCCGGCACTCTACCGTCACGAGAAGCGGCTGGTCTTCCCGCTGATGGTCACCAGCTCGATCCTGTTCTACCTGGGCATCGCATTCGCCTACTACGTCGTCTTCCCGCTGGTCTTCGCGTTCCTGACCAGCACGGCCCCGGCGGGGGTCGAGATGATGACCGACATCAACCGCTACCTCGACTTCGTGCTGACCATCTTCTTCGCCTTCGGCCTCGCCTTCGAGGTGCCGATCGCGACCATCCTGCTGGTCTGGACCGGAGCCACCACGCCCGAGAGCCTGCGCGCCAAGCGTCCGTACATCATCGTCGGTGCGTTCGTCGTCGGCATGCTGCTGACCCCGCCGGATATCATCTCGCAGACGCTGCTGGCGTTGCCGATGTGGGTCCTCTTCGAGCTCGGCGTGATCTTTTCACGGATCTACGCCAAGCCGGCCGATGACGCGGGCGAGCCGGAGTCCGAAGAGGCCGACTACGGCGAAACGCAGGCGACCGGCGACGAGACGCCCGACGCGCCGCTGAGCGACGCCGAGATGGAGGCCGAGCTCGACCGTCTCGAGGCGGAGCAGGCCGCGCTCGAGGCCGAGCTCGACGAACTCGGTGACGAAGGCGAGCCTCCGGACGATGCAACCGGAGACGACGACCCGCCGAAGAGCTGACCGTTCAGGCCGCCAGCAGGCGGTCGATCAGCCGCTGCGCCTGACCGGCGTAGCCCCCGCCGAACAGGTTCACGTGGTTGAGCACGTGGTAGAGGTTGTAGAGGTCGCGGCGCACCGGGTAGCCGGCGTCGAGCGGCGCGGCCTCGCGGTAGGCGGCATGGAAGGCCGGGTCGAAACCACCGAACAGCTCGGTCATCGCCAGGTCGGCCTCGCGGTCGCCGTGGTAGACCGCCGGGTCGAACAGCACCGGCGTGCCGTCGGGCAACGCGGCCCAGTTGCCGCCCCAGAGGTCGCCGTGCAGCAGCGACGGCGCCGGGGTGTGGCCGGCGAGCAGGGCGTCGAGCCGCTCGAGCAGCCGCTCCCCGCCCGTGAAGCGGTGGCCGCGACGAGCGGCGAGCTCGAGCTGGAAGCCGAGCCGTCGTTCGCGCCAGAACGCCACCCAGTCGTCCATCCAGCCGTTCGGCTGCGGCGTGCTGCCGATGGTGTTGTCGCGCGTCCAGCCGAAGGCGTCGGCGTGGGATGCGTGCAGCGCGGCGAGCTCCCGGCCGAGGCGTGCCGCGCTGGCACGATCGCCGCTACCCAGTTGCAGTTGCTCGAGCACCAGGAACGTCCGGCTGCCGGCACGGCCGTGGGCGAGTGGCCGTGGCACGCGCAGCGTGACGGTCGCGGCCAGCGCGGCGAGCCCGGCCGCCTCGGCGGCGAACATCGCCTCGCCCCCGGCGTCGTTGAGCTTGACGAAGAAGGCGCCGGCGCTGGTCTCGAGCGTCCACGCGGCGTTGATGCAGCCGCCGCCGACCGGATGGCGATCGCGCACCTGGAACCGGTCGCC
>Ga0181593_10001435_pt1 | contig 21653 bp, 16 predicted proteins | sample 071ome_19_FD_133756 | JGI IMG/M metagenome (GOLD analysis project Ga0181593, IMG submission 133756) | Coastal salt marsh microbial communities from the Groves Creek Marsh, Skidaway Island, Georgia - 071413AT metaG (megahit assembly) | ecosystem: Environmental > Aquatic > Marine > Intertidal...
AGGCCGGCCGTGTCGATGATGTGCAGGGGCATGCCATCGATACTGATATGTTCACGCAGGGTATCACGCGTGGTGCCGGCAATTTCAGTAACGATGGCCCGGGACTGACCGGCCAGCATGTTTAACAGACTCGATTTGCCGGCATTGGGCTCTCCGGCGATCACCACCGTCAGGCCCTCCTTCATGATACTGCCCTGCCTGGCCTGGGCCAGCACGCTGTCCAGGCGGACCCTTATGCTGTCGAGTCGTTCGGAAACATCGCCTTCTGCCAGGAAATCGATCTCCTCATCCGGAAAATCGATGGCTGCTTCCACGTAGCTTCTCAGCTCGATGATGGCGGCAACGAGGTCGTTCACCAGCCGGGAAAACTCGCCCTGCAGGGAACGCACGGCAAAACGGGCGGCCTCGGTCGACTGGCTGTCGATGAGGTCGGCAATCGCTTCGGCCTGGGCCAGGTCTATCTTGTCATTGAGAAAGGCGCGTTCGGAAAATTCACCCGGCCTCGCCAGGCGCAGACCGCAATCCAGCAATTCCTTGAGCAGCAGGTCGACGATAAAGGGACCGCCATGGGTGTGAAATTCTGCTACATCTTCTCCTGTGAAGGAGTCGGGGCCTGGAAAGAACAGGGTGATGCCGGTATCGATGACCTCGCCGGTGCTGGCATGGAATGGGCCATAGTGGGCATGACGGGCGCGCGGCGAAAAGCCGACCAGGTTTGCAGCGACCTCAAGGGATTTTTTGCCGGAGGTTCTGATAATACTGACCCCGCCGCGGCCTGAAGGAGTGGCGACTGCACAGATTGTGTCGGCACTGTAAGCCATGGCAGTGATCAGCAGGGTGTCAGGTGCCCTTGGGCTTGTAAGTGCGTTCCACCTGCTTGGTAATGATCCACTGCTGCAGGATGGAAAGAACGCTATTGGCGGTGTAATACAAGACTAGGCCGGCCGGGAACCAGAGGAAGAAAACCATGAAGATTAACGGCATGAACTTCATCATTTTGGCCTGGGCCGGATCCGCCGTCTGCATCGGAGTGATCATTTGCTGGACGAACATGGCGGCGCCCATCAGGATAGGCAAAATGAAATACGGGTCCATCTGGGACAAATCGTCGTACCAGAGTATGAAGGACGCCTGGCGCAACTCCACGCTTTCATTCAGCACCCAGTAGATACCCAGGAACACCGGCATCTGCAGCAATAGGGGCAAACAGCCGCCAAACGGATTTACCTGCTCTTTCTTCCATAGCTCCATTTGCGCCTGCATGAACTTTTGCTTGTCTTCACCGCATTGCTCTTTGAGCGCATTGATCTTGGGTGCAAGCTTGCGCATCTTGGCCATCGATTTCAGGCTCTTGGCAGACAACGGGTACAAAATGATCTTGATGACCAGCGTGAGGAGCAAAATGGAAAATCCGTAATTGCCGATAGCGTCATTGATCTGGGTCAGTAGCCAGAAGATGGGCGAGGCAATGAAATAGAACACGCCGTAATCGATGGTTAACTGAAGATCCGGAGAAATCTCCTCCAGCCGATATTGATCTTTCGGGCCAGCCCAAAAAGAAGCGGCAACAGAAGCGTTCTCACCTGGTTCAACGACAAGCGTTGGATTGACAAAGGTGAGCAGATATTCGCCGGCACTGTTCCGGCGCATGGTGAAGTTATTCAGGGACGCGCTGTCAGGAATCCAGCTGCCAAGAAAGTAGTGTTGTGAGAAAGCGATCCATCCGCCGGAAATTTCAACGGCATCGACACCGTCTTCAATGTCTTCAAAATCATATTTGACATAGGGATCATCCGGCGTCTTGATGGCGGCACCGAGGAAGGTGTTCAGCTTGAAGCCGCCTGACATGCTCGGGTCTCCAGAGCCATCACGCTTGATCTGGCCATACATGTTGGCCTGCCAGGGCTGGCTGCCGCTGTTTTCTACCAGGTATTGCACGCGTATCAGGTAATCGTCGGCGTTGAAAATGAATTGCTTGGTTATGACAACGCCGGCGGGGCTCGTATACGTCAGATCGACGGATTCCTCTCCGCTATCCACCGTATAGGAGGTTGCGTCGGTGCGGTACAGCGGCCTGCCCCCAGCGCTGGCATCGGGGCCATTCCTCCCGATCAGGCCGCTCTGGGCCACATACGTCATGCCGGCATCCTGTCGCAGCAAGCGGAAAGGCTCATCGGGCGATTCGAGCGATACCGGGAATTCCGGCAGGGAAATTTCAACAATATCGCCGCCCACCAGGTCGATAGTTACCTGCTGCTTTGGGGTGGAGACGGTAATTATGCGGCTGGCTGCGACTGGTTCTGCATCTGCGACCTGTGCAGCATCCGTTGCCGCTGGCGCTGCTGCCGGAATGTCTGGCAGGTCATCAACGGCAGAGGCCGCTGTTACAGCTGTCGGGCTATCCGGGATCTGTTCTGCTATGGCCAGGGGAGCGTTGTCGCCAGCATCGCTACCGCCACCATCCGCAGGATAATCTTCGTTCCACGCCAGCAGCATGAGGTAGGTGACGACGGCAAGCGCAACGAGAATCAGGTTCCTTTTAATATCCATCGGCAACGTGATCCTTATTGTCTGTGAGAGTCGTGATGCTGCTGCAGTGACCTGGCACCATGTCGATACCACCGGCGCTCAGCGGGTGACATCGGCAAATACGCTTGATTCCGAGCCATGAACCTTTCAGCGCACCATGGCCATTAATCGCCTGCAGGCAGTAGGTGGAACAGGATGGATAAAACCGGCAATGCTGGCCCAGCAGCGGACTAAGCAGTTTCTTGTAAGTGAGAATGAACCAGGAAAGGATCTTGACCATAACAGGGCGTGAGTTCAGGCTGAAGGCTTCTTCTTTACAATCTCGTCCATTAAAGCATGGATAAATGACTGGCAATCGCTGTTTTCGAGAAATTGCAGGTCTTTTCTGGCCAGTACAACAAGGTCTGTCGATCCAATCGCTGCGCGTCTGGCACGGAAGGCTTCCCTGACAATCCGCTTGACCCTGTTTCGTTGTGTTGCCCTGGCAATGTTTTTCTTGGCTACGATGATGCCAAGACGGGGATGTTCTTGTTCCGTCCAGCAGCCGAGTATCAGGAAATATTTGTTGGAAACCCTGAAATCAGGTTTGCCAAATACGTGCTCAAAGGCTTTGGAGTCCAGCAGGCGGCATGATTTGGGGAATCGCTGATCCACCACGATAATGTCCTCCTGCTGGCCGGGTCAGTCTTACCCGGGGCATTAAAAAATACCGCGGGATCAGGCGGACAGTCTGGAGCGGCCTTTTGCCCTTCTGTTGTTCAATACCTGGCGGCCGCCCTTGGTGGCCATGCGGGCCCTGAACCCGTGGGTTCTTTTACGCTTGATTACGCTAGGCTGAAATGTTCTTTTCATAACGCTTACCAATTCCTAAACCGATGCATATTCCGGAAATACCGAAATCTATTCATGTGTCTGTCCAACACCGGTTGTCGCTCTGATGCTGCCGCGCAATGGCACAAGCCTCTAAGCCGCGGGAATTACCGGTTGGAGCCCCAAAAAGGGATGCGCATTCTAATGGGTTTCCCTTGATTATGCAATTTTGCAGGGCATAAAAATCTGGTAATCAATTTGTGCGTTTTCCGCCCTTTCCAGGGGCCCCGGGAGGGGCATAATGCGTGTACGGACAGGGTGATTCAGCCGCCGTTTTCACCGGTTGAAAATTAACCACGCCAAGCCCACAAGTTATCCACACAATACGCACAGGAGGAACAAAAATTAACCAGATATTTTGCGGTGAAATTGAGCCGCGAATTACCAGGCAAAAAGCCATAACACATTGAAAAAAAAGAGGAAAAAACGAGCAGAAAAAATAGAGAAAAACACGGTTTTGTGTGGATAACACGGGGTGCAGTCGGTAGAATTGTTCCGCAAATTTCACCTGATAATAACAATAAATCTGGAGACATAACCGCCGTGATTGTTGCCACTTGGCAGAAGTGCATTTACTGTCTTAAAAACGAACTTCCTTCACAACAATTCAACACCTGGATACGACCGCTCCGCTTCATCAACGGCAGCAATACCCTGTACCTGCTGGCCCCCAACCGGTTCATCCTGGAGTGGGTGAAAGACCATTTCCTGGATCGAATTGAGCATATTGTCCGTGACAACAGCGAGGGTTCGGCACCACGGATCATACTGGATATCGCCAGCCAGGACCGTCTGCCCCAGGACATTTCCCTGGACCAGGCGATGAGTACGTCTGATCTGACTAACGCCCTCGAACCGGAACAGACAGGGCGCGACCGCGGCAGCGATGTTCCCGACGATTTCCCGCGCGGTGAATCGCCCGGCAGAACCATTTTCGTGAATTATGCCGACGGCAGATCGCGTATCGAACCCTCTAACCGCAACCCGTTAATCAGGAGCGGAGACAAGAAAAGCCGTTACAAGGGTGAACTGAACCGGAATTACACGTTCAATAATTTCATCGAAGGCAAGTCTAACCAGATCGCCAGGGCGGCAGCGGCACAGGTAGCTGGCAATCCCGGTGGCGCATACAACCCACTCTTTATATACGGCGGTGTCGGACTGGGCAAAACTCACCTGATGCATGCCATCGGCAATCATCTGCTCGAGCAGAACCCCAATGCCAACGTCGTGTACCTGCATTCCCAGACTTTCGTTGGCAGCATGGTGTCGGCGCTCCAGCTCAACGCCATCAATGAATTCAAGCGCTACTACCACTCTGTCGATGCGCTGCTTATCGATGACATACAGTTCTTCGCCAACAAAGAGCGTTCCCAGGAAGAGTTCTTCCATACGTTCAATGCCATCTTCGAAGGCGGCCGCCAGATCATCATGACGTGCGACAAATACCACAGTGAAATCAATGGGTTAGAAGAGCGCCTGAAGTCCAGGTTTGGTTGGGGCCTGTCCGTGGCCGTGGAACCGCCCGAACTGGAAACCCGTGCAGCCATCCTGATCAACAAGGCAAACCAGGAGCAGGTATTCCTGGGCAACGAGGAAGCCATGTTCATGGCTCAGAAGTTACGTTCCAATGTCAGGGAACTTGAGGGTGCCCTGAAAAAGGTTGTTGCGCACACCCGGTTCATGGGTTCTGAAATAACAGTCCCTCATATCAAGGAGGCATTGAAAGATCTTCTGGCGATCCAGAATAAACTGATCAGTGTGGACAATATTCAGCGAACCGTTGCCGAGTATTACAAGATCAAAATGGCCGACATGATTTCGAAACGGCGCAACCGCTCGGTTGCCAGGCCAAGGCAGATGGCCATGTGTCTTTCAAAGGAACTGACCAACCACAGCCTGCCTGAAATCGGCAGCATGTACGGCGGCCGGGACCATACCACCGTGCTGCATGCGTGCCGCACAATCAATGATTTGCGCAAGTCATCCTCCGATATAAACGAGGATTACAAGAACCTGCTCCGTTCACTTTCCAGTTAAAATCTATTCTTAAACAGGATCATAAGAAGCCATGCAATTCGAAATTTCCCGCGAAGCTCTGATCAAACCCCTGCAATTGGTCACCGGTGTGGTGGAACGGCGGCAGACCCTGCCCGTGTTATCCAACGTGCTGCTGGCGCTCGACAAAAAGACTCTCTCGTTGACGGGCACCGACCTGGAAGTGGAACTGACGGGAAGCGTGGCAGTGGATTCGGCTGCCAGCGCCGGGGAAATCACCGTGCCTGCCCGCAAACTCATGGATATCTGTAAATCGCTGCCCGACAGCGCCACCCTGAAATTCGAACTGGCCGACGATAAGCTGAAAATCCAGTCAGGTCGCAGCCGCTTCTCCCTGTCCACCCTGCCGGCAACAGATTTTCCGGGTGTCGAGGAATCCTCTGGCACGCTGTCCTTTACGGCGGCAAAAACCGGCCTCAGGGCCATGTTGCAAAACACCAGTTTTGCCATGGCGCAGCAGGATGTACGCTACTATTTGAACGGAATGCTTATCGAAGTAAGCGCTAACTATCTCCGCGTGGTAGCAACTGACGGCCATCGCCTGGCGATGCAAACCGAGAGCATGAAAACCGGCGTGAAGGAGACAGCGGGCGTGATTATCCCGCGCAAGGGTGTTCTGGAGCTCAGCCGGCTGCTGTCAGATGGCGAGGAAGAAGATGTGAGCGTCGTGATCGGCACCAACCATGTTCGTGCCACCATGTCCAATTTCACGTTCACATCCAAACTGGTCGATGGCAAATTCCCTGACTACAATCGCGTGCTGCCCAAGGGTGGTGACAAGAACGTCATTGCCGGCCGTGAACAACTGCGCGATTCCCTGAACAGGACCGCCATCCTGTCCAACGAAAAATTTCGCGGCATTCGCCTGATCCTGTCAGACGATGAACTGAAAATCATCGCCAACAACCCGGAACAGGAAGAAGCCGAAGAAACCGTACCGGTGGAATACAAGGGCGACTCCCTGGAAATCGGCTTTAATGTCATGTACCTGGTAGACGTGCTCAATGTTCTGGACTCTGACAACGTGCAGGTCATCGTGTCAGATCCCAACAGCAGCGCCCTGATCCAGTCCTCTGATGACAGCAGCGCGATTTATGTCGTCATGCCCATGAGGTTGTAGCAGCGCCTGCAGGGTCAAGAATGCCCAGCATTCGCAAAATCCAGATCAGCACTTTCCGCAACCTGGACCAGGAACAACTGGAGCCATCCACTGTGGTTACGCTGATTGCAGGCGAAAACGGCAGCGGCAAGTCCAGCATTCTCGAAGCCATCCATTTTCTGGGCCTAGGCAGATCCTTTCGTAATACACAGCAAACCCCACTCATCCAGCATGGGAAACGGGCCTGCTCCGTCTTCGGAGAACTCGACAAAGGCCTGACCATGGGGGTGAGCCGCAGCCTGGACGAGCCACCGCAAATGCGCGTCCAGGGCGACCGGGCGGCCTCCTCGTCCGAACTGGCCCGGCACCTGCCACTGCAGCTGCTCAATGCGGAGGCTTTTCGCCTGCTGGAAGGCGGACCCAAAACCCGCCGCCAGTACATCGACTGGGGAGTGTTCCACGTGGAACATGGCTTTCATGGCCACTGGCGGGACTTCAAGCGCTGCCTCCAGAACCGTAATGCCCTGCTGAAACAGAAGGCAAAAGCAGCGGAGCTGGCCCCCTGGACACAGGAATTTGTTCTCCATGCCAGGGCCATCGATGCGCAGCGCAAGGCGTATCTGGAGATGTTTATTCCCTACCTGGAGCAAATGCTCGACCAGCTGATCGTGCTCGAGGGCCTGGAGTTCCGGTATTACCGGGGCTGGGCTGAGGATGAGGACATAGCAGAAGCCCTGAACACCAGTGTCGAGCGGGATCGCATGCTGGGTCACACCTCACCGGGCCCGCAGCGAGCCGACCTGAAAATCCGCATAGGCAAACAGAATGCCAGCGAGATCCTGTCCCGAGGGCAGCAAAAGCTCCTGGTAAGCGCTATGAAGCTGGCACAGGGGGCCTTTCTCGCACAGGAGTCCGGTCGGCAGTGCGTCTACCTGATCGATGATCTGCCGGCCGAACTGGATCGGGAAAACCGGGAAAAGGTCTGCCGACTTTTGCAGGATCTGGGCAGCCAGGTTTTCCTCACGGGAACCGACGCCGAAGAGCTTGTAAGGACCGTGGAAGCCTGCGGATTTACAACAAAGGAATACAAGCTGTTTCACGTGAAACATGGTAGACTAAGCGGCTAGGAAACGGCGCCTAAACGGCAGCCACCGGCTTAAAATTTTCCTTTGTAAATCAATAAGTTACATAGGTAGAGGAAAGCGTCATATGGCACAAAGCGGCACCTACGATTCATCGAGCATCAAGGTCCTGAAAGGACTCGATGCGGTGCGGAAAAGACCGGGTATGTACATCGGTGATACCGATGACGGAACGGGCCTGCACCACATGGTTTTCGAGCTGGTCGACAACTCGATCGACGAGGCGCTTGCAGGTCACTGCGACCTGATCAAGGTCATCATCCACAGCGATGAAACGGTCAGCGTAACCGACAATGGCCGTGGCATTCCTACGGAACTGCACGAAGAAGGCGTTTCTGCCGCCGAAGTGATCATGACCGTCCTCCATGCCGGGGGAAAATTTGACGACAACAGCTACAAGGTCAGTGGCGGTCTGCATGGTGTGGGTGTCTCCGTTGTCAATGCCCTGTCCTCCTACCTGAAGCTGACCATCTGGCGCGGCGGTAAGATTCACGAGCAAATCTACCACCACGGCGTCCCCGAAGAACCCCTCAAGGTTGTGGGTGAAACGGACAAAACCGGCACCCTGTGTCATTTCAAGCCGTCCGTGGACACGTTTACCAACATCGAGTTCGAATATGACATCCTGGCCAAGAAGCTGAAGGAGCTGGCATTCCTGAATGCGGGCATTGCCATCGAACTGACCGATGAACGTACCGAAAAGACCGAAACGTTCAAATATGATGGCGGCCTCGAGGCTTTCGTCAATTACCTGAATCAGAACCGGACCCCGATAAACAAGATATTCCACTTCTCCTCGGAGCATGAGCGGGTTGGCATCGAAATCGCGCTGCAATGGAATGACGGCTACCAGGAGAACATCTACGCCTACACCAACAACATTCCGCAGCGAGACGGCGGCACCCACCTTGCCGGGTTCCGCGGCGCACTCACCCGCGTCCTGAAAAGCTATATTGACAAGGAAATGGAAAAGAAGGGCAAGGAAGTGCCGACCTCGGGAGACGATGCCCGTGAAGGCCTGACAGCCATCATTTCGGTGAAAGTCCAGGATCCGAAGTTTTCTTCCCAGACCAAGGACAAACTGGTGTCCTCCGAGGTGAAGGCTGCTGTTGAGCAGGAAATGGGCAGCCATTTTGCCGACTTCCTCATGGAGAATCCGCAGGAAGCCAAAAATATCGTCAATAAAATGCTGGATGCCGCCCGCGCCCGCGAGGCTGCGCGCAAGGCCCGTGAGATGACACGCCGCAAGGGTGCCCTGGACCTGGCCGGCCTGCCCGGCAAACTGGCGGACTGCCAGGAAAAAGATCCTGCCCTTTCCGAAATCTACATCGTGGAGGGAGATTCGGCCGGGGGTTCGGCGAAACAGGGCCGCAACCGCAAAAATCAGGCAATACTGCCGCTGAAGGGCAAGATCCTCAACGTGGAGAAGGCCCGATTCGACAAGATGCTCAGCTCAGCCGAAATCGGCACCCTGATCAAAGCGCTCGGTTGCGGCATTGGCACAGAAGAATTCGATGCGGACAAACTGCGTTACCACAGCATCATTATCATGACCGATGCGGACGTGGACGGCTCGCACATCCGTACTCTGCTGCTGACATTCTTCTTCCGGCAGATGCGCGAACTGGTGGACCGGGGCCATATATTCATTGCCCAGCCGCCGCTGTACAAGATTCGCAAGGGCAAGCAGGAACAGTACCTGAAAGACGATGACGAGCTTGCACTGTTCCAGACGCAAAATGCGCTGGAAGGCGCCAGCCTCCATGTCAATGCCGATGCGCCCGGGATCAGCAGCAATGCCCTCGAAGCGATTGTCACCGAGTATCGAAACGTACGTTCAATAATCAAGCGCCTGTCCCACCTGTATCCTGGCGATGTCCTTGAGCAGCTGATGTCACAGGAGATACTGACATTCGATGTTATGGCCGACAGGGAAAAGGTCGAACAGTGGACCAAGGCGCTGGAAACTGCCGTGGCCGAAAATTGCACATCTGGTGCCACCTATGAATTCAGCGTGGTGCGTGATGACGAGGAACGCGTGTATGAACCGGTAGTGAAATCCATCATTCACGGCGTTTCACGCAAGACCACGCTGAGGCCGGAATTGTTCAAGTCACAGGAATACCGGGATATTGTCGGACTGGGTGAGAAACTGGCGGGTCTGTTCGAGGCAGGTGCCTACGTCAAACGCGGCGAGAAAACACAGACGGTCAGCGACTTCAAACAGGCTCTCGACTGGCTTATGAAGGAAGCGATGAAAGGTATCTACCTGCAGCGTTACAAGGGGCTGGGTGAGATGAACCCTGATCAGTTGTGGGAGACCACGATGGATCCGGAGTTCAGGCGTATGACGCGGGTCACTATCGACGATGCCATGGGTGCAGACCAGCTGTTCTCCACACTGATGGGCGACCAGGTCGAACCGAGACGCGAGTTCATTGAAACCAACGCCCTGAAGGTATCGAACCTCGACGTCTAGCAGGCCGGTTTAGTCTGTCCTGATTGCCTGGCGAATCCAGGCCTCGACCTCTCGGGTCACTTCTCGGGCATCCCTGCCTGTCGTATCAACCGGTTTGCCGATCACTACCTGGATAGTTCCGGCATGCTTGATGAACTTGTGTGCAGGCCAGAACAGGCCCGCGTTGTGGGCAACCGGAACAACCGGTTTTCCTGCCGAGATGGCAAGCTCCGCGCCGCCAGCGGAATATTTCTTTTCCACGCCCGGCGCCACCCGTGTACCTTCCGGAAAAACCAGCACAGAAATACCGTTTGCCAGGTTGGCCCGACCCTGCTCCTTCAATTGCTGCAATGACCGACCTTTTTTGCTGCGATCGATGGCAATCGGTTTCAGCAGGCGCAACGCCCATCCGAAAAAGGGGATGTTCAGCAATTCCTTTTTCAGAATGGCGCAGACAGGCAGAAACTCCCAGTAGAGGAAAAGAGTTTCCCAGGGACTCTGGTGATTGGCGATCATGACGAAGGTGTCGGATGGCACATTTTCGAGGCCTTGTACCTGCCACTTGACGCCGCAGGTGATCCTGAGCCACCAAAGGCAGAAGGCATTCCAGATGAGGAAATAGCGGTAACGCGCCAAAAGCGGCATGAAGATGCCCAGTATCACGCAGAGAATTGCGTGTGGCGCCAGCGTGATGATATAGCCAAGGTAAAACAGCAAAGAGCGCAGGGTTTTCACGACGGGGCCTGATCGTTACTGTGCTGGTGGCCGCCGATGACGAACATGGCAGCCGAAAACAGGTCGTCGAAGACAGGGATATCCCGCAACTTTTCGGGAGCCATGGTCTCCTGTGTCAGGGTGCCCTTGCCGGTCAATACCAGGATGGGCTTGCAACCCTTGGCAAGTGCCACATCGATGTCCTTTTCCGTATCGCCGATGAACCAGGCGCCGGCAACAGTACGTCCAAATTGCTCCTCGAGCTGGTTCAGCAAGCCCGGGCGTGGTTTGCGGCAATCGCAGTTTTCATCGGGCCGGTGCGGGCAGAAAAAAATACCATCGATGCGGCCGCCCTGCTCTTCCACAAGTGTGCGCAGCAATTCATGCATGCGCGACAGGGTGAATTCGTCAAACAGGCCGCGACCCAGGCCGGACTGGTTGGTGGCTACGCATACCTGGAACCCGGACCGGGACAGCTGGCTGATTGCCTCGATGCTGCCCGCAATGGGAAAGAACTCATCTTCATGCTTGATATAGTCTTCAGAGTCATGATTGATGACGCCGTCGCGATCCAGAATGACCAGGGGTGAGTTCATCGAAGGCGGGTCAGGCTGCCTGCAGGAAAGAGATGTCGGCGATCTGCAGGAACAGGTGGCGCAGTTTCTGCAGCAGGGACTGGCGGTTCATCCGGACTTTCTCGTCATCGGTGTTTACCATGACCTCATCAAAGAAACGGTCAACGTCTGCCTGAAGCGAAGCCATGGCGGATAGCGCTTTGCTGTATTCCTGTTTGTCGAGCAGCGGTTCTACTTCCTTCAGCAAGGCATCGAGTTTTTCCGCGAGCTGCTTTTCGGCGGCTTCAATGAGCAGGCTGGCATCCGTCTGTGTGGAGGGTTGCTGGTCCAGTTTGGCCAGGATATTCGACACACGCTTGTTGGCTGCCGCCAGCGCTTCGGCCTCTTTCAATGCGGTGAAGTCACGCACGGCGCGAATACGCAGGTCGAAATCGCGCGGCCGGGTCGAGCGTACAGCATCGACTGCCTGGAATATATTCGCACGCACACCTTCATCGGCATACCAGGCGCGGAACCGTTCAAAGATGAAATCCAGCACCCGGGATTCCAGTCCGTCACGTTCAGGCAGGTCGGTATAGTGACTCACCGCATTGCCGATACAGTCGGCCAGGTCGAGATCCAGGCCCTTCTCTACCACGATGCGCAAAATGCCCAGCGCGGCACGCCTCAGCGCAAAGGGATCCTTGGAACCCGTTGGCGGCTGGCCGATACCGAACAGGCCGACAATCGTATCGATGCGTTCGGCCAGCGCCAGCGCTATGCCCGTCTGCGTGTCGGGCAGGTCATCGCCGGCAAATCGCGGCAAGTACTGCTCGAAAATGGCCCGGGCAACCTCGGGATCTTCCCCGTCATGTATGGCGTAGTAATTGCCCATGATGCCCTGCAATTCGGCGAATTCGCCGACCATGCCCGTCAACAGGTCGCACTTGCCCAGCAAGGCTGCTCGTAACGCCCTGCTCTCGTCAAAGCCGGATTTGCCGGCAATGAATTCGGCGATCTTCGCTACGCGCCGGGATTTGTCAAAGACCGTACCCAGGGTTTGCTCGAAGATCACGGTCTGCAGCTTGTCCTGCCGGGATTCTAGCGTCTGTTTCTTGTCCTGTTCGAAGAAGAAGGCGGCATCGGCAAGGCGCGGCCTGATCACCCTTTCGTTGCCCGCAATCACCCGTGCCGGCTCCTGGCTGACCAGGTTGCTGACAGTGATGAAGTTGGGCAGGATGTCGCCCTTGGCGTCTTCCAGGGTGAAACATTTCTGGTGGTTCTTCATCGAGGAGACCAGCGCTTCCTTTGGCACGTCGAGGAAGGCGTCATCAAATGCCCCGGTCAACGCGACAGGCCATTCGACAAGCGCAGTGACTTCGTTAAGCAAGTCTTCATCGATGACGACCCTGGCCTTGTGCTGCTCACCCTGCTCTTTGAGCTGTTCCCGGATCTTTTCACGACGCAGGGCAAAATCCGGCAGAACGAAGCCGGTTTCCGACAACGCGGGGACATAATCTGCAGGGGAAGACAGGGCAATATCATCGGGATGATGGAAGCGGTGTCCGCGCGTCTTGTTGCCCGATGCGATGCCCAGTATGGTTGCGGGCACGACTTCAGATCCGAATAGCAGCACCACCCAGTGTACCGGCCGAACAAACTCCACGTGGGAGCTGCCCCAGCGCATACGTTTTGGAACAGGCAGGGATGCGAGCGCGTCATTGATGATGGCGGGCAGCAAGTTGGCGGTCTGATCACCGGGCCTGGTTGCCTGGTAGTACAGCTTGGTCACTTTACCGTCATTTTTTTCGCTGAGATCGGAAACATCGACCCCGCAGGAACGGGCAAAGCCCTCGGCCGCCTTGGTTGGTTTGCCATTGGCATCGAATGCCGCCTGCAGCGCCGGCCCGAACTTTTCTACGGCAGCATCCGCCTGACTCTCCTGAAGGTCGCTGACCAGCACAGCAAGACGTCGCGGTGTGGCGTAGGCAGCGGTACCTGAAAATCCCAGGTTCTGTTTTCCGAGACCTTCAGCGATTTCGCGCTCGAACGCTTTGGACAAGGTGGGCAGCGCTTTTGGCGGCAGCTCCTCGGTGCCGATTTCCACCAGCAAATCGCGGCTACTCATTGTTGTACTTCTCCAGGCTTTCCTTTCGCAGGGCTTCGGGCGCCAATGGGAAACCCAGTCGCGCACGGGAATCGAAGTAGGCCTGGGCAACCGATCTGGCCATGGCCCGCACGCGCAGTATGTAACGCTGTCTTTCCGTCACGGAGATCGCCGAACGGGAATCGAGCAGGTTAAACGTGTGCGACGCCTTCAGGACCATTTCATAAGCGGGCAATACCAGCTGCTTGTCTATGAGGAACTGACACTGTCCTTCCGACTCGTCGAAACTGTGAAACAGGATATCGGTGTTGGCATACTCGAAATTGTAGGCGGACATTTCCACTTCATTCTGGTGGAACACGTCACCGTAGGTCACTGTGCCGTTTGGGGTATTGGCCCAGACGATATCGAAAATGCTGTCCACGCCCTGCAGGTACATGGCGATGCGCTCGATACCATAGGTGATCTCACCGCTTACCGGGAAGCATTCCAGGCCGCCCACCTGCTGGAAATACGTGAACTGGGTGACTTCCATGCCGTTTAGCCAGACCTCCCAGCCCAGGCCCCAGGCGCCCAGAGTTGGCGATTCCCAGTTATCCTCGACAAAGCGAATATCATGCACGTTCGTATCAATTCCGAGGTATTTCAGGGATTTTAGGTACAAATCCTGTATATTTTCGGGAGAGGGCTTCAGGATGACCTGGAATTGATAATAATGCTGCAGGCGCATGGGGTTTTCCCCGTAACGGCTGTCGGTGGGACGCCGGCAGGGCTGTATATAGGCGCTGTTCCAGCTTTCGGGGCCGATAGCGCGCAGAAAAGTCGCGGTGTGGAAGGTGCCTGCACCGACCTCAAGATCCAGCGGCTGGATGATCACGCAGCCGTGATCAGCCCAGAATTGCTGGAGGGCAAGTATAAGGCCCTGGAATGTGGACACATCGGGCGCCGAATTGCTCAAAAAAGGCTCCTAGAGGATCAATATCGGATAAAATAGCCGCAAGATCCCGGTTTAGGTTAGCCGGGGGCTCCGGCGGCCTGAAAAAGCGCTAATTATGCTAAAAACGGGCGGTGTTGGCGAGGATAAACTAGGTCCACGCTTCAGGTAATACGGCGGCTTCACAGCATCTGACATTTTGAAATCCCTACTCTTTATATGCTTCTTGCGCGGCGTGTCATTCCTGTCTCTGGGCGCCGCCAGGCATATCGGCACCCTGCTCGGCAGGATTGCATGGCTGATGCCGTCGCGTATGGCCGCCACCACGCGTACGAATCTCGCGATTTGCTATCCGGAAATTACCGAAAGTGAGCGTTTGCTTCTCGGCAAGAGCAGCCTTATCAATACGTTCCAGACCCTTGCAGAATGCGGCCCGGTTTGGCTGTGGCCTGCCCAGGATGTGCTGGATCATGTCCTGGAGGTCGACAACCTGGCCCTGTTGCAGGCCGCCCAGGCAGAGAAAAAAGGCACAGTGGTCATAGCTCCGCACCTGGGTAACTGGGAAGTGTTCGGCCTCTACCTGAATCAGTGTGGATGCGGCCAGAGCAGCCAGCTCTACCAGGCGCCCAGAGAGGCCAGCCTGGATCGGCTGCTCCTCAACGCCCGCAGCCGCAGCGGTGCCAGGATGGTCGCAACAGACAATAAAGGAGTGATAAGGCTGCTAAAAGCGCTTAAAAGCGGAGAAATTGTCGGCATCTTGCCTGATCAGGTGCCGAATGTGGATTCCAGCGGTGATTATGCGCCCTTCTTTGGCAAGCCGGTTCTGAGCATGTCGCTGGTTTCCCGCCTGATCCGGAAAACCGGGGCCAGGGCCGTTCTGGGTTTTGCCGCCAGGGTGACAGTGGGAGGCAGGCATGGCTGGAAGATCATTTTTCAGGAGCCGCCTCCCGAAATATATGCCGAGCATATATCTGATTCCCTGGCGGCACTGAACCGGGCCATTGAACATGCCATCAGGGATTGCCCGGAACAGTACCAGTGGGAGTACAAAAGGTTCAGGCGCGTTCCGCCGGGAAATCAGCGTCCCTATTGACGCTGTAGTGAGCGGGCGCTATTGAATGATGCAGGTGATCACGGAATAATTTCGCAATCTTGGGACAAGACAATCAATGAACATGATATTAGACCTGCAGGCAGTATCCGCAGCCCAGACCAAGCCAGCCCCCTACCCTCACTTCATCGTCGACCAGTCGGTGAAAGCGGAATTTGTGGATGAGGTCCTGCGCGATTTTCCGGAAATCACCGCGGGGGGAAGTTTTGCCCTGGATGACATGACTCCCGGTCCACGCTTCAATGCCCTCCTCGAAGAGCTGAACAACAGCGATTTTCGCAACATCATCTCCGAAAAACTGGATATCGATCTGCGCGACAGGCCGATGGTCATCACGTTGCGCGGATATTCCCGCGCAAAAGATGGCCGGATCCATACCGATTCAAAATCGAAGATGGCCACGATATTGATCTATTTCAATGATGGATGGCGCGCCGATACCGGCAAGCTGAGAATTCTGCGCAGCGAGGACATGGATGATTACGTTGCCGAAGTTGCACCCAATGCCGGCACCATGATCGCGTTCAAGGTGACGGATAACTGCTGGCATGGGTACCCCGCCTTCGAAGGCTCCAGGCAATCCATCCAAATCAATTTCGTGGAGGATGACAAGGCTGCCACGAAGCATGGTCGGCGCCACGGCTGGACGGCAAAGCTGAAAAAACTTTTTTCCTGAATCTGGTGACGGGTTCACTAAAAATATTTTTCATCCCCATAATATTCGTCGTCCAACCGGCCTGATAGCCGTTACCGAGGACCAGTCATCGATATCAAGCGCGTACTTGTGATCAAGCTCACCTCCATGGGTGACCTGATGCATGCTCTCCCTGCCCTGACAGATGCGGTTTCCGCTTATCCTGGCATCGAGTTCGACTGGGTGGTGGATGAATCCTTTGCGGAAGTGCCATCTTGGCACCCTGCTGTTCGCAATATCTATAAAAGCGCCCATCGGCGCTGGCGCAAGCAGTTCCTGAATACGTTCAAGGGAAAAGAGGTCAGGCTTTTTGTCGAACAAATCAATAAAAACGATTACGACCTCGTTATTGACGCCCAGAACAACCTGAAAAGCGCCTTTATCAGTTTTCTGCGCCGGGGCCATGTACACGGCATGGACAAAAGCAGTGTCGCGGAGAGACCGGCGCATTGGGCCTATAAATACAGGCATTATGTAGACACCCGGCTGCATGCAATCATGCGGCAGCGCGCCTTGTTTGCGTTTGCCATGGGTTACGGGTTGCCGGATACCAGGCCGGATTACGGGCTGCGTGAAGATGCCTTTACCATGCCGGCACTGGAGTTGCCGGATCCTTATATCGTGCTGGTACACAATGCGAGCTGGACGACCAAATTATGGCCGAATGCGCATTGGCACAAGTTGATTGGCCTGGCTGCAGAAAATGGTTACAACGTTGTGCTGCCAGGCGGCAGTAAACAGGAGCTGGCCCGGGCGAAACAGATAGCAGGCAGGCATAAAAATGCGATAGCGCTGCCGCGACTATCGTTGTCTGAGCTTGGTGGAGTTATCTGTAAAGCCAGAGGCGCGGTCAATTGTGATACAGGGCTGGCGCATCTGACAGCCATGATCGGGACTCCCGCGGTTACGTTGTATGGTCCGACCAGTGACAGGCTGATCGGAACGACTGGTTTACACCAGCAACATCTTGTTGCCAGTGATCCGCCATATGCATGTTCACCGTGTTACAAGCGGGTCTGCCATTTCGAAAATAAAAAGTCGGCGATGTCGAGTTGTATGCGCGCATTCGACCCAGGCGATGCATGGTCACGTCTGACCAGGCTGATGCAAAACGGCAGCAGGGAATAGCGGCAGGAAAGGGTGGGTCAGTTGCGCCAGAAATGTGGCGACAGGATCACCAGCAGGGTAAACACTTCTAGCCGGCCAAGCAGCATGCCCAGGCAAAGAATCCATTTGGCCGCAGCAGGTAAACCGCCGTAATTGAAGGCAACGTCCCCGAGACCGGGACCCAGGTTGTTGATACTGGCGCCGACAGCCGTAAATGCCGTCGTGATATCCAGGCCGACGGACAACAATGCCAGCAGCATTACCATGTACGCCATCACGTACACGGAGAAAAACCCCCACACAGATTCAATGACCCGGTCCGGGACGCGCTGGCTGCCGAGTTTGATCGGGACCACTGCATTGGGGTGTATCAGTTTTTCAATTTCGCGGAAGCCTTGCTTGATGATGAGCACGATGCGAATGACTTTCATGCCGCCACCGGTCGACCCGGCACACGCACCAATAATGGCCATGTAAAAGAGCAGGAAGGGCAGGAAGGTCGGCCAGGCAGTGAAGTCGTCTGTGCTGAACCCGGTGGTGGTGGAAATGGATACCACTTCGAAGATGCCGCGGAAGAAAGCCTCAGACAGGGGATATGTGCCTGAAAAATAGAGGAAGAAGACGGTGACGACGGATATGAATACCAGCAGGGCAGTATAGAACTGGAATTCAGTGTCTTTCAGGTAGTGTTTGTAGCTTTTATGCTCCCAGGCGTAGAAGTGCAGGGCGAAGTTGACTCCCGAAATGAACATGAAAATCGTCGCAATAATCTCGATGCCGCGGTGATCGAAAAAGCCGATGCTGGCGTCGTGGGTGGAAAACCCCCCGATGGCAACTGTCGCGAAACTGTGGCCAATTGCGTCGAAAACGCTCATTCCTGCCAGGTAATAGCAGATAGCACAAAGCATCGTCAGGGAGATGTAGATTAACAGCAGGGCCTTGGCGGTTTCCGTCACGCGGGGCAGGAGCTTGTTGTCCTTGACCGGCCCGGGGCTTTCCGCGCGGTATAACTGCATTCCGCCTATGCCAAGCATAGGCAAGATGGCCACAGCGATTGCAATTATGCCCATACCGCCAAGCCACTGGAGCTGCTGGCGGTAATAGAGGATCGAGCGGGGCAGGGTGTCCAGGCCTGAGAGGACGGTAGCTCCGGTTGTCGTCAGTCCGGAAATGGACTCAAAGAAGGCATCGGTCACCGACATGTCCAGCGAGGGGGTGAAGATGAACGGGAAGCAACCGAATGAGCCAAGGACAGTCCAGAACAGGGTAACCACGAGGAAGCAGTCCCGGGTTCGCAGTTCCTGCCTGTTGTTCATGACAGGCGCCCACAGCACAAAGCCGCAAAGCAGGGTCAGGAAAAAAGTGGTCAGGAAGGAATACATGACACCATCCTGGTAATACCAGGACACGAGCAGGGGGGGCAGCTGGGTGAAGCTGAACAGCATCAGCAGCACACCGAGAATGCGGAGTATGACCGGCAGGTTCATCGACTGACCGTCACTTGGTGCCTGGAATCATTGTTGTATTTTCCTGTATGGCCTGGCGGCCCGAATCAGAAGAAAGTCAGCCCGACCTGGAACAGGCGTTCCAGCTCGGGTATGCGCTTCTTGTCCACCATGAACATGATGACGTGGTCGTCGGTTTCAATGACGATGTCATCATGGGCAATGTACACCTTGTCATCCCGAACGATGGCACCAATGGTGGTTCCCTCGGGAAGGTCGATATCCTCTATCTGCTTCCCGACGACCTTTGATGTGTTCTTGTCCCCATGGGCGATGGCTTCCATGGCTTCTGCCGCTCCGCGCCGCAGAGAATAGACATTCACCACATCGCCCTTGCGTACATGGGTCAGCAGGCTGCCGATGGTGGCCTGCTGCGGCGAGATGGCGATGTCAATTTCGCCGCTTTGTATGAGGTCGACATAGGCGGGGTTGGCGATCAGCGTCATGACCCGCGCCGCGCCCATGCGTTTGGCGAGCAGGGAAGACATGATATTGGCGTCATCGTTATTGGTCAGTGCCAGGAACACATCGGTATCTTCAATGTTTTCCCCGATCAGCATTTCCTGATCAGAGGCATCGCCATGAAGAACTGTCGTGGATTTCAGTCGTTCCGTGAGCTCCCGGCAACGCTCGAGGTTCATTTCAATGATCTTGGTGCGGTAGTTTTTTTCCAGTGACGCGGCCAGGCGCTCCCCGATATTGCCGCCGCCGGCGATCATGATTTTCTTGTATGGCTTGTCCACCTTGCGCAGCTCGCTCATGACATCACGGATATCTTCCTTGGCGGCAATGAAGAATACCTCGTCACCCTGCTCGATAATGGTTGTGCCTTCAGGCTTGATGGCGCGGTTGCTGCGAAAGATGGCGGCAACGCGTGTATCCACATTCGGCATATGCTCGCGCAGCTGCGAAATTTCCTGGTCGATGAGGGGGCCGCCGCGGGTGGCTTTTACCCCGACCAGTTGCACCAGGCCATTGGCGAAGTCGAGTACCTGGAGGGAGCCGGGCAGGTCGATCAGGCTCTTGATGTAATGGGAAACTTCCTGCTCCGGGCTGATGACCACGTCGATGGGAATGGCCTCGGGGCAGAACAGTTTCTTTTCGGCAACGTAGGAATTCGAGCGCAACCGGCATATTTTCTTCGGCGTACGAAACAGGGAATAGGCAACCTGGCATGCCACCAGGTTGGTTTCATCACTTTCGGTGATTGCGATCAGCATATCCGCATCACGTGCGCCGGCACTTTCGAGGATGTTGGGGTAGGAAACCTGGCCTTCGACAGTGGCGATATCCAGGCGGTCCTTGAGCTCCCTGAGCCTGGTAGCACTGGGATCCACTACGGTAATGTCGTTGGCTTCCTTCGCCAGGTTTTCAGCCAGCGCGGCGCCAACCTTGTTGGCGCCGAGGATGATGATTTTCATGTGTCCGGAAAACTCCCGCTGACTACAGGTAAAAATTGCGGCGACATTATATGCCTATGTAGGTAAGACTGAAACGTGGCGACAAATTTTGTCAATCAGGGCAAATGCTTACTGCTTTTCCAGCAGCGCATAATAGAAACCGTCCGTTCCCGCCATACCGGGCAGGAACTGCATGCCCGGTTGGCAGGGCAGGGTGCCAGGGTGGGACAACGGTACGGCCAGCGCATTGCCAGTGCTTGCCAGGAAATTGCTGACGATTTGCTCATTTTCCGCACGCAGGACCGAACAGGTGGTGTAAAGCAGCCGTCCACCGGTTTTCAGGCAGGGCCAGAGCGATTCCAGCAGCTGCCGCTGCAGGTCCGCAAGCCGGGGAATATCTTCGGCGCGGCGAAGGATCTTGATGTCCGGATGCCGGCGAATGACTCCCGTGCCGGAGCAGGGCGCGTCCAGCAGAATGGCATCGAACGGCCGGCCATCCCACCACTGCCCGGTGTTCGCGGCATCCGCACAGACAACATTCGCCGTCAAACCGCCCCTGGCCAGGTTTTCCCTGACTTTCAGCAGGCGGTCCTCATTACTGTCGAGCGCGACCATGTCCAGCTTCCCATCCGCCAGTTCAAGAAGCGCACAGGTTTTGCCGCCGGGAGCCGCACAGGCGTCCAGCACGCGGTCACCCCGGGCCGGTGCCAGCAGGGCGGCGGCCAGTTGGGATGCCTCATCCTGGACACTGATGAGGCCATCGGCAAAGCCGGGCAGCTTTCCTACATCGACAGGTGACGCCAGGGTAATGCCGGAAGGGGTATTGGCCCCGGCGCTGGCGGCAATGCCACTGTTTGCCAGGTTTTCCAGGCATTGCTCACGGCTTGTACGAAACAGGTTTGTCCGCAGCACCATCGGCGCCTGCCGGTTGTTGTTGTCGAGGATTTTCTCAGCCTGTTGCGGCCAGTCCTGTCGTATGGATTCCAGCAACCAGGACGGGTGAGCACAGCGTGCCTGGGCATCGTCCAGAATCGCTGCCTCGAGGGCTTCGCGGTCGCGCAGCGCCTGACGCAGAACGGCATTGACCAGGTTTTTTGCCCAGGGCTTTTTCAACAGCCGGGTTGTAGCCACGGTTTCATTGACTGCGGCGTGATCGGGTGTTCGCATGTGCAACAGCTGGTAGAGCCCGAGCAGGATCAGGCAGAGGACATCGTTGTCCTTTGCCCTTGGCAATTTATCCATCAGCCGGCCGGCAATGAAGACAAGCCTGGGATACCAGCGGCACACCCCGTAGGTGTATTCCTGAATCAGGGGCAGGTTTGCAGACGGCTGGGTGGTGCTGAGGGCTGAAAGCTGTGATGATAATGAGCC
>Ga0181593_10001437_pt1 | contig 21614 bp, 22 predicted proteins | sample 071ome_19_FD_133756 | JGI IMG/M metagenome (GOLD analysis project Ga0181593, IMG submission 133756) | Coastal salt marsh microbial communities from the Groves Creek Marsh, Skidaway Island, Georgia - 071413AT metaG (megahit assembly) | ecosystem: Environmental > Aquatic > Marine > Intertidal...
AACGGTCGTTGATGGCCACCCCGACGCCGTGGTCGGGGACAGGGGCCACCGCAATGCCGGCCACGCCCGGCTGGTCAAGCTGGTGAAGATAGCCAAAAAGATTGGCGGCAGCTTCGTTCAGATTGCCCGCCGCCGACAGGTTCAGCGCGCCATCAACCGCGCCAAAGCCCAGCATCACCTCGCCGGGGGGGGGGGCGCTGGCGTTCAGCCGCACCAAGGCACCGGGCGCGTAATGCGACAGCAATTGCCCCGGCGCGGTGATGTCTTTGGGTTGGGCCCCGGCCTTTGGGACGCCTTCGCTCAGCGACTGTGCGGGCAGGCCCAGCACCTTGGCCAGCGCGGCCGCTGTGGCGCCACCGGGGCGCAGCACCTGCGGGTGAGGGGCCAGCGCCACAATCGTGCTTTCCAGCCCCACCTCGCACGGCCCACCATCTAAAACAGCGGCGATTTTTCCCTGCAGCCCGGCCAACACATGCGCGGCGGTTGTGGGGCTGATGCGCCCCGAGGGGTTGGCCGAAGGGGCCGCCACCGGCCCCCCAAAGGCCTGCAGCACTTGGCGCGCCAGCGGGTGGGCGGGCACGCGAATGGCAACCGTGGGCAGCCCTGCGGTGACCAAATTAGACAAGCCATGCCCCGCCCGCAGCGGCAACACCAGCGTCAGGGGCCCGGGCCAAAAGGCATCGGCCAAGGCCTGCGCCTGCGCAGACCACACCACATAGCGCTGGGCGGCCGATGTATCGGGCAGATGCACAATCAATGGGTTAAAGCTGGGTCGCCCCTTGGCGGCATAGATGGCGGCCACGGCATCATCGGCGCGCGCATCCCCCCCAAGCCCGTAAACGGTTTCGGTTGGAAAGGCGACAAGCCGCCTTGCAGACAGTAATTCCGCGGCGCGGGAAATGCCTTGGGTGTCTGGATTTAATGTCTCGGTTTTGGCCATGTCTGACGCCGCGTTCTGTTTGGCACGCCCCATGCGTGCGGATAGTTTGCCGTGGATATGAACAGGCTTACAGGCAGCTTTGGTAAAATCCAAGCTGCTGTTCCCAAGGAGTGCGCTATGCCTTTTCGAGCCCCGTTGGACGAGTTCCGATTCATTTTCGCCCATGTGTCCGATTTCCAAAAGCTGCCCGAAACCGCGCTTTTTAACGATGCAACCCCCGATATGGTGGATGCCATTCTAAATGGCGCTGGCCGCATCTGCGAAGAGGTCATGGCCCCCTTGCGCCGCCCGGGTGATATGACGCCCGCCAAGCTGGAAAACGGCGTTGTGCGCACATCGCCTGGCCACGCCGAGGCGTTTCGCGCTTTGGCCGAAGGGGGCTGGGTGGCTTTGTCTGCGCCGCAAGATTACGGCGGCATGGGGCTGCCGCTGTCGCTGACGACGGCGTTCAACGAAATGGCCGCAACCAGCGCCATGGGGCTGGGGCTGTGCCCGCTGTTGACCCAAGGCCAGATCGAGGCGTTGGAACACCATGCCAGCGACGAGATGAAGGCGCTGTATCTGCCCAAGCTGATTTCTGGCGAATGGACGGGCACGATGAATTTGACCGAACCCGGCGCTGGCTCGGATGTGGGGGCGCTGAAAACCCGGGCTGTGCCCAATGGCGATGGCACCTATGCCATCAGTGGTCAGAAAATCTACATCACTTGGGGTGACCACGATTTTGGCGGCAATATCTGCCATCTTGTGCTGGCGCGCTTGCCCGATGGGGCGGCGGGGACAAAGGGCATTAGCCTGTTTATGGTGCCCAAATACCTGCCCGATGCACAGGGCAACCCGGGCGTGGCCAACAGCCTTAAGGTGGTGAGCCTTGAACATAAAATGGGCATTCACGCCAGCCCCACCGCCGTGATGCAATATGATGGTGCCACAGGCTGGCTTGTGGGCGCCGAGCACAAAGGCATGGCGGCCATGTTTACCATGATGAACAATGCCCGCCTTGCCGTTGGGGCCCAAGGTGTGGGCTGCGCCGAGGGCGCCTATCAACAGGCGTTGGCCTATGCGGCCGAGCGCAAACAGATGGGCGAAATCATTCAGCACGCCGACGTGCGCCGCATGTTGCTGACGATGAAGGCCGAAACCTTTGCCGCGCGTGCAATCACGGTCAATTGCGCTGTGGCGCTGGATATGGCGCGCGCCACCGAAAACCCCGAATGGGCGGCCCGCGCGGCGTTGCTGACACCGATTGCCAAGGCATTTTCTACCGATATCGGGTGCGAAGTGGCCAGTTTGGGCATTCAAATCCATGGCGGCATGGGCTTTGTCGAAGAAACCGGCGCTGCCCAATATCTGCGCGATGCACGCATCACCCCGATTTACGAGGGCACCAACGGCATTCAGGCGATGGATCTTGTGGGGCGCAAGATGATGGATGGCGGCGAGGCGGCCATGCGCCTGCTGGACGAGATCGAAGCCCACACCGAAGCCGCCCGCGCGCATCTGCCCGAACTGGCCGAACCCGTCTGGCAGGCCTGCGAAAGCCTGCGTGAAGCGGTGGAATGGATGCTGGGCCAAAGCGATATGAACGCCCGCTTTGCAGGGGCTGTGCCGTTCTTGCGTGGGTTTGCCCGGGTTTTGGGGGCGCATTACCACCTGCGCGCCGCCCTGGCCGAAGCGGCCCCCGGCGCGCGCACCAAACTGGCGCGTTTTTACATCAACAAATTGCTGCCCGAACACGACAGCTTGCTGCGCCATGCCATGGCCGGGGCCGATGATCTATACGATATCACCCCCGAAGAGCTGGCCGCGTGATGGACGGCGGCCAAAGGGGCGTCCGCACCCCGTGGGACACCCCGCCCGAGGCAGGCCAAGCCATCGAAGTTGCCGAAGGCGTGCTGTGGATCCGGCTGCCGCTGCCCATGGCGCTGGATCATGTTAATATCTATGCGCTGGACGAGGGCGACCACTGGAGCATTGTTGATACGGGCGTCAAAACCCGCAAAAGCGTGGCAATTTGGGAAAATATCCTGCGCGACGTGTTGGGCGGCAAGCCGGTTGGGCGGGTGATTATCACGCATTATCACCCCGATCACGTGGGCATGGCTGGATGGCTGATGGAGCGCTTTGGCGCCGAGCATTGGACAACCCGCACCTCGTATCTGACCGCGCGCATGCTGTGTCTGGATGTCGAAGAGGCCCCCAGCCCGCAAGCCTTGGCTTTTTGGCGCGATGCGGGCATGGATGCCGAGATTTACCAGCGCCGCCTGACCGAGCGGCCATTTAATCTGGGCGATATTTCGCACCCCATTCCGATTGGCTATCATCGCCTGACCCAAGGCGATGTGGTGCAGGCGGCGGGGCGCAGCTGGGATGTGCATATTGGCCATGGCCATGCCCCCGAACACCTGACCCTATGGAGCCGCGATTGCAATCTGGTGATTGCGGGGGATCAGGTTTTATCCTCGATCAGCCCCAATATCGGCGTGCACCCGGCAGAACCGATGGCCGACCCGCTGGCCGACTGGCTGGAAAGCTGCGCGCGGCTGGCCACCCTTGCGCGCGAGGATCATTTGGTGCTGGGCGGGCATAAACTGCCCTTCACGGGTTTGCCCATGCGCATGGGGCAATTGGCCGAAAACCACCATGGCGCGCTGAAACGCCTGTTGGCTTTGTTGAAAACCGAACAGGTGGCGGTGGGGTGTTTTCCGGCGCTTTTCAAGCGCAGCATCGATGCGGGCACTTATGGGCTGGCGCTGTGTGAAACCGTGGCGCATTTGAATTACTTGCTGTTCAAAGGCCAAGTAACGCGGCGGCGTGGCCCCGATGGGGCATGGCTGTGGAAGGCGGCCTGACGTGGGTGCGAAAACCGCGCCTGTGCGGCGCCTTGACTGGTGACAGGGCTTAAGGAATCCGCTAATCACCCACAAAGCAACAGGACAGACCAAGCAAGGAAAAGGCAAATGGCTGAACATAAGCACGGCGAAATGGATACTTCGGTGCAGGAAAAAACCTTTGAAGGGTTTATCGGCGCCACCAAACTTGTGGTGGGTGTCAGCATCGGTATTTTGGTGTTCTTGGCGCTTTTCAACAGCTGATTTGGGCAGGCCGGGCAACCGCCCGGCACCACCCTGACCCACAGTTTGCTGTGGTTTTTTGCTAAGCGGGTTTTGTATGAAACAATTGGCAGCTGTGCTGTTGGCGGTTCTAGCCTTGGCGGGCTGCGCCACGAAACCCGAAATTGCCCGCAGCGACGACGAGCTGCGCGCCGCCGCATATGTGCATGACGGTCCACCAGAAATTACCCTGTTTACCATGCGCGCTGTGCGTAACGAGGCAGGCGCGCATTCGGCTTTGATGGTGAATGCCAGCCAGCGGGTCATTTTCGATCCTGCAGGGTCGTTTCGCAACCAATCCATCATCCGCCGTGGCGATGTGATTTACGGGGCGCATCCGCCCTTGGTAGATGTTTTTACCCGCTTTCACGCCCGCGAAACCTTTTATGTAGAGCGTCAGCGCCTGCCGGTTTCGCCCCAATTGGCGCAGGCGCTGCTGCGTGCGGTGCAGGCCAATGGCCGGGTCAGTGACGCGCAATGCGCCCTTAGCATTTCGCGGATCTTGGCCCAATTCCCTGAAGTTGGCATCACCCCCACATGGTATCCAAACGCGCTGTCCGAGCAATTTGCACGCATCCCCGGTGTGCAATCTGACCAGCTTTATGAATATGATTCGGACGATAACAGCGCCGGGCTAGAGGCCTATGACGCCGCGCGCGCGCGCGCGGCGCAGTAGTAGCGCCGGGCTACCCGGCAAGATAGAGGCCCAGATACAGCGTTCCTGCCCCCAGCACGATGGATAAAATCACATTGCGCGTGGCATAGCCCACCGCCAGCGTCACGCAGGCCGCGGCCAGGCGGGCGGGGTCTGTCTGGCCCTCCAACGCGGCAGGCCACGCCACCAAAGGCGCCACGATGGCGGGCAAGATTGCCACCGCCGTGTAGCGCAGATGCCGCAACAGCCATTCTGGCATGGCGCGGTTGCCAATCAGCCCCAAAAACGCAAAGCGCAGGGCAAAGCTGCCAATCCCTAACAAGACGATCACGGTCCATAGTTGGGTTTTATCAATCATGGGTCCACCCATGTGCCACGCGCGCGCAGGCGCAGTTCTATTTGGGCGCCAGTGATCATCCCGGCCAGGCCCGCAACCATCAGCCCAAGGTTAAAGGGCAGCCATGCAAACCCCAGCGCCATAACCACCGACACCAGCGCCGCAGCGCGGTGGGCGGCGGTGCGCAGCATCGGCGCGGTCAGCGCAATAAAGGTGATGGGTACCGCAAAATCCAAGGCGTAATCAGGCGGAATGGCGGTGCCGGCCCATGCGCCCACCAAGGTCATGACATACCACATCGGGCAGACGGGGGTCATCGTGCCAAAGAAATAGGCAGTTTTTTGGGCCAAGCCCCAGCCCTTGTTTCGCTCGTAGGCCATGACCGAGCAGGCATAGGTTTGATCCACCAGAAAATAAGCAATCAACCCGCGCTGCCAAAACGGGGCGGCGCCCAAATGCAGCGTCAGCGCGGCTGAATACATCGCCATGCGCAGATTGACCGCCAAAGCCGATGCCAAGGCCACGAAGGTGGGGGCGTTATCTTGCAGCAATTGCAGGGCGGTGAATTGTGCGGCGCCTGCAATCACCACCACCGAAAAGGCCAGCGCTTCGAAAACATTCAGTCCGGCTTCGGCCGAAACCACGCCAAACAACATGGCAAAGGGCGAGACCACGAAAATAAAGGGCGCACCATCGCGGGCGCCCTGCCAATATGCGGATCGGGTTGTATCGTGCATGGCGGCACCCTATTTCGGTTCTGGCACAGGCCTAGCGCCGTGCGAAAGGGGATGCAATGTCAATGGTGATCGAAGCGGGGTTCCGCGAGGACGAGCGCGCCGTCGCGGCGCAGCTTTATTGGCAGGCGTTCGGCGCAAAGCTGGGTAAGGTTCTGGGCCCATCATCGCGGGCCATACCGTTTCTGACGGCGGTGATGGACCCGGATTATGCCATCGTTGCCCGCGATGCCGAGGGTCAATTGCTGGGCATGGCGGGGTTCAAAACCCCCGAAGGTGGGCTGATCAACGGGGGGCTGCGCGACATGGCGCGCCATTATGGTTGGTTCGGCACGGCATGGCGCGCCGTGCTGCTGAGTGCGCTGGAACGCGACCCCGAGGCGGGGGTGTTCCAGATGGACGGTATTTTTGTCGCTCAGGCGGCGCGTGGCAAAGGAGTGGGCGGGCAATTGCTGGATGCGGTCACCGCGCGCGCGGCGGAACTGGCGCTGCGGGTGGTGCGGCTGGATGTGATCGACACCAACCCACGGGCGCGGGCGCTTTATGAACGCAAAGGGTTTGTGGCGATGACCCGCAGCCATACCGGGCCCTTGCGGCATATTTTTGGGTTTCGATCCGCCCTGCGGATGGAACGCCCTGTCGTGCCGGTGCAGGCCTAGTCGAAAATACCCGCCACGCGGCCCAGCAGCATAAAGGCGCGCGCGGTGCGGGTTTGGGCCAGATCCTGTATTTCGGAATCTGTGGCCTCGATTTCAAATTCCTGAAAGGCCTTGTCAAAGCGGCGCAGGAAATGATGCGCGGCGTCGCGAAACACCGGGTCTTGCTTCATGCGCCCGGCCACCAGCGCCAGCGACGTGCGGTCGCGTATGCCCCCAAGTGCGGCGATGGTGCGCCCGCGCTCGCCTGCGGCAAAGCGGCGCCACAATTCCGGGCGTACCATGTCGGGGCGCATGTCATCTGTGTAAATGCCCTCTTGGCTTAGCAATGTCAGCACATCTTGGCTGGCGTTGATCAGTTCCTTTGCCTTGCGGTCGCGCAGCGCTTTGCGCAGGGCGGCAAACCCTTCGGTATCTTCGGTGGTTTCGGGGAAGTTCAATGCGCGGATGAAATCTGCGCGCGCCAACACCGGTGCAAAATCATCGGGTTGCGTGCCAAGCGGCAAATGCGCCTGTTCGGTGCTGTCCAAGGCCGGGGCCGGGGGGGGCGTGGGGCGCAGCGGTGCGGGCTGGCGTTCGCGCGTGCTGCTAAAGGTGGCCAGCACGGTTTCCGCCTTTTTGGTGGCGGCAGCGATTTCGTCTAGTTTTTTGTTCACCGACGGCTCGCTTGCCATCCCGCGCCCTTGGGCCTGCGCCACATAGGCCTGCCGGATGGCATCGATGGCGGTTTGCAAACGTTGGCTTTCTTCGCGCATGATTTTGCTGGTGCGGGCTGCGATTGCTGCAACCCAGATCATGGCAACGGGCAAAAACACCGCCATCATCACCATAAGCCCTTGCAAAACCGGGCTTTCCCCGCCTGTGCCCGGGCCCAACACAAAGAAAAACGCCGCCGCGCCCAGCAGCCACAGCGCCGATAGCAGCACAGCCACAATCTCGATACCCGTTATCGCGTTGCGAACGGGGCGGTCATAAAGCCCAATGCCGGATTGTTTCATATGTGCGGACTTTTTGTCCATCGGCGGGAAAACCCCAAACTATCACTTAGATAAACGCAACCTTCACAACTTCGTAGCTTTTTTGCCCGCCCGGGGTGCGCACCTCGACCACGTCGCCCTCTTCCTTGCCAATCAATGCGCGGGCGATGGGCGATTTCATATTCAGCAGGCCCTTTTCGATATTGGCCTCGTGTTCGCCCACGATCTGCCAAGTTTTTTCTTCTTCGGTGTCTTCGTCAAACAAGGTGACGGTGGCGCCAAACTTGATGGCGCCAGACAGGCCTTTTGGGTCGATCACCTCGGCCAGGCTGATCACGCCCTCTAATTCCTTGATCCGGCCTTCGATGAAGGACTGCTTTTCACGGGCCGAATGATATTCTGCGTTTTCGCTTAGGTCGCCATGTTCGCGCGCCTCGGCGATGGCCTTGATAATGGCCGGTCGCTCGACAGATTTCAGGTGCTTTAGTTCCACCTCTAGCGCGGTATGGCCCGCGCGTGTCATTGGTATTTTTTCCATCGTCGTTCCCTGCGCGCGCAAATGCGCAATCCGTGTTTATCTGCTGCCCAATGTTATTTGGCGCTGGCCCAAGGTGCATAATGGGCGTTGAACATGCAATAGACGATGCAAAGCTGCTGCGCAATTGTGCCCCGAGCGCTGGCAAAACGCCTGCCTGCGACGATCGGACAGGACGTTTTTGGCCAGTTTAACGTCGTGTCGCGATTGACGGGCAATGCTGCAGCGCGCTAACCACGGCGGAATATTGTTGCGCGCGAAAACCTAATGGGGGGCTGGCATGTCTGAAATCGAACGTGAAGCGATGGAATATGACGTTGTCATCGTTGGGGCAGGCCCGGCTGGCCTGTCGGCAGCGATCCGTCTGAAACAGCTAGATGCTGATCTAAATGTTGTGGTTCTTGAAAAAGGCTCCGAGGTGGGCGCACATATCCTGTCTGGTGCGGTGCTGGACCCATGCGGGCTGGATGCGTTGATCCCCGACTGGAAAGAAAAAGGCGCGCCGCTGAATACGCCTGTGCGCGAAGACAATTTTTACATGCTGGGCGAGGCGGGTGAAATTCGTATCCCCAACTTCCCAATGCCGCCGCTGATGAACAACCACGGCAATTACATCGTTTCGATGGGCAATGTGTGCCGTTGGATGGCCGAGCAGGCAGAAAGCTTGGGCGTAGAAATCTTCCCCGGCATGTCCTGTTCCGAGCTGGTTTACGGCGAGAATGGCGAAGTCAAAGGCGTGGTGGCAGGTGTGTTTGGCCTAGAGGCCGACGGCAGCTATGGCCCCAACACCGAGCCGGGGATGGAACTGCATGGCAAATACGTCTTCTTGTCCGAGGGCGTGCGCGGCAGCTTGGCCAAGGAAGTGATTGCCAAATACGATCTGTCGGCTGGCAAAGAGCCGCAGAAATTTGGCATCGGCATGAAAGAGATCTGGGAAATTGACCCGGCCAAACACCGCGAAGGCACTGTAACCCATACGATGGGCTGGCCTTTGGGGGGCAACGCCGGCGGCGGATCTTTCATTTATCATCTTGAAAACAATCAAGTTTACGTGGGTTTTGTGGTGCATTTGAATTACAAAAACCCCCATCTCTTCCCCTATATGGAATTCCAGCGCTTCAAACATCACCCGATGGTGGCCGATTTGTTGAAGGGCGGTAAACGCGTGGCCTATGGTGCGCGCGCGATTTCCGAGGGCGGGTATCAATCGATGCCGAAAATGGTGGCCCCCGGTGTGGCGCTGCTGGGCTGTTCGGTGGGCATGGTGAACGTGCCGCGCATCAAGGGCAACCACAACGCCATGCTGTCGGGCAAGGCCGCAGCCGAGGCTGCTTTTGCGGCCATTCAAGCCGGCCGCGCGGGCGATGAATTGTCAACCTACGAGGCCGAAGTGCGCAATGGCCCGATTGGCAAAGACCTGAAAAAAGTGCGCAATGTCAAACCCATGTGGTCGAAATGGGGCATGGCGGCCAGCTTGGCATTTGGCGGTTTGGACATGTGGACAAACAGCCTGTTCGGCGTCAGCCTGTTTGGCACGCTGAGCCATGGCAAAACCGACGCAGACGCCACAGAAGAGGCCTCGCGCCACAAACCCATCGATTACCCAAAGCCCGATGGCACGCTGTCGTTTGACCGCCTGACCAACGTCAGCTTTGCGATGACAAACCACGAAGAAAGCCAGCCCTGCCATTTGCAGCTGCGCGACCCTAACCTGCCGATCGCGGTGAACCTGCCCAAATACGCAGAACCGGCGCAGCGCTATTGCCCCGCAGGTGTGTATGAGGTGGTGCAAGAAGAGGGCAAAGACCCGCGCTTTGTGGTCAATTTCCAAAACTGTGTGCATTGCAAAACCTGCGATATCAAAGACCCCAGCCAAAATATCAACTGGGTCACACCGCAGGGTGGCGACGGGCCGAATTACCCCAATATGTAAGCCTGCGCTGCGCGCCATGGTCATTTCACGGGCGGCCCTATGGGGCTGCCCGTTGTTTTTTGTAAAATGCCCGTGCGGCGGGGCAATTGGTGGGGGTGGCGCATTGCGTTTGCTGCTGCGCGCGCTACTCTTGCTTGAAATGGTAATAGGAGATCCGCAGGTGAGCATTGCGCGCTTTGGGCTTTCACGACGGGCGATTGCCCTTTCCCTGACCTTGGCCCTAAGCTCGGCCCTGACCTCGGTTTTGCCCGCGTCGGTGCAGGCACAGGGCTTGGCCGGGGCCTATTTGGCGGGGCGCCAAGCTGCGTATCAAAACGATTATAGCGCCGCGGCCGAGTATTTTACCCGCGCCTTGGCACGCGATCCATCAAACCCGGCGCTGTTGGAAAATGCCACCATCGCGCATTTGTCTGCAGGCCGGATCGACCGCGCCCTGCCCATCGCGCGCAAGATCGCGGCCGATGGCCCACCCAGCCAAGTGGCCCAGATGGTGATGGTGCTGGATGATATTGATCGCGGCGCCTATGGTGCTTTGCTGCAGCGCATCAGCGAAGACCGTGCCATCGGGCCGCTGGTGGATGGGCTGGTTGGCGCATGGGCACATCTGGGCATGGGCGACCCGCGCGCGGCATTGGCGGCCTTTGATGATTTGGCCAGCAAGCGCGGCTTGGGTGGGTTTGCCGCCTATCACAAAGCGCTGGCGCTGGCCTCGGTGGGCGATTTCGAGGGCGCCGAGGCGCTGTTTTCCGATGCCCAAAACGGCAATATGCAAATGACACGGCGCGGGGCTATTGCGCATCTGAGCATCCTTAGCCAGCTGGGGCGGCACGCCGATGCCTTGGGCATGCTAGACGGGCTATTTGGCCCCGATCTAGACCCAGAGCTGCGCCAAATTCAGGCGCTTTTGCAGGCCGGCCAAAGCGTGCCCTATACCACCGCCCGCGATGCCCGCGAGGGCATGGCCGAGGTGTTTTATACCGTGGCCGGTGCCTTGCTGAACGAGGCTGCAGACGATTTTACCTTGCTTTACGCCCGGATGGCCCAATTCCTGCGCCCCACCCATACCGATGCGGTGCTGATGGCTGCAAACCTTTTGGAAAATTTGGAACGCTACGATTTGGCGGTGACAGCGTTCAAATCGGTGCCGCGCGACGACCCGTCTTATCACGCCGCCGAACAGGGCCGGGCCGAGGCATTGCGCAAAGATGGGCGCATTGATGCCGCAGCTGAAGTTTTGGAACAATTGGCCGAAACCCATGGCGATATCGCAACGGTGCATTCCTCTTTGGGTGATTTGATGCGCCAGATGAAAGAGTGGGAAAAGGCCGCCGTGGCCTATGGCCGGGCGCTGGATCGCTATGACAGCGCAGACCGCCGCCAATGGTTTGTCTATTATGCCCGCGCGATCAGCCACGAACGCATGGGCAATTGGCCACTGGCCGAGGCCGATTTTCGCCGCGCATTGGAATTGAACCCAGAACAGCCGCAAGTGCTGAACTATCTGGGGTATTCCTTGGTGGAAAAGCATCAAAAGCTAGATGAAGCGCTGGACATGATCGAGCGTGCCGTGGCCGCCCGGCCCGACAGCGGCTATATCGTCGATAGTTTGGGGTGGGTGCTGTATAAGCTGGGTCGCTACAGCGAGGCGGTGGTGCATATGGAGCGGGCCACCGAATTGATGCCGGTGGATCCGGTGGTGAACGATCATTTGGGCGATGTGTATTGGGCCGTTGGCCGCAAGCGCGAGGCGCAGTTTCAGTGGCGCCGTGCCTTGTCGTTCGTGGATGGGTCGGAATCGGCAGATGATGTCAACCCAGATCGCATTCGCCGCAAAATCGAAGCCGGGCTTGACCAAGTGCTGGCCGAAGAAGGGGCGCCGCCGTTGAAGATTGCCAATGACAATTAAGGAATTTGCAGGCGCAAAGGTAAACCTGTGCCTGCACGTCACTGGCCAGCGCGCCGACGGGTATCACCTGCTGGATAGCGTGGTGATGTTTGCCGATCTGGGGGATCATCTGCATATCAGCCTGCGCCCGGGGCGCGATGTGAGCTTGCAAATCAGTGGGCCAATGGAGCAAGGCGTGCCAGAGGGGCCGCAAAATTTGGTTGTGCGCGCGGCGCAGTCCATGGGCTTGGGCTGCCATTTGCGATTAGAAAAACACCTGCCTGCGGCGGCTGGCATTGGCGGCGGGTCTGCCGATGCGGCGGCCACCTTGCGCGGGCTTGCGCGGGCCAGTGGTCAGCCCTTGCCGCCTGATCAGGGGCTGGCGCTGGGCGCCGATGTGCCGGTGTGTTTGCAGCCACGCGCGGCCCGGATGCAGGGCATTGGCGAGGTGGTCACCGCGCTGCCATTGCCTGCGCTGCATGCGGTCTTGGTAAATCCGCGGGTCGGGGTGCCCACGGCGGCGGTGTTTCAGGGCTTGGCACAAAAAACCAACCCAGCCCTGCCCGATGAGATACCGGCCTTTGCCAAGGCGCAGGCGCTCTGCGCATGGTTGGCCCAGCAAAGAAACGACCTAGAGGCGCCAGCGCTGCAGGTGCAGCCGGTGATTGGGCAGGTTTTGGCGGCTTTGCGCGATCAGCCGGGGCTGTGGTTGGCGCGCATGTCTGGGTCTGGCGCCACCTGTGTTGGGGTGTTTTCCGGGGCAGACACGGCAGCAGGCGCGGCCAAGGCGCTGCAGGCGGCACAGCCCCACTGGTGGGTGGCCGCGTGCCAGCTGTCTTAGGGCGCAAGGCCTTAGTTGATCCGCGCCACGACGTAATCGGCCAGATCGATCAGCATTTGGCGCAACGGGCTTTCGGGCAGGGTGGATAGCGCCGATTTCGACCGTGCCGCCCATGCCAGCGCCTCGGCGCGGGTGGCATCCAGCGCGCCGTGTTTGTGCAAAAGCGCGATGGCATGGTCCAGATCGCCCGCCTCTTGTTTGCCCCGCTCGATCGTGCGCACCCAAAAAGCGCGCTCGTCCGCATCGGCCTTTGCAATGGCCTTAATCAGCGGCAGCGTCAGCTTGCGTTCGCGGAAATCATCGCCCACATTTTTGCCGGTGGACTGGCTATCGCCTTGAAAATCAAGCAAATCATCCACGATCTGAAAGGCAATTCCCAAGGCATCGCCATAGTCGAACAAGGCTTGCACCTGCGCCTCTGGGGCGCCCGCAATAACGCCGCCCGCCTCGGTTGCGGCAGAAAACAGGGCGGCGGTTTTGCCGCGCACCACCTGCAGGTAGATGCCCTCGTCCGTGGCCAAATCTTGGGCCGCTGTCAGCTGCAGCACCTCGCCTTCGGCAATGGTGGCCGCGGCGTTTGACAAAATTTCCAACACCCGCAGATTGCCCGGCTCGACCATCAGCTGAAAGGCGCGGGCAAACAGGTAATCGCCTACTAAAACGCTGGATTTATTATCCCATAGCAGGTTTGCCGTGGGCCGCCCACGGCGCTGGCTGCTTTCGTCCACCACGTCATCATGCAACAGCGTGGCAGTGTGGATAAATTCAACCGTTGCCGCCAGATGAATATCAAATGGCCCCTCGTAGCCGCACATGCGTGCCGCGGCCAGCACCAGCATCGGGCGCACACGCTTGCCGCCAGCCTCGACCAGATGGGCGGTGACCTCGGGAATGCGGGGGGCGTGTTTGCTGGCCATGCGGTCGCGGATCAAGGCGTTGACAGCCTGCATCTGGGGGGCCAGATGCGCGGCCAATTGCTCGTGCGGTTTTGTTTCCGGTTGATCCAAACTCATCTCTTCCCCGTGCGGCGGCTTTCATTTTTGGGCGCGCCATCGTATTTGTGCGCCATGGAACAGTTGTTACGCACCACAAACATCACAACGATTGCCTATGCGCAGGCCCTGCTGCAAGGCGAGGGTATAGACTGCTTTGAAATGGACGTAAATATGAGCATCCTCGAAGGCTCTATTGGCATTTTGCCGCGCCGCCTGATGGTGCGGCGCGCGGATTTGCAGCGCGCACAGCGGGTGATGGCCGATAACGGGATTGCGCTGGATGGCTAAGGGCGCGGCCACGGCAGGGCCAGAGGCCGATGCAGGGCTGACCCATGACAAATTTCTGGGCGGCGCCTTGCAGGTTTGGCAGCCCGCCAACGGCTATCGGGCGGGGGTTGATCCGGTGCTGTTGGCCGCCAGTGTGCCCGCCAGCGCCACCACCGTTCTCGAGTTGGGCGCCGGTGTTGGCGTTGCCAGCCTGTGCCTGGCCCGCAGGGTGGCCCATGCGCAGATCAGCGCGCTAGAACTGCAGCCAGACTATGCCGCATTGGCCCAGCGTAATGCGCGCGAAAATGGCCTGCCGATCACCGTTTATCAGGGGGATTTGGTGCACATGCCGGCCCCTTTGCGCCAAGCGCGCTTTGATCATGTCATTGCCAACCCACCCTATTTCTTGCGGGACCGCAGCCTGCCTGCGCAGGACAAGGGGCGCGAAACCGGTATGGGTGAAGGGGTGGCCTTGGCCCAATGGGTGGTGGCCGCGGCCCGGCGCACCCGCGACCGGGGGCATGTAACGTTCATCTGCCGGGTCGAACGCCTGCCCGAACTGGTGGCGCTGTTTTCGCAGTATCTGGGCTCGGTCGAGGTGCTGCCCATCACCCCGCGCGTGGGGCGCGAAAGCCAGCTGGTGTTGATCCGGGGCCGAAAGGGGGGGCGCGCGGCCTTTCGGTTGTATGCGGGGGTGGCGATGCACGAAGGCGGCCAGCATATGGGCGACCGCAAAAATTACACCCCGGCCATTCAGGCGGTGTTGCAGGCCGGCGCGGCGCTGCCATGGGCCAGCCCCTGACCTGCGGCAAGCTGTCCGTTTGAACCGCGCCACGCGCGCCTCATCTGTTGTGTGCGAACAAGACCTAACAGGAGAGCAAAATGTTCAAAGGGCTAACCAGATCCGCCATTATCATCAACTTAGCTATGGTGGGCGTGCCCGCGCTGATGATGATGGCGATGGACGGGCAGGATTGGTTCGAGCGCTTCCAATTGATGAGCCCGTTCTTCTAAGACGTGCTGCGTCATGGCCCCTTGCGGCCAAAGACCAAGGGCGGCCCTGTGCCGCCCTTTTGCATTGGTTGCACAAAGACCGGCTTTGGGCATAACTGGGGGGACATCAGGGGAATATGGCAATGCAGGCAATCAATGACAGCTTTCTTGACGCGCTGCAGGGGGTTGTCGATGCGCGCGCCCTGCGCCCTGTCTCTGCCCAGTATTTAGAAGAGCCACGCGGCCGCTGGCAGGGTCAGGCGGGCGCTGTTGTGGCGCCAGCTGATGTGGGGCAGGTGTCTGCGGTGCTGGCGCTGTGCAACGCCCATGGCGTGGGGGTTGTGCCCTATGGTGGGGGCACGGGTTTGGTGGGCGGGCAGGTGATGCCCGATGGCCCCGCACCGTTGTTGTTGTCGCTCGAGCGGATGTGCGCCATTCGTGCGGTCTATCCTGAAGAAAACGTGCTGGTGGCCGAGGCAGGCGCGATTTTGCAAGACATTCACGCCGCAGCCGAGGCAGAAAACCGCCTTTTCCCCTTGTCGATTGCGGCCAAAGGCAGCGCACGTATCGGCGGCAATCTGGCCACCAATGCCGGCGGGGTGAATGTGCTGCGCTATGGCAATGCACGCGATTTGTGCTTGGGGCTAGAGGTGGTTTTGGCCGATGGGCGGGTGATCAACGGGCTGACGCGGCTGCGCAAAGACAACACAGGATATGACCTGCGCAATTTGATCATTGGCTCAGAGGGCACCTTGGGGGTGATCACCGCTGCGGCGCTGAAACTGTTTGCCCAGCCCGCCGATACGGGCACCGCGCTGATGGCGGTGGGCAGCCCAAGCGATGCCTTGGCGCTTTTGGCCATGGCGCGCGCCCATGTGGGCGAGGGGCTTAGCGCCTTTGAGCTTATGCACCGTACGGGCCCCGAATTTCTGGCGGAAAAACTGCCCGATATCCGCCTGCCATTTGAGGATATTCCCGAATGGTTCGTGCTGATCGATCTGGGCTTGCCGCGCGGGTTGCGGGCCACCGACGCGCTAGAGGCGCTGTTTGTCGCGGCTTTCGAGGCGGGTTTGGTCCAAGATGGCGTGATCGCCCAAAGCGAGGCGCAACGCCACGCATTTTGGGAGGTGCGCGAACAAATCCCCGAGGCAAACCGGCGTGTCGGCTCGATCTCAAGCCATGATATCAGTTTGCCCTTGGGGGGCGTGGCGGAATTTATCGCGCGCGGCACCGAAATGCTGGCGGCCATGGGCGATATGCGGGTGAATTGCTTTGGCCATTTGGGCGATGGCAACCTGCATTACAACGTTTTCCCCGCCGCGGGCTGCGATAAGGGCCAGTATGAAAACCTGCGCGAAACCATTCAGGAAAAAGTGCATGATCTGGTGCATGCCATGGGCGGATCGGTGAGCGCCGAACATGGGATTGGGCGGCTGAAAGTGGCCGATCTGGAACGCTATGGCGACCCGGTGAAACTGGCCATGATGCGCCAGATCAAAGCAGCGTTTGACCCCAATGGCATTTTGAACCCCGGCGCGGTGCTGCGCGTGGGGGGGTAAGGCGGCGCTTGGCCCGTGCCTGCGTTACAGCCCCTCAAAGGCGCAAAGCGCGTGCACTTCCATGCCCATTGCTTCCAGCCGCTGGCGCCCGCCCAATTCGGGCAGATCCACCACAAAGGCACAGCCCACAATGTTGGCGCCCAAGCGTTCGACCAGCTTGATGCCCGCCTCGGCCGTGCCGCCCGTGGCCAACAGGTCATCCACCAGCAGCACGGTTTCGCCCGGCGCCAGTGCATCATCATGGATCTCGACGATGGCCGAGCCATATTCCAGCGTATAGTCTTGCGAAATCACCGCGCCCGGCAGCTTGCCCTTTTTGCGAATGGGCACAAACCCCGTGCCCAGTTGGTGCGCCACCGCGCCCCCCAGAATAAAGCCGCGCGCCTCTAGCCCCACCACCTTGTCGATGCGCTGGCCGGCATAGGGATGCAGCATTTGGTCAACCGCCATGCGAAAGCCGCGCGGATCGGCAAAAAGCGTGGTGACATCGCGAAACAAGATCCCTTCATGGGGAAAATCAACGATGGTGCGGATATACTCTTTTACGGTTTTGGCTGGTGTCATCGGTTTATCCTGTGGGTGGGGGCGGTAGGGATGTGCCAGCTTAGCGTGATTGGCGCAACCCCGTTTCATCGGCCGGGTAATGGCGGCGCAGCGCGATTTTGTCTTGGGGGGCCAGCTGTTTGGCGGCATTGCTGTCTTCGGCAAAGACTGACAAGCCGTTGTAATAGCTGTTTTTTATATCGGTCATCAAGCCCAGCGATTGGGTCAGCTCCTCCAGCAGCGCAGATTCGTAATCGCTGATCGCCAAGCGGCGGGTGAAAACAATATTCGCCCCCTGAATAACGCCCGTCTGGTCCCACCAAATGCGCACCGCCCCGCCGCGCACCAAGGCCCCCTCGAAGCCGCGAATACCCTTTCCCAGCAAAGGCGTGCGCCCATCATTATCGACGAAATAAAGGCGGATATCGGCCTCGGCCGGGCTGTTTGATTGGACCAGCTGAATATTGGCGCCCGCGGTGTTCAGATACTGCACCGCGCGCGCCAATGCCGCGCGTGCGCGTGCCTGTGGGCGGCCCAAAAACGCCCGGTCCATGCGGGCGATGGCCACCTTTAGCACCGTTCCCAATGGCCACCGCACCGCCGGTTTGGCGCAGGGGCCGCGCGGCGGGGCTGCGCAGGCCACAAGGCGGTAGAAATCCTCGTCCGCCAATGGCCCGGATGTTTCGATATAGTCTTGCGCGCGCACTGGCCCCGCCAATAGCAGTGCCAGCACCCAGATTATGGCCAAACGCATGGTTTACAAAACCCGCCCCGCCACCGCATCGAGATGGGCCAAAACCTGCGGATCGCGGGCGCTGGGCGCGGTGATTAGCGCCGTATCCAGCGCGTGATCGCAGCCTTGCGGGCAGGGCAGGCGGGGGGCGCTGCCCAACAGCGCTGGCAGCGCGGCAATCGTGGCTTGGGCCGCATGCGCATTGCGCGTCAATGTTGCTATGATATCAGAAACTTGCACCGCATCGTGGTTTGGGTGCCAACAGTCATAATCGGTCACCATTGCCACAGAGGCGTAGCACATCTCGGCCTCGCGGGCCAATTTCGCCTCGGGCATATTGGTCATGCCAATCACATCGGCGCCCCATTGGTCGCGATACATCCGGCTTTCGGCGAGGCTGGAAAACTGCGGCCCCTCCATGGCCAGGTAGGTGCCGCCTTGGTGCACGCGCACGCCGCTGTTTTGGGCCGCAGTGGCGCAATGCGCCCCCAGACCGGCACAGGTGGGATGGGCCATGCTGACATGGGCCACGCAGCCGGTGCCGAAAAAGCTGCTGTCGCGGCCTTGGGTGCGGTCGATGAATTGGTCGACAATCACGAAATCGCCCGGCGCCATATGCGCGCGAAACGAACCACAGGCCGACATGCTGACCAAATCGGTCACGCCCAGCCGTTTCATCGCATCGATATTGGCACGGTAGGGCACGCTGCTGGGGCTGTGCACATGGCCGCGGCCATGGCGGGGTAAGAATGCCATTGGCGTGCCGTGCAAAACCCCCGTCAATATCGCGTCTGACGGCGCGCCCCAAGGCGTGCTGATCTGGCGCCATTCGGCCTGTTGCAGCCCCTCGAACTGATACAGCCCCGATCCGCCGATCACCCCAATCATTCTATCTGTCATTCGCTGGCCCTTTTTTGGCCAGATTGCCCAACTCGCGGCCAAAAGAAAAGCCATGCTGCGGGCGCGGCGCTACATACCTATCTGCCGCTCGCGCCAGACCACCGAAAGGATGGCCAAGATCGCCAAGGCCGAGGTGATAAACATGATCCAGATCAGGGGGAATTCGCCAGCGCCGGGCACCAGCAATGCGCCCGCCAACGCCGATAATGCCGCCCCACCGCCGATCATGATGGCGCCGCCCAGCCCGCTGGCCGTGCCCGCCAAATGTGGCCGGACCGACAGCATGCCGGCGGTGGCGTTGGAAATGGTCATGCCATTGCCGATGCCCACCAGTGTCACGAACCCAAAAAAGCTGATCGGGCCAGAATGGCCGGTGTAGGAGGACACCAGCGACAAAGCCATGCCAAAGGTGCCAATCAGCGTGCCGTAAAGCACCATGCGGTTCACCCCCACCCGCGCGGCAAAGGCGCCGGTGATCCAGTTGCCCAGAAAATAGCCAATCGAGGGCGCCGCGAAATAAAGCCCCATTTCGCTGGGCGACAGGCCAAACACGTCAGATGCCACAAAGGGCGCGCCGCCGAGATAGGCAAAAAACGCCCCCGACCCCAGCGCCGAGGCCATGCAATAGCCCCAAAACCGGGGGCTTTTCAGCAATTCGGGATATTCCCGAAACTGCCCTGCCAGCGTGTTGTCTGATTTGCGCGCGGTCTCGCCCAGATCGTTCCACGCGATGATAAACACCATGCCGCCACACAGCATGAGCAGCGCGAAATTGGCGCGCCAGCCCCAGATTTGTTCCAGCATACCGCCGATGGCTGGGGCGATCATGGGCACAACCGCCATACCCATCGTGACATAGCCAATCATCGAGGCGGCGCGATCTTGGCTATAGATATCGCGCACCACCGCACGGCTTAGCACCATGGCCACGGCAATCACCGCCTGCATCATGCGAAAGATCAAAAACACCGTTGCGTTGGGGGCCAGAATGCAGCCCAAAGTGGCCACAAGGTAAATGAGCACGCCGCCTAAAATAATGGGGCGGCGGCCAAATTTGTCTGATATCGGGCCTACCAGAATTTGCAAAATCGCGTTCATGGCCAGATACACCGCCACCGACAGCTGCATCACGCTGTAATCCACCTCGAACCACGCGGCCATGCCGGGTAGCGAGGGCAAAAACACGTTCATCGACATAGCCGAGATGCCTGCAAGCAGGATCAAGGTCGAAATATGGGGTGGCGAGGTGCGGTTAAAATATGTCCCGCGGGGCGTATCTGACATGGCCCAAGGATTAAGGTGCGGGGGCAGGGCTGTCCAGAGGGTGAGATTGCGGTATTTGCTTATTTGCAGTTCGCTGCGCTTGTATTTCACAAATTTTGCAAATTTGCGGGATTTCGCTTTGGTTCGTGCGCGCGCAACATTATAACCCTTCCAAACCGAAGAGGACCGCCATGAAAGATATCCTTCAGCAATTGGAAGACCGCCGCGCTGCAGCCCGTCAGGGTGGCGGTGCGCATCGTATCGAAGCCCAGCACGCCAAAGGCAAGCTTAGCGCGCGCGAACGCGTCGAACTGCTGCTCGATGAAGGCAGCTTTGAGGAATACGACATGTTCGTAACCCATCGCTGCACCGATTTTGATATGCAGCAAAACAAGCCCGCCGGCGATGGCGTGGTTGTGGGCTGGGGCACGGTGAACGGGCGCCAAGTTTACGTGTTCAGCCAAGATTTCACCGTCTTGGGCGGCTCGGTCAGCGCCACGCATGCCATGAAGATTTGCAAAATCATGGATATGGCCATGCAAAACGGGGCGCCGGTTATTGGCATCAACGATTCGGGCGGCGCGCGTATCCAAGAGGGCGTAGATTCGCTGGCAGGCTATGGCGAGGTATTCCAGCGCAATATCATGGCCTCGGGCGTGGTGCCGCAAATCAGCCTGATCATGGGCCCCTGCGCCGGTGGCGCGGTTTACAGCCCTGCGATGACCGATTTCATTTTCATGGTCAAAGACAGCAGTTACATGTTCGTCACCGGCCCCGATGTGGTGAAAACCGTAACCAACGAGGTTGTCACCGCAGAAGAACTGGGCGGGGCCAGCACCCACACGCGCAAATCCAGCGTGGCCGACGGCGCCTTTGAAAACGATGTCGAGGCGCTGGCCGAAGTGCGCCGCCTGATCGATTTCTTGCCGCTGAACAACCGCGAAAAGCCCCCCGTGCGCCCCTTCTTCGACGATCCGGCGCGTATCGAGGAAAGCTTGGACACCTTGGTGCCCGCCAATGCCAACACCCCTTATGATATGAAAGAGTTGATCGAGAAAATCGCAGACGAGGGCGATTTTTACGAAATTCAGGCCGAATACGCCAAGAATATCATCACAGGCTTTATCCGCCTTGAAGGGCGCACCGTGGGTGTGGTGGCCAACCAACCGATGGTTTTGGCCGGTGTGCTGGATATCGACAGCGCCCGCAAAGCGGCGCGTTTCGTGCGCTTTTGCGATGCGTTTGAAATTCCAATCCTGACGCTGGTTGATGTGCCGGGCTTCTTGCCGGGCACCAAGCAGGAATATGACGGTGTGATCAAACACGGCGCCAAGCTGCTGTTTGCCTATGGCGAGGCCACGGTGCCAAAGGTGACGGTGATCACCCGCAAAGCCTATGGTGGGGCCTATGTGGTGATGGCCTCGAAACACCTGCGCGCAGATGTGAATTATGCGTGGCCCACCTCGGAAGTGGCGGTGATGGGGGCCAAGGGGGCGACCGAGATTCTCTATCGCAGTGAATTGGGGGATGCCGAGAAAATTGCAAAGCGCACCAAAGATTACGAAGACGCCTTCGCAAACCCGTTTGTTGCAGCCGAACGCGGCTTTATCGACGAGGTGATCCAGCCGCGCAGCACGCGCAAGCGGGTGGCGCGGGCCTTTGCGATGCTGCGCAACAAACAGCAATCGATGCCGTGGAAAAAGCACGACAACATTCCGCTGTAACCTCTGGCACGAAACTGGACCCGGCCCATGA
>Ga0181593_10001438_pt1 | contig 21609 bp, 22 predicted proteins | sample 071ome_19_FD_133756 | JGI IMG/M metagenome (GOLD analysis project Ga0181593, IMG submission 133756) | Coastal salt marsh microbial communities from the Groves Creek Marsh, Skidaway Island, Georgia - 071413AT metaG (megahit assembly) | ecosystem: Environmental > Aquatic > Marine > Intertidal...
AGAAATTGAAGATCTTGTCCAGATTGGCTTTACCGGCCTGATTATGGCGGCACAAAAATACACCCCCCAAGATGGTGCAAATTTTGCCTCTTATGCCAGCATCAGGATAAGAGGCGCTATTATCGATCATTTGCGCAAAAGCTCAAATTTATGCCGCACCACCATCCAGATTAAAAAGCGCTATAATGATGTGGTTGAATTTTTACAAAAAGAGTATCTAAGGCTGCCTAGCCGAGAAGAAATTGCTGTAAAAATGGATATGACTGAAGATGAATTGATGGGATGGGAAGCAGCGTTTCAGGCCAATATTCACCAGTCTATCGATTCAATCTATGACCAGTTTTCTATCTGGTTTGCATCGGCTGACAATACCCCTGAAGAGGATGTGAATGAAGCTGAATTACAAGAGGTGCTAAAATCGGCTTTGCGCACATTGCCGGAAAAAGAAGCGCTGGTAATCCAGCTTTATTATGTTGAAGAGCTTAATGTATTTGAAATTGGCGAAGTGATGGAAATATCTACTGGCCGTGTATCGCAAATCAAAAAATCAGCTATTGGAAAATTACGTGAATTTATCCAGAATGCTGAAAGTGACAGTCTGGCTGAAAGCTAGGCTGTTCACATTTTGAAAGAAGGGTACCTGTCAATGACAAAAACACAGTTTGAGCATATTCAGGCCATCCAGATTTCTGTTCATACTGCTGAATTACAATTTAGTCATGGACGTGCAGGCCTTGCCTTACAGCTAAGCGGCTCGCTTATCAATATTGCACGAGGTAGCTGCCAGCTCACCCTTACCCCCTCGCCATCGCTACCCTCTATGCCTTGCGGCGTGCTGGATATTTCACTTGAACGTCTGGTGATGAAAGCAAAGGCAACCTTAAGACAGGATGATTTTGACAGGCTGACAGCTGTGATGACAACCCCGTCACCAAGACCAGCTACGGTGATATTAAGTCTGCTGAAACCACTTACGGTCAGCATGGAAGGCATTTTGTTTCTTGATCACGACATGCAAATTGATATTGCAGATATTTCAAGCCATGTGCCGCTTAAATAGCGTACGCTGCTACCTTCTGATAGCTACTTAACTAATTTTTGGAAAATCTGTTACTGGGACAGGCGTTTTGTCAATTCTGTTTCCGCCTGCATCAGGCGCGACGTGCCTGAAAAAGCCTGTTGCGCACGCATCAAATCTGTCAGTTCTTTTGTCATATCAGTATTTGATAATTCTAGCGCGCCAGAAATAACTTTGCCATATTCGCCTTCAAAGGCAGGGCCAATTTCAGCAGGGCCAGAAGCCTGATTTGCCGAGAACAGATTGCGTCCTTCAGCTTTCAGGCGCGTTTCATCTGCGAATACAGCCAGCCCGACACGTCCAATATTCACCACTGAACGGTCATTCATCTGGGCAGTCACATTTCCAGATGTATCAATCAGAAGCTCGCTTAAAAATACGGTATCTCCATCAGCATTTAGCGCCTGACGCGGCACACGGAAATCATCACCGGTGCTTGATTTAAGCCGCTGGCCATCACTGGCAACAACATAGCCTTCAACATCAAGCGTAAACGAGCCGTCACGTGTAAATTTTGCATCATCCGTATTTGTAGAGCCAGGCTTATTCAGGATAAATAGCCCCTGCCCTTCGATTGCCAGATCCAGTGTCTGGCCTGTTTCCAGCAACGGCCCTTGAGTACGTGCGGTGCGGGTATCTGCAATCATTGTTCCCATGCCAATTTTAGATGGCGAAAGAAAGGATACTTTTTCAGAATATAAATCTTCAAACTGGTTGATAGACCGTTTAAAGCCAGTTGTGCGAGCATTCGCAATATTATTGGAAATTTGATCAATATGCTTCATGGAAGCATTCATACCTGAGCGGATTACATTGATCATTGCTGTATACTCCTGACGATCTTGCCGATATTTCGGGCTTTGCTGAACAGACTGAGCAATAATTATGCCAATCTTTTGACAATCAATATCTTGTAGCAGAGAGTTTCTGCAAAAAGATACTTGTAGCAATAGCCAGAAACGCTCATTATAGAGATGTGTTTTTGTGATGATGACTGTTGATTTGAAGTTATGACCGAGAAAAAGCCTAACTCACTTATTCCTATGCCACAGCGGGCTGCTACAATTTATTCGGAAAAGCAGGCAGGAAAAAGAGATTCATTAAATGAAAATCAGCATAAATTTGAAACACGTGAAGATGTGCGTCAATTCCTGCCTGACATTCTTGGCAAGGTGCTTGCGCGCATATGGATAGACCCTGAATTTCACAGGAAATTTTCTTTTAATCCCATCCAGACTCTGGCAGAAAATGGCGTAATACTGCCTGAAAACATGACCATTGAGTTTCAGCGGGAAAATACTGAGCGCCCTCGAATTGTGGTGTTTGAACAACGTCCGGGTTCTAATTTTAAAATGCGGATTTTATACCTTCAACTGGTAATGATGGCCGGACGGTGACGCTCATATGTGTATTGCCAGCCTGTTATCACCAGACAGACAGACACGCTTAAATTCTGGCATTTGGTTAACAATCGCGGGGATATCTATCTCGCTATTGGTATCACCGGTATCAATCACAACAGCCGTCGCAGAAAACCATTCAGCGAATCAGTCCGGCATGAGTGAATTTGCAAAAGCCGTGAAGGCAATCAAAGATAAGCAATTTCAGGATGGGCTATCGCGTTTTATCATTCTGGCAGAGGCAGGCGATCCAGAAGCACAATATAATGTGGCTGTGCTGCTTCATTCAGGTCGTGGCAGACCTCAAAATTACAGTGACGCGCTATTCTGGGCCCGACTATCACAGCTTGGTGCTATTGAACAGGCAGAAGGGCTAGCTGAAGACATTCAGGACAGAATGACAGAGGCCGATATTAAGGCAGTTCTGGAACGCGTTAAAAGCTGGCTGATTTCGCGCGTCAATGATGGCTATCTTGAGACTATCCCGCAATTAGCAAACTTTCATCTGCAACTTCTGCCAGAACAGGATTATGAAACCGCCTATATCTGGTATACGCTAGCGACAGCATTGAATATCCCTGAGACCATAACGCTCAGAGATGAAACCGAAGAAGAGCTGGCACCTGAGCAAATTAGCAAATTACAGGCCCAGACCAATCAATTATTTGACCGCATCGTTGCAGGCGAACCAATCATGGAAAGTGAGCAGACGAATGAAAATTAAAGTAAGATGGCTAATTGATGGCGTGATGGAAGTAGAAGCAACAGATGCAAAACAGGCAGAAGAGCATGTATCGCAATTGCTTTCTACCCTTATTGACCAAGTTCCAGAGCTAAAAACCTATTTTGGGGCTCAGGCAATACAGGGGCAGGCAATGGATGAAAACGGAGAGACGCACTAGCCCTATCAAATCAGGATGCCCTGAATAGGCAGATTGCTGTAAGACAAATTCTTTGGGTTAAAACCCGTTTAGCAAATCGGCGATTGTTTTTTCAAGATCTTCATTGTCACGTTCAATATCCGAAATTTCCTGTCTTAATTCTTCGATACGCTGTTTGCGCTGTTCCATGACTTCTTTGATTTCTTCCAGAATACCGGAAAGGCGCTCACTTAGATCTACTTCTTCTGCCATATCACGCTCCATCTAATTACCCAAGCTGGCCGACCAGACTTGTCATGCAGATTATCGCTGTCATATTTACAGCCATAAATCCTTTATTTGCCTATGATAAAACCCTCGCCACTTGTGACGTAAACACAATCACGTCATAGTTAAGTGCAATTTTAAGACCAGTTTTTCGATTACAGAAATTTATTTATGATGAAAATTGTTATCACACCGCCCAAAAATTGTATCTATCGGGCTAAAAGATGCACATTAAAGATAATATTAGCAATGGCCTTATGCTTGTGGTCAATAGCCAGCACGGCCGCATTTTCGCAGACTATCCCTTGTCAGGTCAGACTGGAATTCGAAACTACCAGCACAGGTCAACAGCTAGTTCATTATCGTTTATATATGCAGATTACCAACTTAAAACCCCGCCCCATCACGGCGGTTTCAGTTAATTGGCTGAATGAAAATAACGAAATAATTGGCAATAGCGACGCTGATTGCAGACTGGATAATCAGCCGTTGGGATTATCCCAGACAGGACAATGTAGCCGCAAAGTACAGTCTATAAATCAGCGTTGGATGGAAAAATTAGGCCAGATGATTTGGACAGAAATGGTAAATTCTGAATTATCAGAGTTCAGACGGATCAAATCTTGCAAGATACAGGGGTATCGGTTTGAATAGCTTCGCTAGGCATTGTTTTAATTGAACAATATCCTGCGATAAAATTTTTTATGAGATAGCTTATGGATAATGATCTCATCAGACAGCAGATTGAAAGCGCAAAAAAATCATTTGTTTCAACAAAAACGAAACAAAATGACAGGCAATTTTCAATGGCGAATGTAAAACATGCTGGCACTGTCACAGATTTATCCAGAATTGAACAGCAAGCGCAGATCATGACGCGGCTGAAATCATTGATGGATGAAGCTGCAAAGACCCCAAGACAGAACAGGCAAATGCCTCAGCCAGAAGATGGGCATGGCAGGCCACGTGAATCAGCACCTTTTTGGGCCCAAAAACAGCATGATATTCCCCCTTCAGAACGTTTTGCAAACCAACAACGCGAACAGGAGAGCAAGATGGCAGATACGCCGCCTTCAACCTCAGAACAGACAGCTGTGCCATCTGAGCAGGCTAGCCAGACCCCACAGCCTGTTATGCCAGAAGCGCCTGCCACCGATGCTAGCGCCATGCCAGACAGACAGGTCTCGCCACCTGCCCAGCCACCGGCAATGCCGCCTAAACCTTCAAATGAAGATGCGTTGTCAGCGATTAGAAGCGAAGTCTTTAGCCATATGGAAAAAGCGCCTATCCCTGCCGAATTGCTTGAGCGGATAGAACAGATTGAACAGCGCGCTAACCAGCAACAACAAGATTTAACCGCCGTATTGAAGCTGGTTCGCCAACTAGCCTCGACTCAGAAAGAAATGGAAGCAGGCAACCAGCCTAAAGGGCGCGGTGTGTTTGCAACAATGCTATTTTCTGTTCTGGTGATCATTGGTTTGATATGTGTTGGCGCAATCGGATGGCTGTATGTCATGAATCCTGACTGGATGAATTCGATTTTTACCCAGTTGATCAATACCATCTTTAGCCAGACAATCCATCTTATATCACTGGTAGCTGGTATATTTGGTCTTGAAATGTAGCTGTAACAGGACCTGAACATGGCTGAAGCCGCATCAAATACCTCTTTACTTGCAAAACTGGGTCTGGTCGCATTGCTTGGCACAGCAGCAAGTGCCGTGTTTGGTATGTTTTATGCTGGCTATGTCAATCTTGCCGCGCCTGCAACACCGCACAACCAGTCTCTGGAAGACAGGCTAGCCGCTACTGGCGTGCTAGAAGATAGGTCCGAAGAGCCTGAAACAGAACCTGTTTTATCAGAAGAAGAACAGGCGCTGATGCTGTTTAACAAACCGAAACATAGCTATTATCTTTTTCCGATTCCATTTGTTTCAAATCTGAAAGATAGCAAAAAACTGCTTACCATTGAGCTAGCGGTCAGTATTTATGCCTCTCCTCTGCAAGGTGACGGTCTGCTTAGTGCCCTGTTCAAGCTTGATCCTGCAATGCGTAATGTCATCCTAGCCCATCTATTAACCAAACATCCTGACGAGCTGGTATCGCGCCAAGACAGACAGATGCTAGCAGAAGAGCTGAAAGAAAAGCTAAATAAGCTGATCCTGTCCGGACAGGATGATGAAGATGCCACCAGAATTTCAGAAGTGCATATCCAGAAACTGGTTGTAGGCTAAATTAGGCCTCTTCAAAATCAATCATAATGGCTTCAAAGGCCTGTCGTTCTGCCTCCGAAAGCGATAAGGCAGGCTGAGCAAGCTGGGCAAATGCCGCTATCTGGGATGTGCCAAATTCTTCGTGCTGATGAAGTTCTGAGGCAAATACCCATTTCATTTCTAGCCTGTTCTGGCGGGTAAATCTGAATTCGATATCAATGCCAAATGGGGAAAATGCCTGTTTTAACTGGCGCTGAATCTGCCCGAAATGGGGCAATCTGACATGGCGAGGGAATAACATGGTTTTGACAATGGGCCGGCCTGATGTGTCTGCAACAGGCGTTGCCAGCTCGTCCTGTGCCAGCCCAAGATCAAGCGATAATTGGGCGGTTTGATGATCTGCCATAGATACGGCTGAAGGCATAAGATGCACGCAATTTACTGTGTCAGGGTTTTGACAGTAAATTATCAATATATAGTAGGTGTGTCAATAAATTGCCCCCATATACAGCTAAATATATGGGGGAATCAGCCTGCTGTTTCTAGTGGGCTATGCGTTTGGATTAAAAATTATCTTTTCTGGTCCGAATTTCGGCAAACACCTCAGAATCAGTGGCATTTGCTAATCCAAGATGCGCCCTGATTGCGCTATCAGATGCCCGTAAAAACGGATTTGTTGCCAGCTCTTCAGATAGCAGACTAGGGACTGTTGCCAGCCCTTTTTCCCGCTTTGCGGCTATCTCGGCTGCCCTGTCTTTGAGATGCTGGTTATCAGGGTCAACAGATAGTGCAAAGGCTGCATTGGCCTGTGTATATTCATGGCTGGAATAGATCACAGTATCAGCAGGTAGCGCCATCAGCTTGGTCAGGCTGTTCCACATCATCGGAAAATCGCCTTCAAAAACGCGGCCGCACCCGAGCGAGAACAGCGTATCGCCGGTAAAACATACCCCTTCTGAAGGAAGATAATAATTTAGCATATCCAGCGTGTGACCTGGTGTATGCAGTATCTGTATCTTCTCGCATGCAAATTCGATCACATCACCTTCGGCCAATTTTGTCATGATATGGGCATGGCCCGGATTATCGCCATCTGGCCCATAGATATGTGCGCCTGTATTTTCGGCAAGGGCATTCACCCCTTCTGTGTGGTCACCATGATGGTGGGTGATAAAGATATGGCTTAACTGCCAGCCTTTTTCATCTAGTGCCTGCTGATATTTGCTGAAATCCCCTGCATCAATCGCAGCAGTCTGTTTTGTTTCAGGATCGTGAATAAGCACACCGTAATTATCACTGCCATACAGAAATTGATGATAGGCAAAACGTGGCATGATAAGCTCCTTTTCACTATGAATATGTTATGTTGACGAAAGCATATCGGGCAGACAGACAGGCTGCAAGCCCTCTGCTTCAAGCCCTTCTTTGATAAATTCTGCAATTTCGACCGCCTGCGGGCCATCACCATGCACACAGACAGATTCTGCCTGAACGCTTAGCTCTGTGCCATCAACAGCGATAATTTTATGCTCGCAGAACATCCTTACACATTGGGCAAGCGACTCTTTTTTATCATGAATCATCGCATCTGGGCGTGAACGAGGGACCAGCTGGCCATCTGGCATATAGGCTCTATCTGCAAAAACCTCGCCTGCAACAGGCAGGCCTGCCGCCTCACCTGCGGCATAGAGCTGGCTTAATACAGGGGCAAGCAGGATGATATCTTTATTCACTGCCTTTGTACCTCTGACAATGGCATCTGCAAGTGCGCGGTCTGCACATGCCATATTATTAATCGCGCCATGAGGCTTGATATGTGTAACGGCAATGCCAGATAGCTGGCCAATCGCGATGGTGGCACCAAGCTGATAGGCAATAAGCCGTTCAACTTCAGCTTCGGACAGGTTAAGCTGACGTCGTCCAAAGCCATGTAAATCGTAAAAACCGGGATGCGCGCCAACAGATACATTTGTGGCAAGTGCCTTTGTCATGACCTTGCCCATGATATGATAGTCACCAGCATGAAACCCACAGGCAATATTGGCTGTGTTGACAATGTTAAGCAGGCCATCATCATTGCCCATCTGCCAGTCGCCAAATCCTTCGGCCATATCTGCATTCAGATTGAATCTTGTCATTTTACCTTGTCACTATGTTGTTTAATCGCCACATTAAGTTTTATAGTGCTAGCATAACCAGAACCGATATCTTATTGCCAGTAATTTTGCCTGCATATCTGGCTTTGTTTAACCAGCTTAACCCGGAATGATATATGTCTGCCACCATTCCTGTTTCTGAACCTGAAAAACAAATGTCCGAATTGCCAATGCCTGTCTGGCATCCCTGCGGAGACACAGGGCTGTTGCTTGATCTGGGCGGCTATATACCTGCCTATCATGATCTGTTATGTGCGATTGAAGATAAATCAGTACTGACTTTGTTAGCGCGCCAGCTTGCAACAAAAATACATCATAAACGCCAGTCTGGAGCAATTCATGGCATCACAGATATCGTGCCCGGTCTGGCAAGCTTGCTGATTCATTATGACCCGCTTGTGATCACCGCTAGCCAGTTAAAATCTGCCCTATACCCGATATTAAATTTAGCCGAAGACAGCATCGTTCAACCAGCCAAATTATGGCACCTTCCGGTCTGTTATGAAGCTGATTATGCACCTGATCTGGCAGATATATCAGCACAGCTTGCAATACCCGCCGAACAGATTATCGAGCTTCACCAATCTGTTATCCATGAAGTGGCCATTATGGGATTTCTGCCCGGTCTTGGCTATATGACAGGGCTGCCTGCCCCGCTTCATCTGCCGCGTCGTTCCAATCCCAGAACACAGGTAATTCAGGGCTCGGTTGGTATTGCAATGGATCAGACCGTGATATATCCGCTAGATAGTCCGGGCGGCTGGAATCTGATTGGCCGTATGCCCTATCTGTTATTCGACCCTGATCACGAACAGCCTATTTGGCTATCGGCTGGTGATAAAGTCAAATTTTCTGCCATCTCATCAGAGGATTTTCAGCAATATTATCACGAATCAACATCAGGTAGACGCCCCTCTTACGAGATTATCGGGGAAGCAGAATAATGGCTGATCATATCACCATCATTACCGCCGGACCACATGGCTCGATACAGGATGGAGGGCGTGCTGGCCATCAGGCATTTGGCGTGCCTGAGGGCGGAGCAATGGATAGGGATGCGCTCAGGCTGGGAAATATGCTGGTTGGCAACCCGCTTGATGCGGCAGGGTTTGAAATCTGTCTTGGCGGATTTAGCTTTTCTGTTTCTGGTGAGGTTAGCATAGCACTAACTGGTACGGTGAATGATAAATTGACCATTACAGGCCCAACTGGCGAGGTAACAGAGCTTGGTGCTGGTATATCTTACATAGTTGGGGCTGGCGATATTATTTCAACAGGCTTTTTCAGAGATACAAATTGTGCCTTTATTGCGATTGGCGGAAAATTTGATATTGGCGCGCCCTTTGGCTCACACTCAACCTCAGCCAATGCGCAGATGGGCGGACTTGACGGAAAGCTTCTATCGGACGGCGATCATATCCCGTTAATCCGGCCATCTCAGACCAGCCCGACATACCAGATCAATACACAGATTTTTGCCCGCAAATATCAGTTTCAAATTGTGCTAGGCCCTCAGCAAAACTGGTTTGCTGAAGATGCGATACAAATGTTTGTGAATAGTGAATGGCGACTTACCTCAAAAATGAGCCGAATGGGGATCAGGCTTGCAGGGCCTGTGATTTCCCACCGCCATAATGCCGATATTCTATCTGACGGAATTGTGCGGGGTGCCATACAGATTCCAGGTGACGGCCAGCCGATTATCATGATGAATGATCATCAGACCACAGGCGGCTACACCAAGATTGCCAGCATTATCTCAGCTGACTTGCCCGCCTTCTCGCGGCTGTCATCTGCCAGCAAAATAACCTTTATTCCGACCACGCAGGAACAGGCTGAACAGATAGCGCGCGCGCATCAGGCAAAAATTGATCGGATAATTTCCGAAATGGTCAAACTTTAGGCTTGTGATGATACAAAAGTTAGACACAATAGGCGCTGGTAAGTGGTTTAGGAGACAGTCATGACAATATCAGAGTTGGAAGCAGATTATATTGTAGTCGGGGCAGGTTCGGCCGGTTGCACAATGGCAGGCAGATTATCTGAAGATAGTAATATTTCTGTTATTCTGATTGAAGCTGGCAATGACGATACCAACCCGCTGATCCATATTCCGTCTGGCTATATCAAACTGATGAATAAGCCTGAATTTAACTGGATGTTCAAAAATGAAGCTGATGAAGGCATGAAATATCGTGAAATTGATATGCCACGCGGCAAGGTCATGGGGGGATCATCTTCTATCAATGCCATGCTATATATCAGAGGTCAGGCAGAAGATTATAATGGCTGGGCCCAGCGCGGCAATAAGGGCTGGTCTTATGATGATGTGCTTCCCTATTTTATTAAGGCAGAAAAATCAAACCGGCTGATAGCAAATGACCAGATTGCCGAAAAAGACAGGCTGGCAGACGATTATCACGGCACAGAGGGGCCGCTTCAGGTATCAGATATCCAAGAACGCTATCACGCGCTTGATCTGTTGTGTGAAGCTGCCCAGAATGCAGGTTATCGATATAATTCTGATTTCAATGGCGCCTATCAGGACGGGTTTGGATATTATCAGGTAACCCAGAAAGACGGTAAACGCTTTTCATCTAAACGCGCCTATATCGATCCGGCAAAGGGGCGTAAAAATCTGACTATCCTGACCAATAGTCGGGTAACCTCTATCGGTTTTGACAGTGATGATCTGGAAACAGCAGGCGCAAAGCAGGCGCGATATGTCCATATAAAACAGGGCACAAACAGCCGCACAGTCAAGGCAAGACGGGCGATTATCCTGTCTGCAGGCGCGATTCAGTCGCCCCAACTGCTTGAGTTGGCCGGCATCGGAAAACCAGATATTCTAAAAACACATGGCATTGCTGTCAGACACCAGCTGGACGGAGTTGGCGAGAATTTTTCAGATCATTTTATCTCGCGTCTGGCATGGCGGATTGAGGATCATCTATCGTTAAATCATCGGGCAAGAGGACTGAAATTCATTGGCGAGCTGTTCAAATATGCAACAGCAAGACGTGGTGTATTATCTTTGCCTGCCGGTATTCTAGGCGGCTTTGTGTCTAGTGATAAGGCAATGGATATTCCAGATATTCAATATCATATGGCAAATGCCAGCTTTGAAAATCCGGCACGCCGTATCTTTGACAAATTTGGCGGCATGACCATTGGTCCATGCCAGTTGCGCCCCCATTCAAAAGGATATGTGCATATCACATCTGCCAATATCGAAGATAATCCGGTCATTAATCCGAAATATCTGGATGATGAGGTTGACCGACAGGTGCATCTGGCAGGCATGCGGATAGCGCGCACTATCATGGCAACTCAGCCTGTGGCTTCTATTGCCAAAGAAGAGCTGAAACCGGGCGCTGATCTGCAGACAGATGATGAATTGCTGGATTATGCACGTGCCACAGGCGTTACGCTTTATCACCCTGTTTCTACCTGCCGGATGGGGCCTCAGCCAAAGGCAGGGGATGTGGTAGATGCCCAGCTTAATCTATATGGGATTTCGGGACTGAAAGTAGTGGATGCGTCCATTATGCCCGAACTAGTATCAGGCAACACCAATGCCCCCACCATTATGATCGCTGAAAAAGCTGCTGATATGATAAAACAAGAATATTATTCATGACCAGAATTGACGGCTTTACATATGATAGGCTAGCGGTAGGTGGCACCGAGATACATGTCTGTCATGCTGGTTCTGGACCGGCAATTTTATGTCTGCATGGCTATCCGCAGACACATTATATGTGGCATAAAATAGCGCCGTTATTGGCGGCTGACTATTCAGTGGTTCTGGCTGATTTGCGCGGCTATGGCGATAGCGACAAGCCAGAAACCGATGCCACACATAGCCCCTATTCAAAACGTGCAATGGCCGCCGATATGGCAGAGCTTATGGCATGTCTTGGTCATCAGCATTATGGGGTTATCGGCCATGACAGGGGCGGGCGTGTGGCGCATAGGCTAGCACGTGACTATCGCGAACATGTTGCTGCACTGGCTGTGCTGGATATTGCGCCAACCCTCGATATGTATGAAGCCACCGATATGCGCTTTGCAATGTCCTATTATCACTGGTTCTTTTTGACCCAGCCTGCCCCTCTGCCAGAACAGCTTATCGGGGCTAATGCCGCATTTTATCTAGATAAAAAGCTTGGTCATTGGGGCAAGACACCTGATGCACATACGCCTGCGGCTGTGGCAGAATATAAACGCTGTTTTAGCCAGCCACAGACTATTCATGCAACCTGTGAAGATTATCGCGCGGCCGCCAGTATCGATCTGGAACATGATCGCGCGGACAAAAACCAGATGCTGGATATTCCTGTCCTTGCCTTATGGGGAGAAAAAGGGTTTGTTGGCAAAAAATTTGATGTACTGGCTATCTGGCGCAAATATGCTTATGATGTGTCAGGCCATAGCGTTTCAGGTGGTCATTTTCTGCCAGAAGAAGCCCCTGAAGAAACCCTATCGGCATTACAGCATTTTCTAGCAACTGCGTTGGCAACACCCTAGTTAAGACAGGCCCGCAATGATACATTAAATCAGTTTGATGAAAGCTGGGACACCACGACATTACATTATCTATCCATCAGTAACCCTCAAGGAAAACACGGCAATGAGAGACCTTCAACAACCTGGACGATCACCAGTATATGCACCTCGCGCAATGGCAAGCACATCACATCCGCTAGCGACCTCTGCCGCTCTGGACATTCTGCGTCAAGGTGGCAATGCGGTTGATGCGGCAATAGCGGCAGTAGCTGTGCATTGTGTTGTCGAACCTGCGATGACTAGTGTGGGGGGCGACTGTTTCTGTCTATATTCTCCGAATGGCAGTGCCAAGCCAGTTGCCCTGAACGGGTCTGGCAGAGCGCCGTTAGGATTATCTGATGAATGGCTCCTAGCGCAGGGCATTGATAAGATTGAGCAGCAGACACCTCATGCAGTCACCGTACCGACAGCCGTAGATGGATGGTTGCGGCTGAATAGCGATCATGGCCGGATGGATATTGATAAGATTCTGCAGAACGCCATTTATTATGCAGAAAAAGGCTATCCGATTGCTCAGCGCGTTGCGTTTGATTTTTCAGATACAGCCCCGCTTTTATCCGGTGATGAAGATGCCGCCAGAACCTTTTTGCGGAATGGCAAGCCGCTAGCACAGGGCATGGCGCATAGCCAGCCAAAGCTAGCACGCACTTTACGTGAAATTGCCGCAAAAGGACGTGATGGATTTTATAAAGGCTGGGTCGCAGATGATATATTGGCAAAGCTCAATAAATTGGGCGGATTGCATAGCCAAGAAGATTTTGACACCGCCATTGCAGATTATGTTGAGCCGATAAAAACCGATTTCAGAGGATATGATGTCTGGGAATGCCCCCCTAATGGACAGGGGGTTATTGCCCTGCTGCTGTTGAATATGGCTTCTCACTTTGACTGTTCGGCCGATAGCCCGATCACGGCAGAACGCCTGCATGTTGAGATAGAAGCAGGCAAGCTTGCCTATCGGGACAGAGGCGCAGTGCTGGCAGACCCGCGCTTTATCGATGTGCCTGTATCGCAGATGCTAGACCCTGATTATGCGAAATCTCTGTATCAGCAGATTGATATGGATAAGGCAAATAACCAGTTGCCGCCAAGCAGCCTGCCTGCCCATCGCCATACAGTCTATGTCAGCGTTGTCGATGAAGACAGAAATGCCTGTTCGCTTATCAATACTGTCTATAATACCTTTGGCTCTGGCATCATAGCACCTGAATCAGGTGTTCTGCTTCAAAATAGAGGCATGGGCTTTGTGGTCCAGCCTGGCCACCCGAACAGTGTTGAGCCGGCCAAACGTCCGCTTCATACTATCATTCCGGGCATTGTCAGCAAGAATGGCAATACCGCCATGTCATTTGGCGTGATGGGCGGTGAATATCAGGCCTTTGGCCATATGCAGTTTTTGACAGGCATGTTTGATTATGGGCTTGATATTCAGCAGGCACAGGACAGACCGCGCTTCTTCCCCAATCCGTTCAAGGATGAGGTTGAACTAGAGACTTCTATACCGCAATCTGTGTTTGATGCGCTGAAAGCAAAGGGACATAATGTAAGCTATGCCCAAAAGCCGATTGGTGGCTCGCAAGCCATCTGGATAGACCCTGATACAGATATGCTGATAGGTGGTTCAGACCCACGTAAAGATGGTATGGCAGCAGGTTTTTAGCACAACATTAATGATAGCAAATTACCGGCTTTAACCGACAGCTTTCGGCAAAGATCGCAAATCTGCGCTGAGATGGCATGTCCATCAGCAATGCTCTTTTTTCTGGCACAGAGCAGATCAGCTTGTTGGCTTCAACACGCACGCTAAGTTCAGATAGATATTCAGGAACACCACCGCAAAAATTCTGGCCAAACCGCATGCCAAGCCCAACTGCTTTTGCCGAAAAACGTTCGCGCCGCGCAAGCAGTGTATCTGATAAGGTAGGCTGGGCTTTATTAGGCTTTGTGCCAACATATCGATGATAGACAGCTTTGGCTAGCCACGCACGCTGGATATGGGTCAGGCTAAATACAGGCAGCGCCAGAATGCGCGAGCAGGCAAGCTGGCCACGCAAATCTGAAGGCTCGTTCCAGCAAATATCTGATAGCAGGCACGCTGCCTCTACCATACGCATGAACTGTTTATGACTGCCCCCGATCGTGCCTAGTTTGGCATGTTTAAAGACTGCTGCGATAGGGGCTAGCAACGCTGCAAGGGCCTCGCTCAGCCCATCGGCACGCTGACTTTCACGGGCCAGATCACCACAGGCCAGCAATAACGGATCGCCAGGATTATAGGTCTGAGGAAAAATATCAGCCATTAATCCGTCACGGATAGATGTGCCGCTTACGATCAGCTCAGATATGCCGCTTGCCTTCACAAGATGTTTGATAATCACTGCGGCAGGCAAAATAGTGGTTTGTCTGCTAACCGGAACACCTGTCATATCAGCAGGCGAAGAAATCAGCGAAGAGAGAATATCCAGAACGTCATCCTTGTCTATTTCCAGTCCATGAAGCAGTGGAAGTGGATAATTCTGACGCGAGATATAAGCAGAACCTATTGCCCTGAAACTGCCGCCAATCCCATATAAAGGCAATCCTTTGGCCTGTTTTAGCCAGCCTATCTCTTTGATGGCCTTTTTTATTTCAGACGGTTTGCGCGAGGTAAGATGGCCGATATTCAGGCTAATCATATTCACCGATTTGCCTTTATCTACATGCACAATTTCTATACTGCCGCCACCAAGATCAGCGACAATGCCGCTAATCTTGCCTTCAAAACGCGTAATGCCCAGTGATATAAGCCGTGCTTCTTCTTCTGCCGGCAGCACGTGAACCTGATAGCCAAGTATCTGTTCTGCATGATGGGCAAATTTTGCACCATTGGTGGCCCGCCTGACCGCCGCCGTAGCCGCGACATACACAAATGAAGGATTTATGGCCTTGAGCAAATGGGCAAATCTGCCAAGCACCTCAAGCGTGCTGTCCATTCTTTCAGAATTCAGCATTCTGGTTTCATCCAGACCCTGCCCCAATTTACAGGTGACACGTTCATTCAGTACCGGAAAGGGATAATGGCTATAATCGCGATAGACAACCAGCCTGACCGAATTGGACCCGATGTCAATCAGCGCGATATGCTGAGATTGTCCATCTGACGGCGGCTGTGACTGTGCTATATTTACCTGATTCATCTGCTCGCTTTATGTGCGGGTTGTTCAGCTTTGACAGACAGGCTGCCCAGACCAGAAAGGCTTGGGTTCTGCATGAAATAATCATGAGCAGACAGGCTATCATCTCCTGAATCCATTTTAACATAGCTTCCATCTGCGGTCAGCATCCAGCTATCCCGCCTATCATGATTTTGAGCACCAATTATCTGTTTGAGCACTTGCTGGCGCACGGTTGGGTTTTCAAGCGGGATATAACTCTCTACCCTGCGATACAGATTTCTGGGCATGATATCTGCTGATGCGATATATACTTGCGTTGCTTTTTCACCAAATGTCTCACCATTCCCAAAAGCATAAATACGCCCATGTTCAAGATAGCGGCCGACAATCGATTTGACCCGAATATTTTCAGATAGACCGGCAATGCCGGGCCGCAAACAGCAAATTCCCCGCACAATCAGATCGATGCTGACCCCTGCCTCAGATGCGCGATACATATGTCCGATAATGTCTTTATCGACAACCGCATTTACCTTCAGCCAGATTGACGCTGGTTTGCCAGCTTTGGCAAAATCCATTTCTGCATCGATTTTTTCATGAAGCCATTTTGCCGAAAGCTTGGGGGAAATGATCACCTTATTCAGCTTTTCCGGTGTGATATAGCTGGTTAGATAGTTAAATATCTGCCGGACATCATCACAAATCTGCTGATCACAGGTAAAAAAGGACAAATCTGTATAAATCTTTGCTGTAATTGGATGATAATTGCCTGTTCCGCAATGGGTATAGGAAACCAGCGTGTCATTTTCCTGTCTTACCACATGAGATAATTTTGAATGCACCTTCAAATCGATGAGCCCATAGGCCACCTGTACACCTGCCCGTTCCAATATCCGCGCCAGCTGAATATTATTTTCTTCGTCAAAACGTGCCTTTAGCTCTATTAAGGCAACAACTGATTTGCCATTTTCAGCTGCCTTTACCAATGCCCGTACAATTGGCGAATGAGGCGAGGTACGATAAAGGGTTTGCCGGATAGCTAGCACATTACTGTCATCTGCGGCCTGTTCAAGAAACCGCACCACAACATCAAAGCTCTCAAACGGATGATGAACAATAATATCCTTATTTCTGATAGCCGCAAAACAATCCCCTTTATAATCCACAATGCGCTGCGGAAAACGTGGGCTGTAGGGGGGATAATGTAGCCGTTTTGGCAATAATGCGACAAAATCAGCAAAATCTCCAAGACCGACAAAACCGCCTGCGATCTTGATCTGGCTAGCTGAAAGAGCCATCTCTTTTTGCAACAACCGCATGGTGGGCCTTGATAGCTCAGATGATAAAGACAATAGCACAACATTACCGCGACGCCGGCGTTTCAATGCATCTTCAAACTGGCTGACAAGATCATCTGCTTCATCATCAATTTCGATTTCTGAATCTCTTAGTACTCTGAACATGGCAGATTGCTTTACCTCAAAGCCTGTATACAGACGATTTACAAAGCGCAAAATCACCTGTTCAATAGGCACCATGCGCACTGCCTGTCCCGGCAACCGCACAAAGCGGCTTAATTTGTCAGAAATAAGGATCACTGCCAGCCTGTGTTTTTCAGACGAGGTTGTCATTTCAAGCAACAGCCCTTTTCCCTTATTCTGGATGAACGGAAACGGATGGGTGGGATCAAGGGTAATGGGCGATAATACCGGCAGAATATGCTCGTCAAAAAAGGCTTCAAGCCATTCTTTTTCGGCATCTGTAAGATTTTCTGGTACTAGCAATTCGCACCCTTCATCAGCTAGGCGGGATAATACATCTTCAAGACGTTTCTGCTGGCTGTCAAATAATGCCCCTGCTCTGTTTTCAATCTGGGCAATGCTTGAATCCAGCCTTTCTTCGCTTTGTGGAATATGATGATAGCCACGACTTTCAAGCTGATACAGGCCAGCAAGCCTGACCATATAAAATTCGTCAAGATTGGTTGAAGAAATAGAAATGAACTGTAACTGCTCTCCTACCGGATTATGAGGCAAACAAGATTGTAACAGGACGCGTTCGTTAAATGACAGCCAGCTCAGCTCTCTGTCAAAAAAACGCACCTCTTGATCCTGTTCTGCGCCATCAGCAAGAAGGGGAGTGGTTGTTATCGTCATTGCCTTTCCTTTTGGTCACGCCGTAATTCTATCATTAGCGGCCAGCTTACATCAAACGGCACTATCAAAAAGATAGATAGTCTGAGCCAGAAATTCTTATTTATTTTATAGAAATCGCAAAATAGCAAATAGTTTGGCATCATGCTGAAAACATGGTTTTATAACAGAAATATATGACATAATTAAGACATTTTTATCTGGCTGAAAGGATATTCCATCATGAGCGAAAAACCGGCATATGTGGTTGTAGATGTAGATATTCACAACACCGAACAATATGAAATCTATAAACAGAAAGTTGTGCCGATTGTAACTTCATTCGGGGGTGAATATCTGGCACGTGGGGGCAATATGGATATTATCAATGAAGGGCTGTGGCGACCTACCCGCATGGTATTGCTGAAATTCCCATCTGCCAGCATTGCACGCGAATTTATGGATAGTGAGGCCTATGCACCAGTACGTAAAATGCGAGAAGATCATTCAACAGGCACGCTGGTGATACTCGAAGGCATATAATTTTAGCCTGCCAGAAGGAATAGCATCATGGCTTTACCGCATTCCATTACAGATCGACTGGATATCCCATTAATGGCGGCACCAATGTTTCTGGCGTCAAATCCGGCGCTGGTCATCCAATGCTGTATGAATGGCGTGATTGGCAGCTTTCCGGCCAAAAACCAGCGCAGTCTGGATGGGCTGGATAGCTGGCTTGAAGAGATCAGTCTGGCACTTGAAACAGCCAGGCCACAGACACGCAAGCCGCCTGCCCCCTATGCGGTCAATTTGATTGTGCATAAATCAAATAGCGTGATCGAAGATGAGCTGGCATTGCTGGAAAAATATAAAGTGCCGATTGTCGTAACCTCGCTTGGGGCAGTCAGTGATGTGGTTGATACGGTGCATGGCTGGGGCGGGCTGGTCTATCATGATATTATCTCGCTTCGGCATGCGCAAAAAGCAGCGCAGGCAGGGGTAGACGGTCTGATTTGTGTTGCCGCAGGGGCTGGTGGACATACCGGCGCGGCAAGCCCTTTTGGTCTTGTAAATGAAGTAAAGCAGTTTTTTGAAGGCACCGTAATATTATCAGGCGCGCTTAGCACAGGGCGCGATATTGCCGCCGCACAGATGATGGGGGCTGATCTTGCCTATATGGGCACGCGCTTTATTGCAACACAGGAATGTGCCTCGCCACCTGCCTATAAACAGATGGTGATGGATAGCGCACTTGGGGATATTGTCACAACTGACAAGGTGACAGGCGTTACTGCCTCATTCATGGCAGAATCGCTAGCTAGCTACACGCCAGACCATGCAGAACATGAGATGGTGGATATTAATAAAGAGCTGGCAGATGCACTTGACCAGAAAAATAACGAGAAAAAACCATGGCGAGATGTATGGTCAGCAGGTCATGGCGTTGGTTCAGTTGACACCATGCCATTGACAGCCGATCTGATCGCACAGCTTAAATCAGACTATCTTCAGGCACTTGCCGAGATATCGGATGCTGCCAGCCCCTATATCGCAAACACCTAGCTATCAGATGAAGGCATGGAACAAAAACACGGCATGATGATAGACAGGCTAGATGCAAATGCTGAATTTGCACCTCGCCTGCTTTCAGATGCCCATGCTGATAATATGCGTGCCCCGTTTGAATGGAATTTGGCCGAGCAGATGAATATTGGCTATCTATGCTGCGGCAGATGGGCAGATATACAGCCTGACCGGCTAGCCCTTATTCATATCGACCAGCTGAATAATGCCCATCGCTGGACATATGGCCAGTTAGAAAATGCGGCCTGTGCGTTGCGTGCCGCCCTGAAAATGCTGGGACTGGCACATCAGGACAGAATTGCGCTGATGTTGCCGCAATCGCCTGAGACCATCATCAGCCATATTGCAGGCTATTATAGTGAGGCGATTATCCTGCCGCTATTCAGCCTGTTTGGGCTTGATGCCCTATCCTACCGGCTGAAAGATAGCGCCACCCGCTTTGTGATTACAGATAGCGCAGGCTATGAAAAATTACGCCAGATAGCAGATAACTGCCCTGATATTGAGCATGTGATTATCATAGATAGCCTGCCTGATGGGCATGATGGTCCAGATGATTTTTTGCACTGCCATCACTTCTGGCAACTTATAGATACAGCATCACCGGAAGTCAGCCGCCCTGACACGCATAAAGATGATCCGGCGATCATGATATATACATCTGGCACGACAGGCCCGCCAAAAGGCGCGCTTCATGCGCATCGGTTTCTGCTTGGCCATCTGCCAAATATCGAGATAAGCCACCACCAGTTGCCACAGCCAGATGATATCGCATGGACACCTGCGGACTGGGCATGGATTGGCGGGCTGATGGATCTGGCCTTGCCTGCCCTATATTATGGCGTGCCGCTTATCAGCCATAGAATGCGCAAATTTGACCCTGAAAAAGCCTTTCAGCTGATTGCCACCTATCACATTAGAAATATGTTTCTACCGCCTACAGCCCTGAAAATGATGCAGGCCCATTGTGTGAATAACAGCCTGCCTGAGGGCGTCAATATCAGAACCATCGCTTCGGGCGGCGAGGCCCTGCCACAGACTGTTACAGACTGGGCAAACAGCCAGCTAGGTGTATCTATTAACGAGATTTATGGCCAGACAGAATGTAATCTGGTGATCTGCACGAACCGGCCAGCAGAGCCCTGCCCTCATGGTTTTATGGGACAGGCAGTTCCGGGTCATGAACTGGCAGTATTTGATAATGATGGCAAGATGCTATCAACAGGCGAGATTGGCCAGATTGGGGTTGCTGGTCCTGACCCTGTAATGTTTCTTGGCTATTGGGGACAGCCGGAAAAAACAGAAGCAAAATTTCACGGCAAATGGCTGATGACAGGTGATTTAGCTGTCCAGAATGAAGAGGGCTTTTTCAGATTTGTTTCACGCGATGATGATATTATCAGTTCTGCAGGCTACCGGATTGGACCGACAGAAATTGAAAATTGCCTGATCAGCCATAAAGATATTGTAAATGCTGGCGTCATCGGCCTGCCTGATGCCCTAAAGGGTGAAGCCATCACTGCCATCATTGTGCCGCAAGCCGGCAGGGAATATACAGCAGAACTGGCAGAAGAGCTGAAAGCGCTCGTGCGCGAGAAATTATCACCTCATATGTGCCCAAAGCATATTTTTTTGGCAGATGAGCTACCTATGACAACAACTGGAAAAGTAATGAGGCGTGAATTACGTAAAATTTATGCTACCCTTAACATCATGGACGCTGAATAAAGGAAATGGATTATGACAGAAGACCAGCTCAATACACAGTCAGTATTATCTATGCGCGGGGCCGGATATTACTCGCAACGCACTGCAGGCGCAAAAAATGCTATTGATAGTATTAAGCCATTAATTGATAACGCATTAGCCCAGCTTCCAGATACACACGCTTTGCGCTTTGCTGATTTTGGCGCAGCAGATGGCGGCACCAGCGCTGAGATGTGGCATCATGTGATCAGCAATCTGCGGCGCAACGGTGATAACAGGCAGATCGAGATCATCTATACCGATTTACCATCAAATGATTTTTCCACCCTGTTCAAGACCATGCAGGGTATGCAGGGACAAACTGATTTTGCCTATCAGGATCAGTTCGACAATGTGTTTGTGCATGGGTGCGGCACTGGTTTTCATCGCCAGCTTATGGCCAGCAACAGCCTGTCTTTGGGCTTTTC
>Ga0181593_10001439_pt1 | contig 21602 bp, 10 predicted proteins | sample 071ome_19_FD_133756 | JGI IMG/M metagenome (GOLD analysis project Ga0181593, IMG submission 133756) | Coastal salt marsh microbial communities from the Groves Creek Marsh, Skidaway Island, Georgia - 071413AT metaG (megahit assembly) | ecosystem: Environmental > Aquatic > Marine > Intertidal...
GTATGAGGCCGTATGACGTCCAGGTGCTAGGTGGCTTCGCGCTCCATCAAGGGAACATCGCAGAGATGAAGACGGGGGAAGGGAAGACCCTCGTCGCGACCATGCCCACCTACCTCAACGCGCTCACAAGGCGTGGGGTGCACGTCGTTACCGTCAATGACTACCTCGCGCGTCGCGACGCAGAGTGGATGGGCCAGCTCTACCGTTGGCTTGGGCTGAGCACAGGCGTGATCGTCAATGGGATCGATGATCAAGAGCGTAAAGACGCTTATAACGCGGACATCACCTATGGGCAGAACAACGAGTTTGGCTTCGACTACCTGCGCGATAACATGAAATATCGCATCGAGGACTATGTTCAGCGTGAGCTTAACTTCGCGATCATTGACGAGGTAGACTCTATTCTGATCGATGAGGCCCGCACCCCGCTCATCATCAGTGGCGCCGCGGAGGACGCAGGTGAGCTGTATCATGTGATCGATCAGCTCATCCCAAAGCTTAAGCGTGACATCGACTACAACGTGGATGAGAAGCACCACGCCGCGACGCTCACCGACGCCGGGATCGATAAACTTGAGAGGCTTCTGAACGTAGATAACCTCTACGCGGCCTCCAACATTATCCTCCTGCATCACGTACACAACGCGCTCCGCGCACACACGCTTTATAAGCGTGATGTCAACTATCTCGTGCATGAGGGTCAGGTGATGATCATCGACGAGCATACGGGTCGATTAATGGAAGGTCGGCGCTGGTCAGATGGTCTCCACCAAGCGGTTGAAGCCAAGGAGGGGGTGGAGGTGAAGCCCGAGAACCACACCCTCGCGACCGTCTCCTTCCAGAACTACTTCAGACTTTATGACAAGCTCTCAGGGATGACGGGCACCGCGAAGACGGAGGAGGAGGAGTTCCAAAAGATCTACACACTTGAGGTCATTCAGATCCCAACGAACAAGCCGATTGCTCGCCATGACTACCCCGACCTCATTTACCGAACCGAGCAAGGGAAGTTCTTGGCTTGTGTCGAGCAGATTAAATACTGTCACCAGCAGGGTCAGCCGGTCTTGGTTGGGACAACGAGCGTAGAGAAGAGCGAGATCATCCACCGCCTGCTCACCCGTGAGGGGATTGAGCATGAGGTGCTCAACGCCAAACATCACGCCCGTGAGGCGAGCATCGTCGCGCAGGCGGGTCGCTACAAGCGCGTGACGGTCGCGACCAACATGGCAGGTCGTGGTACAGATATCATCCTTGGTGGGAACGCCGAGTACTGGGGTCAAGCGCTCCTCGAGGCGCAGGGGGTCGCTGTGCGTTACACCGACAACTGGGAACATGTTGAGGACTTTGTTAAGCAGATCTGCTTAGGCAAAGAGGATGAGGCCCGCACGCTCAGGCGCCAACACGAGGTCTTGGCCGACATCAGCGATGAGACGATCCGAGAGATCGCCAAGACCCGTGATGAGTTTAAGCGTGAGCAGAGCCTAGTGCTAGAGGCGGGCGGGCTGTTTGTGCTCGGTACAGAGCGCCATGAGAGCCGTCGTATCGACAACCAGCTCCGAGGGCGCTCAGGTCGTCAGGGTGACCCAGGGGAGAGCCGGTTCTTCTTGTCTCTTGAAGATGACCTGATGCGGATCTTCGCCAAGGACACCTTTGTGAACATGATGGACCGACTCGGGATGGACGACAGTCAACCGATTGAGAGCGGGATGGTCTCTCGCTCTGTAGAGACCGCACAGCGCCGGATCGAGGGTCAGCACTTCGATAACCGTAAGCACCTCCTCGAGTATGACGACGTCATGAACCAGCAACGTCAGGCGCTCTACCGCTTTAGACGGAGCGTCCTCGGCGCTGAGGACGCAGAGATGAAGGAGCTCTGTCTCGACGCGCTCGAGGACCTTGTGCGCACCCAGGTGAGCACAGCCTGTCCAGAGACTCAGAGCGCGGACATGTGGGACATCAACCGGCTCACCAAGGTCGCCTATGACTCGTATGACCTTGAGCTCGACCTCTCGGATCTCAACCGAAACCGTGACCACTACATGAGGCGCCTCTACCACAGCGCTCAAGAGCGCCTCGTGGGTAAGCTTGATGAGCTGAACCAGATCGAGGAGGGCGCCTTTACACAGATCGCCCGTGAGCTGTTTCTGAAGATCATCGATCAGCGCTGGAAGGAGCACCTCCAGACCATGGATCAGCTCCGCTCAGGGATCGGCCTCCGTGGCTATGGTCAGCGTGACCCCAAGAAAGAGTACCAGCGTGAGGGCTTTAACCTCTTCGTGCTCTTGATGGTTGGGATCAAGCATCACACCATTCAAAACCTGTGTCACATCCAGATCCGTAGCGCTGAAGAGCTCGCTGAGGAGCGCAGGGCGTATGAGCAGAAGATGCTTGAAGAGTATCAGCGCCAACAGGAGGCTTTAGAGGCTGAGAACAACGCACAGAGCCGTATGGAGGAAGAGCAACAACGTCAACGACGCCTCGCAGAGGAGCGCCGGAAGCGTAAAGGGAGCAGCCCTCAGCCCGCGCCCGCCTCTACCCCTCGTGGCCCCACCCCAGACATGATCCTCGCGCCCCTCATGCCTACCATCGACCCAGAGGATGAGCTCACCCTTGATCAAGAGGAGGAGCCTCAGGTGAAGGAGAGCCCAGTGCGGGTAGAGCGGAAGCTAGGTAGGAACGCCCCATGCTGGTGTGGGAGCGGTAAAAAGTATAAGAAGTGCCACTTCAGCGCGGATCAGGGCTAACCCCGTCAGTCAAAGCTCGTCAGTAAAGCTTGTCAGGAAAGCTCATCAGTCAAAGATCGCGTCAAGGGCCTCGACAATGGTCTCAACCCCGATCAGAGTGACCCCATCAGGCGGGTCTTCAAGTCTCTTCAAGTTGTTCTTAGGCATGACGATCCGCTCGAAGCCGAGCTGCCTCGCTTCGGCGACTCGGGAGGGCGCCCCCCCGACCGCCCGCACCTCCCCGCTCAGGCCAACCTCCCCAAAGACCATCACGATCGCGGGGACCGCGCGATCGATGTGACTTGAGGCGAGGGCGACTAGGACCCCAAGGTCAACCGCGGGCTCATCAAGCCTGAGCCCACCGGCGACGTTAATGAAGACATCCGCTCCAGCGACGTCTAAGCCTGCTTTTTTCTCAAGGATCGCCAAGAGCATCGCGACGCGGTTACTGTCGACCCCCAAGGTCGTCCGGCGTGGGTTCCCATAGACGCTTGGGCTGACGAGCGCTTGTACCTCAACAAGGAGCGGGCGAGTCCCCTCATAGCTACAGGACACGACAGAGCCAGAGGCCCCCTCAACGCGCTCTGAGAGGAACAGCTCAGATGGGTTCGTGACCTCCCTCATCCCTTGCTCACTCATCTCAAAGGTCCCGAGCTCATCTGTCGAGCCAAAGCGGTTCTTAATCGCTCTCAGGAGCCTAAAGGGCTGACCACGTTGACCTTCAAACTGGAGGACCGTGTCGACCATGTGCTCTAAGACGCGAGGCCCAGCGATGGCGCCATCCTTGGTGACGTGACCTACCAAGAACGTCGTGATCTCTCTCCCCTTGGCGATCGCCATCATTCGACCTGTCGTGGCGCGAAGCTGGCTTACGCTCCCCGCCGCTGAGGTGAGGCTTGAGGTGAAGAGGGTCTGGATTGAGTCGATGATCAAGAGCTGAGGTTGGATCTGTTCCACATGCGCCTCAATCCGCTCCACAGACGTGTCGGCGACAATCCACAGCTCGGGCGCGCTCGCCCCTACTCGATCAAAGCGCATCTTCGTCTGCCGAGGTGACTCCTCACCCGTCACATATAAGACACGCATCCCTTGATTTGCGCAGGCGTTCGTCGCCTGCAGTAAGAGGGTGCTCTTCCCAATCCCAGGGTCACCACCAAGCAAGACGAGCGCGCCTCGCACCATCCCACCTCCCAGCACGCGGTCGAGCTCACCAATCCCAACCTGTACACGGCTAAGCTCGGCCCCCTCTACGTCTGAAAGCTTCTGTGGCTTGCTCGCTTCGATCGCGCCGAAGGCCCCTTGCGCGCCGAGCGTAGCGTTCTCTTCAAGCTCCTCGACAAAGCTCTCCCATTCACCGCAGTCAGGGCAACGGCCTAGCCATTTACGGCTCTGATATGCACAGGCCTGGCAGGTATATACGCTTTTTTGCTTCATCCCGTCCCCTCTCTCATTCCAGATCTCAGAGGAGGGAGCGCGCGATCCTAAAGCCGACAAACACCGAGCGGTAGTTGATGTCATAGCGCATCCGGTATGAGCATCGGGTCTGGCGCGCGTCGAGGTAATTGCTCCCACCTCTACAGACACGAGAGGAGGTCTCCGTTGTGCCTACAGGGTCGGTTTTCTCACCCGCTTGATATCCACGCGCGTCCTCGTAGCACCACTCCCATACGTTCCCGCTCATGTCATAAAAGTCCCAACCGTTCGGTTGTTTTTGAGCGACTCGATAGGTCCTTTGCCCTTCGCGTCTCCTTGAAGCGCCAAACCACGCGACCTCATCAGGTCGATTAGAGCCAGAGTAGTTGAAGTTTGAGGCGGCGCGCGCCGCGTACTCCCACTCAGCCTCTGTGGGGAGGCGATACCCATCGCTTTGCATGTTCCAAGACACCTGACATCGGCCGTTCGCCTCAACAATGCTATAGGCAGGCCGTAGGCCTTGCTTCTCAGACAGCTTATTACACCACTTCACGACGTCCACCCAGCTGACTCGCTCGGCGGGGTGGTTTGGAAACTTAAATTGACTTGGGTTAAAGCCCTCAACCACCTCATAGATGTCTTGGGTGAGCTGAGTTTGGCCGAGCAGGAAGCCCTTGCTTAAGTTGACACGGTGGCGGGGCTTCTCATCGGACTCGGCGTCGATGTTTTGGTTCCCCATCCAAAAGCTCCCAGGAGGGAGCGCGATCATCGTGTGCTGACACCCACCAATGTTGATCGTGTGCTTTGAGAAGGGTGAGATGTCTTGCGCGCTTATGCCTCCTCCACCAGCGGGCTGTTGGGTTTGGCTCTCCTTGAGCGCTTGGACATACTCTTTAAGCTCTGGGACCTTGTGCCACATTTGCCAGTTCGGCCACCCCTTGCGCCACAGCAGGTGGCGTCCTTTAGGGTCGGCTTTTACACGCTCGAAGATCTCATCAAGAGGGAGCTTATCCTGACCATTTGGCCCATTGTAATGATACACCTCTTTGCTGAGCTGAGCCGCTGGCTCGGGCGCCGATTGGGCGCCTGGGCTGAAGGCTTGATCAGGGCTCATCCCTGAGGAGGCGCCCGCGCTCCCTGACTTTGAGGGGCGCTGGGGGTAACTGACGACGTTACCGTTCTCAAACTTAAGCTGTTTAAGGAGCTCTACAAAGGCCATCATGTCCTGAGGTCGATTCTCAGGCTTATAGCTGAGGCAGGTCTCAAGGATCCAGTGATAGGGCTCGGGCATCTTGTCAGGCTCGAACTGAGGTCGCTGACGCTTTGGGTCGGGGAAGAGGACGAAGCTCAGGGTCGCCGCGAGGGAGAAAACGTCACTCTTCGGAGACACGGGCTCACCATAGAGCTGTTCGGGGGAGGCGAACTGCAAGGTCAGCACACGCTCATGGGCTTGAGTCATGCTCGGATCGGCCAGCTGGCGCGCGATCCCGAAGTCGATGATCACCGGAGAGCCATCAGAGCGCACCATAATGTTGCCTGGCTTGATATCTCGATGGACCACCCCCTCCGCGTGCGCAGCGTGAAGCCCCTCAGCGAGCGGGATGAAGAGATCGCGCGCGCGCTCCATCGACAGCGCTCCCTCCTCTTGGAGGATCCGAGACAGAGGCTTACCCTGGATGAAGTCCGTGACAAAGTACCACTGCTCTTTACCGTGGAAGCGATCCTTACCCCAGTCACTCAGCGCGACCACGTTAGGATGCCGAATCTGCTTGATCGCCTTAATCTCAAGCTGAAAGCGCTTAATCAGTCGCTCATTAGAGACGAGATGCGGGAGCATCAACTTCAGCGCTCCCATCTCCTCAAAGTGGTTTCGAGCCTTCCAGACGCTCCCCATCCCCCCCTTACCAAGGAGGCTCAAGAGGTGCCACTCTTGTCCCCCGATCACGTCTCCAGCCTGAGGCTCTTTAGGTCCCTCAGCGGGCTCTTGAGGGGCCCGCCCCACCTCTGGGCTCTTAGGTCCATGCATCAGGTCATCGTCGCTTGAGCTCCCTGAGGCCTGTTGTGAGGCCTGTTGTGGCTGACGAGCTGGTTGCGCGACGGGTTGAGCGCTTGACATGACGGGCTCGGCTGATGAGAACGCGGTTGGCTCTTCGGTCGAGTCTCGGGCGACCCCTGGATCGAACTGTGTCAGCTGAGGGCCAATTTTTTGAAGCTCAGTGACCGCCTGCTTGATCATCTCATTAGAGGTCTCGTTAATTTTCTGTCGGGCGACGGACTTGAGCGCGTCTCCCTTCACGCCAATTTTCTGAACTTCAGAGAGCTCTCGGATGAGGATGTCAAAGCGCGCGACGAGGAGCCCAACTACCTTAGAGAGGTGCTGTTTATCAGCGCCAAGCTCCTCGAGCAGGCGCTCAACGTGCTGTAGTTGCTCTTGTCCTTTGAGCTCGAGGTGAGCTCGAGCGAGCTCCCCTGCGGTGCGCGCGAGTACACAGCCCTCTGGCAACGCCGCCGAGAGGATGGCTGAAATGGCAGGCGCAGCGCTCGTCTGATAGCGCTGAACCAAGACCTTAAATAACGACCACCACTGTTCTTTGACCACAGGCTCCTCTCACGTTCATGAGCGTGTACATAGATAACAACCGCAGAGCGTCTCGCGCTCCACCATTGAGTCATAACGGATCTTGGCCTCAGAAGATAGAGGTAAGTACACGCTCTGAACGTCGAGCGTAGACGAGCGTCCTTTAACTCATCGCGCTGTCAGTATTTAACCTTGGTTAAGCCGCTGAATGTGGCCCTTTAGAGCTTGATGCGACTGGCTCAAGAGCTGAGAGATCCGTGACTCAGTGACCCCCAACAGCGCGCCGATCTCCTTGAGCTTCATCTCCTCAAAATAGTAGAGCGAGACCACAACTCGCTGACGTTCAGGGAGCCTCTTGAGGGCGTCGCGGAGCGCGCGGTGGTCGTCCTCCTGCTGTAAGACCTCATCAGGCGTCATCGATGACCCATCTGCGCTCTGCAGGCGCTCTAAGGGGTCTCGATCACCTCCTCGCGCCTCACCCACTGCGCCTCTCATGTCTTCATATCGTGTGACACGGTGAGCCTGCGCCTTTTTGGCGAACGAAAAATACTCATCTAAGGGCATAGACAGCTCATCAGCGAGCTCTTGAGGGCTCGGTTCACGGTCAAGCTTTGAGATCAGCGCTCGCCTTGTTCGCTCTAAGAGGGTCGCGCGCTCTCTCACAGAGCGAGGCACCCAGTCTTGTTGCCTCAGCTCATCGATGATCGCGCCACGGATACGGATCTCAGCGTACACTTTAAACTGAGTCCCTTTGCGCTCATCATACTTATCAATCGCGTCAATCAGCCCGATCATCGCCGCGCTTTGGACGTCATCAAGCTCAACAGAGGGGGGGAGCTTCGCGCACGCTCTGCGGGCGATTTTTTCGACAAGTGGCGCGTAGGCGTGGATGAGCTGATCTCGCTCTGAGTGTCGCTTTACGTCGCCTATCATCCCCTCACCTCCTGCACTGACGAATGGAGTATAGGTTGATCGCCCAGTCTGCGCCCTCTCGGGGAGACAGCACCGCGATGTAATTATAGTAGTCACCATGAATCACATCCCAACGCATCTGCTCAACCCCCTCTGGGCCAGTAGATGACCTCCAGACAAAGGAAGGGGCAGTAGACCAGAGGTTCGGCTCCGAGAACTCATCGAGGTCAACAGCCCAAAAGCTCACCTCGTCCTCTCCTGTGCGTCGAGCGCCGACAACCTTACTTTGGAGCTCCGCGTATCGAACTTGATCGAGCGCGCCTCCCATCTGAATAGAGCGCCAACCCTCCGCGCCAACCTCCCCTGGGCGAGGGAGGTGAACCCTCGCTTGGTCATACCCTAGCGCTGTAGGCACCTCCCCCATGTCACTTGGTGAGGTGAGCTGTAAGAGCGGGAAGCTCCCTGGCACCCCTGGCGCCTCATCACGATGCAGATAAACAGGGCTTGGGCGCTCGCTTCCTCCATACCCTAAGCGCGCGGTGAGGCTCGTCGTCACCTGCACCGCGAGCTCAGAGACGCTCAAGCCCAGCGCCATCTTACTGACCTCCCAGCTCCCTGAGAGGCTCTCAAATGCGAAGGCGACAGATGAGTTCCCACGTGTGTAATGGCGTGTGATCGTAGCCCACTCAAGCGGAGGGTAAGGCGCGAAGGGAGACTCATGAGTGACGTTCGCACGAAAACCGCCACTGACAGGGTCGAGGTCAGCTCGCACATGCACGAGCCGATCATCACAGACCACAACAGGGCTCGTCGCGGTAGGCGCGTAGCCCAGCACACCAAAGGCGAGCGCCCGCTCACAGCCTAGTCGCTCAGGAGCCTTAAGCGCGGTCGTCCCACTGCTGTGGTTCCAGAACACCGTCCACTCGTCATCATCATCTTTAGCGACCAGCGCGCTGTAGTCTCCTACAGCGCTCCACCCTAAGCCCTCATGTGCCCCCTCAATCAGACCATACGAGATGAGGATCGCCCCACGGGTGGTGGTTGGATAGTAAAACCCCCAAGGCTCCCAGCGGTCTTCTGCGGTGCGAAAAATGAAGCGCGAGACGTTTGCGTCTTCATTATCTGACACATAAAACTCGCTCGGCGTCCCCAGTGGCCTAAACACAGCCTCAAGCGGGGCTCTGAAAGGCGCACAGCAGACGCCGTTATCCACGATCCCGTCACAGTTATTGTCAAGCTGATCACAGACCTCAGCGCTTGGTCTACAGGTCTCATCTACGCTCAGACCAAATGGGAGACGCTCACGGAACTCGTTGACCTTGAGCGGGACGCGGTTGAGCTCAGGGGGGCCTGACTCGTTAAACACAAAGACCCAGCCCTCGAGCCCCCGGCGCGTTATGAGGCGCGCCTGCTCATACGGCCATCGCTCCCAGCCCTCCTCTGACACCCAGACCCCATCGGGCTCTACGAAGGCGAGTCGGTCGCGTAACAGGCCATCCTCTTCTTCGGAGAGCCTGACCCCAACCAAGGCCCTGCGATGCGGTTGCGCAGGGAAGCGATGCCCAGTGAGGCCCTCATCGCTAGCGCCCAAGGTGAGCACCTCGTAGCTCGACGCGAGGTCAGGTTGATGGCTTAAGTTTACAAGGAGGGCGTCCTCTCCGGGCCTCACATAGGTGAGGTAGCTCGTCTGGTCATCTCCAATGAACACCGCCTCACCTTCGAGGCAAGGGTTTGAGTTGATCAGCTCAAGCGAGCCGTCTAGCGTCACGCACTGTCCAGCTTGATCAAAGCGCAGCTGCGCTCTCCCCGAGAGCGTCCCTACGCTGTCGGGCGCTGGCCAGCGGGCAGGCGCCCGCTTAACGTCACCGAGATAGGGGTCACTGACCTGCTCACTTGGGTCTATCGCGAGCCACGCCGCGACCTGCTCGATTGGGTCAACCCCTGTGACGAAGAGCCTGCCATTTACCTGAGCGACGCGCGCTGGACCGGTTAATGGGAGCTCACGTGGGCTGTCATCTCCACCCTCTGAGAGCGCCCAAAGCCTATGTTGAAACCCCTCTCCCGACGCGATCAGCCACGCGCCATCTCCTATCACGACAGAGGTGAGCTCAGCGGAGCTCATCTGAGCGCCACTGAGCCCCTCTGGCCTCGGGATAAAACGCTCCCAGGCCGGTCGCCCTAGCGCGTCAAATGAGAGGACCCAAACCCCACCTTCATGGGTCCACGCGAGCCTGACCTCTCCATCAACATGCGCCAAGGTGCTTGACTCATAGCGAGGGAGCCCTCTCGCTTCTAGGGCCGGTGGTTGAGACCCTCCAACCTCAGCACCTCCCGCTGGCACCCCCGCCTCTCCCCCTGGCTCAGCGCCCGCTCTTTGGCCCGCGACCTCATCTCCACCCAGGCTCACTCCCCCCTGCTCAACGCCCCCCATGTCTCCTGTGCTGAGGTCAGATGGTGGTCGAGCGTCACGGGGCGCAGGGAGCCAGACCTCATCTATACTTTTTGAGGGCGCAGGGCTACATGCCCAGAGCGACACGAATAGAGTGAGCGAGGTAGATCTCATAGCGGTCATAGCGTTGGAGGCTCCAGAGGTCGGGGGTGGCTCATAGCCTTAGAGGGGGAGCGGCAGAGAGGTAAAGTGATTTTTTATTGCGCTAGGATACAAATCTACTCCGCTCACGCATTCTATAGACTGATCTCGCGATTCATCATAAAGTCGAGCGACTTGACTATATCTAATTTCACCCCTTAGCTACAGGACTGAATGTGCGCTTCATACATACAGCAGATTGGCATCTTGGACATAAGCTCCACAATCAAAGTAGACATGAAGAGCATAAGGTCTTCCTTGAGTGGCTCGTCGAGCGAGCCGTCGAGCACGAGATTGACGCGCTGTTGATCGCAGGGGATGTGTTCGACACGCCCAACCCTCCAGCAGAGTCACTTAAGCTCCTCTACGAGTTCCTCCACAGCCTCAACCAAGCCGCGCCACATGTCCAAGTGGTGATCATCGGAGGAAACCATGACTCCGCTCACCGCCTTGAGGCTCCACAGCGTCTTCTCAAGCTGTTTAACGTGCACGTCATAGGTGGGATGCCCCCTCAGAGCGCGCTCGACTTCGACCGCCTGCTGGTGCCGATTCGAAACCGTGACAGTAAGCAGGTCGCTTGGGTCGTCGCGGTCCCATACTTGCGTCCCTCAGACCTACCAAACATCACCCCCAGGCCTGATAACTACCTCGTTGAGGGGGTCCGAGCGGTCTATCAGCACGCGCTTGAGCGTGTGAAGCAGAGGCGGAGGGCAGGTGAGGGGGTCATTGTGATGGGACATTGTTATATGGCCTCTAGCACCCTCTCGGAGGACAGCGAGCGTAAGATCCTAGGTAATCACCAAAACGCCTTGCCGGTTGACCTGTTCCCTATGGACGTCAGCTATGTAGCCCTTGGGCATTTGCACCTCGCTCAGTCACTGAATGGGGTGGAGAAAATAAGGTACTCTGGCTCCCCGCTAGCGCTGTCTTTAACCGAGCGTCACTACCAACATCAAGTCGCGCTCATTGAGCTCTCAGAGACAGAGGTGAAAGCTGACCCGGAGCTCAGGGCTGACGTCGCCCCTCTCCCATCGGTACCCGAGGAGTATACGCGCGTTGAATTCCAATCCTTCACCCCGCTCTACACCCCAAAAGGGGTCGAGATGATCAGGATCCCGGACTCTCACGGCGGTGGCCTGAGCGTAGATGAGGCGCTCAAGGCGATCGAGGCCCTCCCCGATCGCGACGAGCGCGTCCCCCAGTGGCGGAGGCCCTTCCTGCATGTGTGTGTCGCGCTAGAGCAGACCACCCCTCAGCTGAAGAGCCTTATCTTTAAAGCCCTCAAAGACAAGCAACCAAGGCTCTCGCGCCTGCAGGTCATACGAACCCAAAAAGAGCAGAGCGGAGGGTTATCATTGCCTGCACACCACCTCAATGAGCTGAACCACGAGCGAGTGTTTCGCCTCAGGTGGGAGAGACAAAACCCTGACACAGGGCTCCCAGATGAGGTGTTAGACGCCTTTAACACCCTCCTCACCGAGGTCCAAGAGGGAGGAGATGAGCGATGAAGGTGCTCGCGGTTCGTGGTCATAACATAACAAGCCTCGAGCGCTTTGAGCTCGACTTCACGGCTCGCGCCTTCTCACAAGGCGGTGGGCTCTTCCTGATCACGGGCCCCACCGGCTCAGGGAAGAGCACCCTCTTGGACTGTATCTGTTTAGCGCTTTACGGCGCTACCCCCCGCTATGATAACAATAAACACACCCATCAGATCGGGAGCCCCGAAGACGCGAAACGGCTCAGGGCGAGTGACCCACGTAACCTGCTGAGGCATGGCGCTGGGTCAGGCTACGCTGAGGTAGACTTCTTAGGGGTCGACGAGAAGATCTATCGTGCGCGTTGGATTGTGCGAAGAGCTCGCAACAAGGCCTCCGGTAACCTGTTGCCACCAGAGTGGCAGATCTTTGAGCTCGACACAGCTCGAGAGGTCATCAATGAGCTCAGCTCGAAGGGGGTCACAGAGAGTAAATCGACCCTCCTTGAGAAAGTAGGTCTTACGCTGAAGCAGTTCAGCCGATCTGTATTCTTAGCCCAAGGTGAGTTTGACGCCTTCTTGAAAGCGGAGGGTAAGGAGCGTGGTGAGCTCCTTGAGAAAATGACCGGAACGGAGATCTATCGACAGCTCTCGGCGCGGGCCTTTGCCAAGTGTAAAGAGGTGCGCCTGAGGGTAGATGAGCTCGATATGAGACGCGCACAGCTGAAGCTACTCAAGCCATCAGATGAGGCCGAATTGAAGCGACAGCTCTCTCAATCTACAGAGGACTTTCAGCGCTCAGAAGAGCAGCTCGATGACCTCAATCAACAGCTCCAGGCCATCGAGGTCTATGGGGATCGAGAGCGGACGTTGAGTAGCCTAGAGCTCAAGGTCGAGCATTATGAGAAAACGCTCAGCACTCAAGCGGAGTCGTTGACGACCGCCGAGCGCAGGGTGAGCCTAGCGCCCTTAATCCCAAGCTTACTCTTCTTAGAGGAGTGCGACGACAATGAGCGACGTGGAGAAGAGACCCTCGCCCCCACACAAGAGAAGGCGACCAAGGCTCAAGTTGAGGTAGAGGAGCTGGAGGCTAAAGCCCAAAGCTGTCGACTCAGGCTCGAAGAGCTCAGCCAGCGATGGTTTGATGGAGAGCAAGAGCGAAGCGCGCTGACTCGAGTGGAGGAGGAGGTCACGCTACGCGAGGCCCAACGCGCTGAAGGAGCGCAACGAGCCTCGCGACAGAGTCAGGTCTGCAGAGCCACAGAGGAGCGCCTCAAGCAGGCGCAGGGTGAGCTGGAGCGCTTAAGCGAAGAGCAAGCCCACAGAAGACGTGAGCTCGAGACGCTTGAGGGGGTCACCTTGCCTGACCCACAAGGTGGCGAGTGGCGACAGGTCTGCCTACAGATCAGTAGCGTCGTGGATCGAATCACGACGACGCGCGTAGCGTTAGATAACCTTAATGTACAGCGCGCTCGAATCGAGGCGAAAGCTGAACCTCTTGAGGCTAAGGTCATCGCGTTAACTGAGACGCTTAACGCTGAGGAGTCCTCCAGAGATGAGGGAGGTGAAGAAGAAGCGCTACACGCAGAGCAACTGGAGGTTGCTCAGCGTGAGCTGACGACGATCGGTTTCCTGACTGAGAAGGCGACAGAGCTATGGTCAGAGTGGAGCGTTACCCTTAAGCGCCTCGAGCAGGTGGAGGGCGAGGAGGCGACGCTTGAACAGGAGCTCTCCTCACTTGATGATGAGCTGAAAGCTCTACAAAAGGGTGAGCTCCTCGCAGAGCTCAAGCATGAAGAGGCCCAGCGCGCTTGGGACGAACATCAGGCCCTCCACACGCTCGCTCCCTTCCGAGCGCAGCTCAAAGAGGGTGAGCCCTGCCCCCTCTGTGGCGCGCTTGAGCATCCACACAAAGCTCCACGAGACGCGAGTGAAGAGCTCTCTCAACTCAAGAGAGAGCTCGCGCTACGCGCGGAGGAGCTTGGCAGGCAACGCGCTCGGATGAGCGAACATGACCGGGCGCGTCTCCAGCTTATCGAGCGACAGCGGAACGCTCGGCTCAAGACAAGGGAGGTGGGCGCGCTCGTCGTGAGAGACATCGAGCGATCTCGGCACGCGATCGAGGCACTTCAGAGCGCGCCTCGAGGCGCTTTAGAGTCATGCGTAAGCGAGCGCACAGAGGGCGTCATGACGCTCGTCCAGAGCGTCACCTCGCTCAGGGCGCTCCCTGAGCAAGAGCGCTGGGCTGAGCTAGAGCGCCCGCTCGAAGAGCTCAAAGGGCAGCAACGCGAAGCGAGCGCTCAATTAGAGGCTGAGCGGGCACGCAGGGAGCGTCTGCACGCGCGTCATCTAGAGAAAATGAAAAAACTTCAGGAGCTTAAGCATGAGCTCCAGCTCGCGCAAGCCTCACTAGACACCTCAGCACAAGAGCGTAAAGAGCTCGAAGAGGAGCGGGACAGACAGAGGCTGAGCTGTGATCAGCTCCACCAAGAGATTGATGAGCTCTGCGCGCCCATTGAACCCTACGCGCAGAGCTTGATTGAGCGACCAGATGCGCTTAAAGGGTTAGGGACCCAGCCTCGCCTCACCCGTGAGGCGCTCGATGTCGCTGAGTGGTTATGTGATGAGGACCGCGCAGCGCGCTCATGTCCGAGCGCCCAGAGCGTCAGAGCGCTCGGGGAGCTGTGGGAGCTTTTGATCGATGAGCGCGCTCGACTTGAGCGCTCAGAGCGCTCGTTGGTAGAGCAGCTCACACACGCGAATAAGGTCCTTCACGAGCACACACGAGACGCAGAGCAAGAGCGTAAGGAGCTCGACAAGGTCAACGCTCACCTCGAGTCCTGTATCGCTGAGCATGAGAGGGCGCTCGATCAAAAAGCGAAGAGCGCCACGAGGCGCTCAGATATGGAGCGCTTACATCATGACTATCAATCACAAAAGGAGCTCCTCAGTACGCTCCTTGAGCGCCTTCAGCTGGCTCAAACCTCACGTGAGGAGGCGAGGGCTGAGCTAGAGCAGGTGAAGCTTCAACTTAAAGAGCTCAAGACAAAAGCGAGCGAAGCCCAGAGGGTTTGGGAGGAGCAATCAAAGCGCCTCAAGAGCACAAGAGAGGAGGTGTTAGCGCTCTCCGATGAGCTCCTTCAGGACGCACATCTCACCGTGAGACGTTACCAAGAGACCGCTCAACAGCGCGACCTGAGCGTTCAGCAACTAGAGGGCTTTAGAGACGAGCTTGAAGGGCTCAGAGCGTCGCTCCCTCCTGACTTTACAGAGAGGAGGGAGGGCTTCAGCGTTGGTCTGAGACAGGCGAAGGCAGAAGCACAGCATCAACGTGATGAGCTCTTCGCTAAGCGCGCTGATATTCAGCGACAACTCCAAGAGCATGACGCTCAAAAGATCGCGCAACAGAGCTTTGAGGCTGAATATGCGAGGGTCACCAAGGAGCACACTCGGTGGGCGATCGTGAATGAGCTGATCGGCTCACAGAAGGGTGATAAGTTTAGGGACTTCGCTCAGAGCCTCACCTTGGAGATGATCTTGGATCACTCTAATGTGTTCTTGAGGGATCTAGCGCCTCGATACCAACTCACGCGCGTCGCTGATGAGAACCTCGCTTTCCAGATCATTGATCAAGACTTTGGTGATGAGCTGAGGAGCATCAACAGCCTGTCTGGTGGAGAGTCGTTTTTAGTGTCACTCGCGCTCGCCCTAGGGCTCTCGAGCACCTCTGCGCAGGACGTACAAATTCAATCCCTCTTCATTGATGAGGGCTTTGGCACGCTCGACCCTAGCTCACTCGATATGGCCTTGTCAGTCTTGGAGAATTTGCAAGTAGAGGGTCGTCAGATTGGTATTATCAGCCATGTTGAAGGGCTCGCCGAGCGCGTTGGTTTAGAGGTCCGTGTCGCGCCACAAGGTGGAGGAAGGAGCGTTGTACATGTACAAGAGCTAGACTGAGTCTTTCTTCCGAACGACCGTGTTGCTATGTTCTTGAGGTCCACCTACCTCCTCACAGGTCATGTATGGTAAAGCACAGCAGTCAACGAGTGATCCCCACTAAGGTGAGCTACACGCTCCATAACTCTAGGCTTCGTCTGTCTCGCTTCCAGCTCACCGTGATCCAAGACGGCGAGCAGGCGCACGTGTACGAGTTCGATTACGGGCCTGTTAAAATTGGGACCCTTAACTCTGACTGTACGATCGTCTTGAGTGATGACACCGTGAGCCGAAGGCACTGTCAGATCATAAGAGAGGGCGATCATTATGTCCTTCAAGACCTGCAGAGCACAAACGGCACCTTCATCGAGGGCGTACGGATTAAGGAAGCTTACCTCAAGCCTGGCTTAGCGTTTAAAGTGGGCCAGACGAAGGTGATCTTTAACCCTGTGAGTAATGACGTCGACATCACCCCCGCTCAAGAGCAACGTCTTGGCGAGATCGTTGGGGCGGATGTCAAGATGAGAGAGATCTTCTCAGTCATTAAAAAGATCGCTAACACCGACACCACTGTGGTGATCGAAGGCGAGACAGGGACAGGGAAAGACGTGGTCGCGCGCACAATTCATATGACCTCAAGGCGGGCGAAGAAGCCCTTTGTCGTCTTCGACTGCTCAGCGGTCCCTGAGCACCTCATCGAGTCTGAGCTCTTTGGACATGAGAAGGGCTCATTTACAGGGGCGATCATGGCTAGAGAGGGCCTCTTTGAGCTCGCGAACGGGGGGACGATCTTCCTCGATGAGCTGGGAGAGCTGAGCCTTGAGCTACAACCGAAGCTCCTCCGGGTCTTAGAAAATCGCCAGATTAGGAGGGTCGGCTCATCACGCACAACCCAGATCGACGTTCGGGTGATCGCGGCCACCAACCGTCGCCTCGACGAGGAGGTCAAGCAGGGCAAGTTTAGAGAGGACCTTTTCTATCGTCTCAGCGTCGTTCGGCTCTTCCTCCCCCCGCTACGAGACCGCTTATCTGATGTCCCTCTCCTCGTTCAACACCTGCTCCACACCGCCTCATTTAATATTGGCCCCGTCGGGCCACGCGTCACTCACGTTGAGCCAGCGGCCCTTGAGCTCCTCTGCAGGCATAACTGGCCTGGGAACGTGCGTGAGCTGATCAACGTGCTCGAGCGTGCGTGTAGCTTTGTTGATGGCCAGATGATCCGCATCGCGGACCTACCTCCTACCCTGAGCGCACAGCAAGGGGGACCAGCGGTCAGCCCTGTTGTGCCTATGACGCGCTCATCCAGCCAAAAGGCTCAGGCGACTACGTATGAGAGCGAGGCCCCATTTGAGTGTTTTAAAGAGGCCAAAGAGCGCTGGGTGTCCCTGTTTGAAAAAGACTACATTCAAGCGACCCTCAAGCGAAGCCAATACAATATCAGCCACGCGGCTCGAGAGGCAGACATCGACCGTAAATACTTCCGAAAGCTGATGCAGAAATATAAGATCGAGGTGCCATCGTGAGCTACCCACACTCAGGCGTCCTCAAGGCGCTGAGATGGGCGTTCATCACCTATGCTACCGTTGGCTGTGCTCCCGCTACGACTACAGCCTTGCAGTGGGATCGAGCTGATCACAAGACGCTCACAGAGCGCCCCTCAGCCCTTGAGTCGGGCTATCAGACAGCGGTCGAGCAATGGACAAGGAGAGGGGAGCGCTTTGAGCGCTTTGAAGGTAAGCTGTTCGTTCAAGCGACCTGCCTCTCTCCCGCCTTCGAGTCGTGGCGAGGCGCGTGGCATGGCGTAAAGCGATCGCTCACCCAAGCCGAGCAAGACAGCGTGACGCTTCATTTAATCCAGCGGTCAAAAAAACAGCTCCTGTTCTTCGTCGCGGTCGCGACACAGGAGCAAGGCTTTAATGACCTGAGACAGCGAGGGAGCGCGCTCAAGGCCCACCTGATCATCGGCGATCAAGTCTTTGAACCTCAATGGATTAATGAGCTCAGTAGCCAAGAGCGGTTCAGCGCTCCCACTGATTTCCCTTACCTAACCCCTCTCTATAAAGGCTACTGGGTGAGCTTCCCCGCTCAGCCTACCGCCAGAGAGCTCTCTCTGCGGATCTCAAGTCTACGAGGGTCTGTCACCTTGCGGTGGTCACTTAACAGCCGAGACGCTCAAGCGATGAGGGAGCCCTCAGATGAGGGAGCTGCTGCGATGAGGGAGCCACTGAGATGAGCTACAGCCAAGCGAGACTTGAGCGTTGGGTCGAGAGCTTTGATGGGACGAGGCTTTTCTATACCATGAGCGGTGACGGGCCCGTCGACTTCTTGCTCTGCGATGGGATCGGGTGTGATGGTTTTATTTGGCCTTACCTTCGACCTTATCTAGAGGAGCGAGGTCGAGTGATCCATCTCCATATGAGAGGGCATGGCCGGAGCGCTGAGCCCGCAGACCTGACTCACGTGACGATCACCGACCTGACCGCTGACTGGGGGCAGGTGATTGAGCATGAAAGCCTAGAGGGTCGACCCCTCGTCGCGATCGGGCACAGCATGGGGGTGCAGGTCGCCCTCGAGCTATGCCACCAGTTTCCGAGCTGGGAGTGGCGAGGCCTCGCTTTGCTCTGTGGGACCTTTGAGCACACCGCCTCTAATGTCCATGAGACCCAGATGCTTGAGCGAGCGCTCCCGATGCTCCGCAAGGCGGCGGCCTTAGGGGGAGAGGCGCTCAGCACACTCTGGAGACGCATGGTGCGCTTCCCTCTAGTGGTCAACATCGCTCAGAGGACAGAGATGAGCCCCACACTGACTCGTAAGAGGGACATCGAGCGCTACCTTGAGCACCTCGGTAGGATGAAGCCCATGACCTTCCTCGCGATGCTCTCAGCCGCGAGCGAGCACTCAGCGCGCTCTTACCTCTCAGAGCTCCAGACGCCAGCCCTGATCATCGCAGGTGAGAAAGACACCTTCACCCCCGCTCGCCTCTCTGAGGAGATGGCCGCCCGCAGGTCACACGTTCAGCTGAACGTGATTCAAGGGGGGACACATGTGACCCCGATCGAGTACAGCGTAGAGGTCAACCAGCTGATCCGTCGCTGGCTCAACGAGGTGAGCGGTGATCTTGAGGCTCAGGGGTGAGATTCCCTTGAGACGACTGTTGCATCTATCATATTGTCTGCTACAGATCTCTCGTCCTTTGCCCTGCTCCCTTTAAATATAAGGAACATGTCTATGAACATGCGTCGCCCTTTGTTTTTGAGCGCCCTCAGCATGAGCCTCAGCGTCAGCGCCCTGTCTGTCGGGTGTAATGACCACCCCATTGAGCCCCTAGATCAGGTCCTGAGCGCGGTGAATCGAGTTGAGAACCGGCTCCCCGCGAAGACGAAGCTCGACTTCCTCTTCGTGATCGACAACTCCAACTCGATGTGTGAAGAGCAGAAAAGGCTCGCGGATAACTTCAAGCTGTTCTCGGACTTCCTCTTTGAGGAGCTTCAAGGCGCGGCTGACTATCGTATCGCCGTCGTCAGCACTGATATTGGCGCTCAGACGAACCCACCCAAGGGTAACCAGACGACCCGTGGTAAGTTCCAGTACGCGCCTGCAGACCCGAACAACGCTCAGTGTGAAGACCTCGAAGGTAACCAGATCCCACCTCAGACGAGAGACTGTGAGCCTGCAGGGGACGACATCAACCCGATCATCAGCTCTGAGGCGATCGACGACCTGTATCCAGAACTCACCCTCGAGGAGCGCAAACGCCAACAGAAACAGGAGCTTGAGCGACAATTTAGATGTCGAGCGACGCTCGGAATTGGTGGTTATCTTTACGAGAAAGGGCTCGAGGCGATGCGCCTCGCGCTCTCATGTAATGGTCCAAACGCCTCCAAGTTCTCTCAGTGCTGTGTCAACTTTGGCTCGCCCAACTCATACTATAACCCCGCCTGCGTGATCCCTGACGGTCAACCTGAGCCTGAGTTCTTGAGGCCTGACGCGAGCCTTGTCGTCATCTTCATTACAGACGAGAATGACTGCTCGACACCGAGCGACGCCCCCAACGACACCTCCCGCCTAATCTGTCGTAGCGGGGGTACGGTTGACGATAATCAAGATGGGGTCCCTGACATCTATGCGAGCTACTGTCGTGGGATCTCTCCACAAGAGTGCTACATGCGTGAGTGTGGTCAGTATACCGCTCAGGGCCCAGAGGCCTGCCGTCAGGAGCGCTGTGACATCGCCTATACGCAGAACATCGAGTGCGAATGGTATCGCACCCGCCTGACCCCAGTACGGGAGTATCGAGACTTCCTGCAAGGGCTCAAGGCTCGCCCACTTGACCAGATCTTAGTGGCGCCGATCGTAGGCTTTAGGTCCTACACAGAGCTTGGCAACCAGCTACGTTTCAGTAATGGCACCCCTCAGTCCCCTGACTGTAATGACGGAAACAACCCAAACATCACCTCAGAGGCCTGCTGTCCAGGAGGTAACTGTGTAGGGGTTCGACAGGTGTCTGCGACCTGCTCTCTCCCCACCAAGGGCGTCCTCGCTTACCCGGGGACCCGTTACCTAGAGCTCGCTGATGAGATGGGGGACAACGGGCTCGGTTGCCCTGTCGGCAATGAGCCGATCATCGACCGAGTCGCTGAGACGATCATGTCTCAACCTAACTTACAGCCACAGGACTGCGTCAACATCTGCGTCGAGGACTTTGTCGCGCCACTTGAGGCGATTAAAGATCGAGTCGCTAACCTCTTGAATACGTATTGTATCGATCGGCTCCCGGCCTGTGTCGTACCCGCCTCGGAGTCTAATGGACAAGTGACCCCTGAGCGCCCTTGTGAGGGGGATGAGCTCATGAACCCTGCCTACTACCCAGTGCGCGTCTCAAGGCAGTGTGTCAGCGAGGCCTGCGGTGACGTGCGGATCCCGCTGTCTAACCTCCCCTCGTCAGAGTGGGAGCTGAAGCTAGGGGTCGGGGGCTGTGTCGCGCAGGTCCTCCTGTACGATATTCCACCTGCCGGATCTGAGATCTTCGTAGAGTTCCTCGTAGACTCAGGGAACGTGATCAATGATGGTCAAGTTGACACCCCACCCGTCGCTGGTCAAATGAGCGCACCCGCGCCTGCTGGTCAGATGAGCGCACCTGCGCCTGCTGGTCAGATGAGCGCACCCGCGCCTGCTGGTCAAACCCCTTAGGGAACCTTAACCGTCTCCTTCCCCCCCCGGTGAGGCGAGCGGAGAGTTCTGCTGTACAAACTTGACCTTGCCTGGCTTATCATCGCCATAGGGCTTCATGGTCTCCGCGGCGACGCGCTCCCCGAGCGCTCGCCCGAGCATCTTGCCTTCCTGTGTAGAGGCGGGGCGGTCTGCGTGTACGAGCTCGTCGCTTGAGACCATATAGAGGCTCGTGCTTGGGAACGCGAAGGAGACCTTGAGCTCCTCAGCGACCGTTAAGATGTCCCCGAAGAGCCTGTGACGCTCTCGGAGCTCCATCGACCAGTCAGGGGTCTCTAGGAAGCAGTAGAGCATGACGTCGAGCGATGAGGCGCCGAAGTCGTTAAAATAGACATGGTAATAGTCTTTTCGCGTGTATGGGTGGTGGCGGATCAGCTCACGTACCGCCTCACAGAAGGCCTCGATCTTCTCAGGGGGGGTGTCATAGGTGAGCCCAAGGGTGGTTTTGACACGACGGAACCTCCGTGAGCCCCAGTTGTCTACCTTCGCGCTGATAAAGTGCCGATTAGGGACGGTGATCACCGAGTGATAAAATGTCCTCACCCTTGTTGAGCGAAACCCAACCCGCTCTACGGTGCCATCAACATCATCTACGGTGATCCAGTCTCCTAACTGAAAGGGCTTATCCATCAGCACCGTGAAGGTGCCGAAGACGTTCTCAAGGCTGTCTTTAAAGGCGAACATAAGGACCGCGCTCCCGATCGAGAGCCCCGCGACGACCTTGTATATGTCCGCTGTCAAGACCGA
>Ga0181593_10001442_pt1 | contig 21593 bp, 17 predicted proteins | sample 071ome_19_FD_133756 | JGI IMG/M metagenome (GOLD analysis project Ga0181593, IMG submission 133756) | Coastal salt marsh microbial communities from the Groves Creek Marsh, Skidaway Island, Georgia - 071413AT metaG (megahit assembly) | ecosystem: Environmental > Aquatic > Marine > Intertidal...
GGCAGGGTTTTTTTATGTCTCCTTGGAAACAAAGGCATAAAGAACACCGGATTGGCATGACACCTCCACATGGTCGCTGGTACAGCGGTTGCTTTGGCTGAAATGTTGGTCCCAGCTAAAGTCCTCTGCTTTTACCTCCCACTCCAAACCTGAACCTAAAACACCCGTCACACTTCCGAGCGGCAATAAACTTACCGAAGCACCCAACCGTCCATTTAATTCAAGCGGGCAAGTGGGCGTTACCCGTCGAACCCATTCATGCACATCATCAAAAACGATTTGAACAACAGGGTCGACCCGTGCTGCGACCATTAAGTTCGTCAGGCAATGATCAGTACGCTTGCCCAGACCTCCAAGAACCACCATTCTGTGTGGAAGGTTGCGTTGCTCCACCCACGAGAGCGCTTTTTGAAAATCAGTGGTATTTTGCTCCGTCCTCCGATCAATCACTGACCGTGGGAAAACCTTCTCAATCTCATCCAACTCTCCGGAGGAATCAAAGTCCCCCAAAATGACATTCGGCTCCACCCCGGCCTCTCGATGAGCCAGCCAACCCCCATCGACAGCGATGGAAATTTCAGCTTCTTGCTCATGCCATTGTAATAAATCGGATGAAGGCGGATGCCCGGCAAGGGTAATGAGGACAGTTGAAGCAAACACCTTGAAGAAATAAAACTACTGAAAAAACCCTCTCTGCTTCTCGCTAATTTGAAGCTCAAGTTTTTCCATCACCAGCAACATATCCTCCCAAACCTTACGCTTGCTCGATTTGCTCGGGTTATGCAGGAGGTAGGAAGGGTGGTAAGTCACCATCATAGGCATCCCGTCATATTGGTGCCAGTTTCCACGCATCTGCCCAAGCCTGCGTTTGGGGTCCGGACCCAATAAGCCATCCATCGCTGTTTTTCCAAGGGCGACCAGAACTTTGGGCTTAACGATCTCCAACTGGGCTCGTAAATAAGGCAAACAAAAGTTTATTTCTTCCAGACTAGGTGGGCGATTACCGTAAGATCTTTCATGTCGAGGCCGAAAGTTCACCACATTTCCAATGTAGACTGAATCACGCGATAAACCCATGGCGGAAATAATACGATCAAGCAATTCCCCTGCAGGGCCCACAAAAGGTTTACCCGCCATTTCCTCTTCCGCGCCGGGAGCTTCACCGCAAAAGAAAAGATCTGCATCCAAATTACCAACACCAAAAACGGTCTTTGCCTGAGGATTTAATTCACCTTGGCAAACTTCACAGTTGAGCACCCTATCCTTTAACCAAGCCCACTGCTCTTCTTTAGATTTTTTTGGTAAGGAAATACTGGGGGGATTGGCAAAAGCAGGATTAGGGGGGAATGGAGCCACCACACTCTCCATAACCGGAGAAACTGTACTTTCCTTTTTCACATCCTCTTTTTGCTCATATGGAAGTTTTCTTTCAGTAGAAGTAGATGGTATTGAATGGGTGCTTATGGCCGATTTAGGAGCGATCACCTGGCTGACTTTAGAATCCTTGGTTCCTCCAAATAGGTCGGATAAATTGTCTAAAGTGGAATCCTCCATGTAAAGATGACGAACCCCTTCTGAACGCTGCCTCTTCAGCTCCTCCAATATTGCAAAGGTCGCTTCTGCAGGGTCTAAAACCTCTAATTCACTCATGAATTCAACTGAATACGCTCGACATACTTGGCAAGAAGATCGAATTCGAGATTTAACATGTCACCCGCTTTTTTTTCTTCTAAATTCGTATGATCAAGAGTGTGCGGAATCAGCCAGACTGCAAAAGAATGTTCAGTCACATCACAGACAGTAAGCGAACAACCATCGATAGCTATGCAACCCTTATCCACAAGATATTTTGCCCATTTTGGCTGAACCCCAATTTGGAGGTATAAATTTTTACCGCGTGGCTCAAAAACTTCCACAACTCCTGAACCATCCACATGACCGGTTACAAAATGCCCGCCCAACCTACCATTAGCCGCTAAAGATCGCTCTAGGTTTACCCGATCTCCAGAAGAAAGTTTCCCCAGGTTGGTCCGTTGCAAGGTCTCTTCAAGTAGATCAAAAGACCCATGCGAATGGTCATCTTCCTTCATCGTTAGACAACAACCATTCACAGCAAGACTGGCTCCCGCGTCCAAGCCATCGCCATTCGCAAAGGGAAGTTGCAATTTGAGCAGCCATGATTCCCCATGTTCTTCCAGGCTTTCTACAGTGCCAACTCCCTCTACAATTCCGGTAAACATATCTTATATCTCTAAGCAATAGAAAGTAGTTGAGCCAATGGAAAGATAATTTGACCAATACCTAACGCTGCTTAGCTTGGTTTACTACACATGCTACTTTCACGATTCATTCTTTTATTTTTTTTATTTTCCTCGTTGTTTGGTTTCATTCCCAACAGCAAAGGCAAAGCTTCCAGGGCCTCCGAGACCCTTCTTCGTGTTCCTCCTGATTCCATAATCGTTTTGAGTATCGATGGAGACAGCATGATCAGGAAGTCATCCATCCTGAATAATTCTCGATGGAAGCCCCTGCTTGATCGACTGAAAGAGGCGGGCTCCCCTCTGAGGTCATGGCTGTCTGACGCCAACAGAAGTGGTTTGGACTGGGAGGAACCCATTCAATTCTTTATCCGATTAGTAGAGGGAAATCGCCCTCATCCTCAATTCGGTGCTATTGCTAAGGCAAGCTCCCCTGAACAAGCGGATCAGGCTTTATCTGATCTCGCCAATTTTTTGGGCCTACGTCCTTCAAAAAATAACGCAAAAATTTTCCAGCGTACCACGCAACCTTTTGCAATCGGAAGGGAGGGTGACTTTTGTTTTTTGCTTGGAACACTTTTTGCCGGAAAAGATAAAAATACCCCGCCTCCCGCACCTGAACTAGACACTTTCCTCACTACACTTACTCCCGGTTATCCAATCCCCAATATGCCTGCTCCCCTTGCTAGACATGCCCAGCAAACCTCAGATCTGAGCCTTTACTTTGAAGGGACAGGAAATGGGAGAATGATGGAAAATTGGTCAGGTAATCCATTGATCGAATCTATTCTTCCTTTATTTGACCCTCTACTTCTTGATTCATTCGGTCTGCACCTCCATTCAGAGGCAGGAAACTTAAAAATAGATTTAAAGAATTACTCTGATGAAAAAAAACCACATCCAGAAAAAATAACCCCCCTCAAAATGGTGAATCAACTTCCAGGCGATGCACCACTTGTTGGCCGGATGAGCCTTGATCATGATGACCTACAGCTCTTTCTTGCAAATGCCGTCGATAAAATCCTCCAGTTTTTCACAGGGAATAAATTGGGTGCAGATAGTGACCTACCAGGATTTGAATCCTCTGCCAGGGAATTACTTGCATTCCCAAGTGGTGATTTTGTTTTTGCTGGGGGAAGTAGCAAAACTGAAACGCTTACATTGCCAAATGGTCAATCGATCCTTCAGTCAAAACCAGTCTGGGCTGTGGGAATCAAAATCTCTCAACTGCTACCATTCAAAGAATTACTTGCAGGGATGAACTCCGGTCTTGGGCTCTCTTCCTTGCTAAGTGCCCATCAATTGCAGCTTACTGAAAATCAAGGAACTGCTTGGCTATCCACTCCAGATTATTCCAGGGAGTTAAAACTTGGCAATCCCATCGAGCCATTGGCGTTTGATAGACGAAAGTTATTAAACAACCATTTCTTTGCCCTGGATTTTAATCCCAAAGAGGCTGCTGCTTCCTTACGCGAACCTCGCGGCTTAAGCTTTGACCAACTTAAAAAGATAAGTTGGTTAGATCCATTTTCCCAATTCACCATTAAAAGTGTTGATGAATCGAACCTGAAGGGGAGCTTGAAATTAACTGAATCGAAAATTCATCCATGGGCTTTACTCACTGACTTACTTGGACAGGAATGGATCGATCAGATTAATGATCAACTTTTCTTAGCCATCGCCCGAGATGATCTCAATGCGGTTGTGGAATCTGTGGCAATGGGTGCCCTGATCAATGCAAATGATCGCTTTGGTCATTCCCCCCTGCACTATGCGGCATATCGTGGAAATACCTACATCGTGGACTATTTGCTGCGCAACGGCGGAGATCCCGACACAAGGGGCAAACATCTTTCGACCCCCTTGCACAGTGCCGCGTGGGGAAAAAATCAGGAGGTTGTAGAATTATTGCTTGAAGATGGTGCCGCAGTAGATGCCCGAACAGATGAACTGGAAACCCCGATTATGACTGCTACATTACGTGGGCAATTAGAAACGGTGGAAACATTACTTGCCCTTTCTGCCGATGCTCATGCAGTAGATAAATATGGCTCAAATCTGATGGACTTGGCGGGAGCCAGTGGAAACGAAGAGATCGTGGACTTATATAACGATCTTGGTGTAGAGATTTTAAACCCGCTACATTTGGCGGCAGGGATAGGGGATTTTGACTCGGTAAAAAAACTCCTTAAAGAGGGCCGTTCAATCAATGAACAGGATTCTTTCGGGGCTACCCCCCTTTTAGTTGCAACTGTGGCGGGCCGTGAAGATATGGTTGACTATTTACTCGAACAATCAGCTGATCCCCTGATTGAGGCAAAGGATGGTTACTCGCTTTTGCATGGAGCAGCCTTTTCGGGCAGCAAATCTTTAATTCGGAAGATTTTGGGCTTTGGTCTGGACCTGAATCAACGATACGGCCCCGACGCAATTACTCCCACCGATGTGGGAGAAGAAGGTAGCGAAGGACTGATCTACTTACGCTCCATGGGCGGACGTTCGGCCTGGGAACTTGGGCCTGAGTAAAGTTTTACACTTCCCTACCCAGAGCAAAAATTGCTTTTCCTGCCTGGGAAAGCTCTCGATCTATCTTACGGGCATCAGGGACAAATCCAGCCAGTTTCTCCCAAAATCTCGGCGAGTGGTTCATTTCCACCAAATGAGCAAGCTCATGGAATAAAATGTAGCTCCCCAATCTCTGAGGAAGTAAAATAATTCGCCAATTTAAGGAAATTGTTGCCCTGGGAGAGCATGAGCCCCAGCGCGTTTGCTGATCCCCAACCCGAATTCTTTTTGCCTTCAACCCGGTAATATCTTCGGCCCAATTTAACCATGAAGGAAGAAATTGAGAGGCTAATTTCCTACAAGCATCTTTGATGGAGGCCTCTGGATTATTGGTAGGGGGAATACATATTTTAACCTGTTGATTTTCAAGACTTATCCAATTTCTTTCCGCTTCTTCATCGATTTGAACAGTTACGGTTTTCTCGCTTTTATCAGCCCCAATACAGATCTTACCTCCATTTTTAAAATGATCATTCAAAGAAACTCTCCGAGGAAATAGAGAGCTTTGGGTCCTCAACCATTCGCTGTGGTCATTCAAAAAACGCTCTGCTTCCTTCCTGCTTGTACGATAGGGAAAGGTAAGAAGTGCAAAATCTTCTCTTTTTAGCCGCAAGTGAATACGCCTGGTTCGCTTACTCTTTCGTAATTCACAAATTAATTCACGGACTTGAGAACCATCGATGAATTGAAACGATTTAAATGTTTTCTCCTCAGTAACTTTCAAATGATTCAATTATTATTATTTTCTAATTCGTTCACCTGATTTGCAGTAAATTTGCGGAGAGCCGACTCAGGATCAATGCCAGAAATTCGGCAGGCTGCTATCCACTCAAATAGGGCAAGACCGGCCTTTTCTTCGCTAAGACCCTCAGCAAGGCTATCGATCTTGGTCTGATCCCACTCCCCGCGATCCACGACCCCCACTTTAATTGCCTGCTTATATACCTTATCTGCGTAAAGAGTGGATGGAAGTTGAGGCGGTAAATCTTTAAAAATTTTGTTTTTAGGTATCTCCCCCTTGGCCAATTTTTCTTCGGCTTTAATTTTTTCCCAACGATCAATCACAGCCATCGCATCCTGTTCCTTATCATTGGGGTCCCCAAACACATGCGGATGCCTCCTTATTAACTTTTCAGAAATCTCCCTGGCCACATCCTCCAAGTCAAATCGGCCGGCTTCCTCCTCTATCTGAGCATGAAAAACTACCTGCAAAAGAAGATCTCCCAGTTCCTCACGCAATAATTCAGTATTTTCTGTATCGATCGCCTCCAACACCTCCGCTGCTTCCTCTACCAGGCAACGGGCAATGGAGTGGTGGGTTTGCTCCTGATCCCATGGACAGCCGTCGGGGGCACGTAATCGGGCCATAAGTTCTCTTAGTCGTTGAATTTCGCTCACGCTGGCGCACTATGGGAAGAATAGAACAATGTTGCAAACTCATTGCCTTCAAAAATTTTCTTTCTAATAGCAAATATGGACAAATTATCTGAAATCATGGCCGCCAAGAGGCGGGAAATCGAACCACGTATTCGTCCAGTTCGAGACAACGAACTTTCCAATCTTGGGGCACGATTAAATGAGGGTGTCTCTTTTCTAGATTCCCTTTCTAGTCCTAATGAATTATCCGTGATTGCCGAGATCAAAAGAAAATCTCCTTCCGCCGGTGATATTGCCCCTTCAGCTTCTGCAGTGGAACAGGCACGTGAATATGTAAACGCCAAGGCAGATGCCCTTTCTGTGCTTACAGATGAGCCTTATTTTGGGGGCTCTTTGCAAGATCTTTGGGATGTAAACGATTTCCTTTGCGTGCATGGTAGATCCACTCCCACCTTGCGAAAAGATTTCATGGTTCATCCAATTCAAATTCTCGAAGCGTTGGAGGCTGGTGCTAGAGCTATTTTATTAATTGTGCGGGCACTGGATAATGATGAACTGAAAACCCTTCGTGATGCCGCAGATTTGGCGGGTCTTACCTGCCTGTACGAGATTCATGAAGAACCAGAACTCGAAAAAGTCCTACCCCATAACCCACAGCTTTTAGGAGTAAACAACCGAGATCTCAAAGCATTCAAAACGGATCTTGCAGTAACGGAACGGTTATTTCCTCTGATTCCTGAGGGAATTATCAAAGTCAGTGAAAGTGGAATCCACGAACCAGCGGATGCCTGGCGGGCACGCGAGGCTGGAGCGGACGCAGTTCTCTGTGGAGAGGCACTGATGCGTACAGAAGATATTGAGGACTTCATTGATGAAATGAAGGACTGCGCATAGAGTTTGTATATCTCGAATTAGATACCTATGGCACTCAGTCCATCAGCCACTGTTGAGCTGCTTCGTAAGCTCGGCCATTTACCAAATAAAAAACTGGGGCAGAATTTTCTAATCGATGGCAACTTAGTCGAAAAATCTCTATCCATGGCTGACCTTCCGAAGGACTTACCCGTTCTTGAAATCGGACCGGGTCTAGGTACCCTGACCGGACAACTGCTTGATCTTGGACATCCAGTCTACGCAGTCGAGATTGATCGAAGGTTGGAAGCTCACCTCAAAAAGCATTTCGATTCTCAAATTCAAAGCGGACAGTTAAACCTTTTGCGTGAAGATGCGGTAAAAAAACCCATGGGTAATCTTCCAAGCTCTATCGATCGGTATGCCGTGGTGGCCAACCTGCCTTACGCAATTTCCTCGGCATGGATGGAAGGACTCCTCGGTTCGATGCAATTGCCCGAACGCATGGTTATGATGTTACAAAAAGAAGCATCCGACCGCATGCTCGCCCAACCCGGGACCAAAGCCTTCAACGCCCTGTCTATTTTTCTTCAGGCTTGCTTTCAAGAGGCAGGAACACATCAGGTATCCGGGCAATGCTTTCATCCGGCTCCAGCAGTCTCATCTGTTTTGCTTAGAATGGATAAACTAGCCAAGCCCTATCCCTTCCCCAAAGATGTTCGGATGTTGATCCGGCGCATTTTCACCCAACGAAGAAAACAATTGGGCAGCCTGATAAAAAATGAAAGTAAAAGGATACAGGACTGTATGAATGTATGGTTAAAACGGCAAAATATCTGCCCCACCCTTCGACCAGAAAAGATTCAGGTCGAACAATGGACGGATCTGGCGATCTCTTTGGAATAGAAAGCAAGGGGTGGTATATCCACTCCTTAAGAAGAAGCACCAACGCCACAACACTTTTTATATTTCTTTCCACTCCCACAAGGACAGGGATCGTTCCTCCCAACCTTGGGGGCATCGCGAACAACGGGAGCAATAGTAGGTGCTGAAGATTGCTCATCGGGTGATGGAGCGGAGGAAGATTGAGGAGAGAAGCGGTCAAAACCTGCGGATGGACCAGAATCTGGGCCCGTTGACTTGGCTGATTTACTCAGGGTATTTAACATATTCTCAAAGGCTGCAAGGTTCGTGGCTGCACGAAACATACCTGTACAAACTTCTGAACGCATCGACCCCATCATTTCTTCAAATGCCCGGAATGCCTCGCTTTTATACTCGCTTAAAGGATCTTTCTGTCCATAACCGCGAAGGCCTACACTACGGCGAAGTTCTTCCATCTCGGTAAGGTGATCCTGCCAATGAACATCTACTGCATTAACAACCACATAGCGTTCCAAACTTTGAATTTGTTCAGGATCCTCAAGCTTCCTCTTACCTTCATAGGCTTGATGAATTTTTTCCAAAAGTAATTTCCGGCATCCCTCTTCGCCAAGACCGACAAACTCAGAAGCGGAAAGATTGAGTGGAAAAGTAACATTTATCCAGGACGCAACCAAGGATTCTACCTCAGGCATCTCCTCGAGTTTAGAAGCACTAAATTCAGCCTCCGGCATCGCAGCGAAGCGTTCCTCCACTTCTTCTTCAACTAATTCAAGAAGTATTTTGCCTGGTTCATCATCCAGCAAAACATCATTTCTGATAGAATAAACGATCTCCCGCTGACGGTTTAAAACATCATCGTATTGAAGAAGTCGTTTACGGATGGAATAATTTTGCTGCTCCACCTTTTTCTGTGCGTTCTGAATAGACCAGTCCAAGGTGCCATGCTCAAGCATTTCATCATCTCCAAACGATTTCTCAAGCATCTTGGAAAGCGCCCCCTGGTTGGCAAATAAACGCATCAAATCATCTTCCAAAGAGACATAAAAACGGGAAGCACCTGGATCTCCCTGACGGGCACAGCGACCGCGTAACTGTCGATCAATCCGACGAGACTCATGTCTCTCAGTACCAAGAACCAAAAGACCGCCCAATTCCTTTACACCCTCTCCAAGCTTAATATCGGTTCCTCTTCCCGCCATGTTTGTGGCAATTGTAACGGCTCCCTGCTGTCCAGCTTGGGCAACAATCTCTGCTTCTCTCTCATGAAACTTGGCATTCAAAACTGTGTGGCGGATTTTTGCCCGTTTGAGCATGCGGCTAAAAACTTCAGATGAATCTACCGATGCCGTGCCGATGAGCACGGGTTGTCCACGCTTGTGCGCCTCAGATAAATCTTCAAGTACCTGATTGTATTTTTGACGCCTACCCTTGAACATCAGGTCATTTAAATCTTCACGTACACACTTTCGGTGAGTTGGAATTACCATCACGCCAAGACGATAGATATCATGAAATTCTCCAGCTTCTGTCTCGGCAGTACCGGTCATTCCAGCCAACTTATCATACATACGAAAGTAATTCTGAATCGTGATCGTGGCATAGGTCTTAGTTTCCTTTTCAATTTGCACACCCTCTTTGGATTCAACCGCCTGATGCAACCCATTGCTCCAACGGCGACCAGGCATTAAACGACCGGTATTTTCATCCACAATCATCACCTTCCCTCCCTGAACCACATATTCTTTATCCTTTTCATACAATGCATAGGCACGAAGAAGCTGGGAAATGGTGTGAATACGCTCGCTCTTTACCTGAAAGTCAATTTCTGCCTGCTCACGCTCTTTTCGTTTTTCCTCATCCGTTAAAGTTTTCTTACGATCAATTTCTACATAAGTGGTGGCCAAGTCAGGAATGACAAAACCTTCAGGATCACTAGGACTGATCAATCCCCTGCCCAATTCAGTAAGATCTGCCTGCTGGTTCTTCTCGTCGATTACATAGTGCAACTCTTCTTTGAGTTTATGAGCCCGTTCCTTGTTGTAATCTGAATTCATTTCCAAATCAAACTTCTCAAACCGCTTCCTTATCTTAGCATCCTCCATCATTCGCATGAATTGACGGTGCGTCGGTAAACCTCGCTTTACCTGATAGAGTTTCGCAGTTGCCTCATCAAGTGCATCTTCATCGGATTCTTCCGAAGTCAGTGTTCGCTTGGCATCCTCTGCCAATCGGTTGCACTGGCGGACTTGGGCATCCACCAATTTAGTGACCAATGGCTTCATCTCGTTAAAAGGCAAAGGGTGGTCTTCCCTCATAGGACCAGATATAATCAATGGTGTCCTCGCCTCATCGATTAAAATGGAGTCAGCCTCATCAATAATACAAAAGAAGTGATCACGCTGTACTTGGTCTTCCTGACTCGTGGCCATGCCATTGTCTCGCAAATAATCAAATCCAAATTCAGACGCCGTTCCGTAAGTTATATTTTTTCCGTACATTTCACGGCGTTCGGCAGCTGGCATACTATTTTGAATACAACCCACTGTAAGCCCGAGAAATTCAAACAAAGCCCCCATCCAGTGAGAATCTCGCCGGGCCAGATAGTCGTTTACTGTAACCAATTGGCAATTCTGGCCCGACAGAGCATTTAAATATAACGGACAAGTGGATACCAGAGTCTTGCCCTCACCCGTTGCCATTTCTGCAATATGACGTTCATGCAAGGCCATTCCTCCAATGAGCTGCACATCATAGTGAACCATCTGCCATTCAATCGGTTGATCGCAAACCTGTATGGTTTTCCCGCACAGCCTGCGGGCACCATTTTTGACCACGGCAAAGGCTTCAGGGAGAAGATCATCCAAGCTGGTCCCATCCTTATATCTTTGCATGAACTCACTCGTTTTAGCTCGTAGTTCATCATCGGTTAAGCTTTGCAGTCCCTTTTCAACCTCATTGATTTTCGCAACCACTGGAGCACAGCTTTTAATAAATTTTCGATATTGCCGCCCCTTAAGGGACTGGATGATCGATTGGAAAGGGGAAAATAAACTCATAAGCGAAAAGGAAGTAAAACCAATCTACCCCTATTAGGAAATTGCTTCCCGGAAGTAAGGAATCGTACGCTCCAACCCTTCGGACAATGAGACCTTTGGTTCCCAGTCAAGCACTTGTTTCGCAAGTGAAATATCGGGTTTTCTTTGGGTGGGGTCATCCGAGGGTAAGGGCATTTCAATAAGCTTTGAGGAGGAATCTACTTTTGCCAACACCTGTTCAGCTAGTTCACGAATAGTGAACTCAACCGGATTCCCAATATTGACTGGTCCGACGGTCTCTTCCTGCTCCATTGCCCTAAGAATTGCCTCAACCAAGTCATCAACATAGCAAAAGGACCGGGTTTGCGAGCCGTCACCATAGATCGTAAGATCTTCTCCCTTAAGGGCCTGAACAATGAAATTGGATACTACCCTACCATCATCTGGGGCCATTCTGGGACCATAGGTATTGAAAATGCGTACCACTCGGGTATCGACTTTATTTTCACGATGATAGTCAAAGAACAAGGTTTCTGCACAACGCTTGCCTTCATCATAGCATGCACGCAATCCGATAGGATTAACGTTTCCACGATAACTCTCAGGTTGGGGGTGAACTTCAGGGTCTCCATAAACCTCGGATGTTGATGCCTGGAGGATTCGGGCACCCACCCGCTTTGCCAAGCCTAAGCAATTAATGGCACCCACCACCGATGTTTTAACCGTCTTAATCGGGTTGAATTGATAATGAACGGGCGAGGCGGGGCATGCCATATTGTAAATGCGATCGACTTCTACCTTAAAGGGGTCGATTACATCATGCCTCATCAATTCAAAATTTTCATGACCGCACAAATGTGCGATATTCCTTTTACTGCCGGTAAAAAAATTATCCAGGCAAATGACCTCGTGTCCTTGATCAAGCAGACGCTCGCAAATGTGACTACCGAGAAAACCGGCTCCACCTGTTACTAGAGTTTTCATAAATTGTGCAAAGGTACTTTCTAGCAGATAGTGAGGATTTGAAAACCCTTCTTTTTAGGGGATAAAGATGTGAAAAATTGGTCGGGCCGGTGAGATTTGAACTCACGACCCCTACACCCCCAGCGTAGTGCGCTACCAGACTGCGCTACGGCCCGACCTAGATGCCCGAGGGCAAGGGTTTGAAAATGCTTCATCGTGGTAAGAGAGTCAAGACTAAGCCCCAGCTTCATAATCAGCAATCCAACGAGATGACCAACTTTCATAATCTCCCTTAAGAATATGCTCTCTTGCATCCTCCATAAGAGAGACAAAAAATCGCAGGTTATGCAAAGTGAGGATAGTACCAGCCAAAGATTCCTTAGCCTGGATAAGATGCCGAAGATAAGACTTTGAAAATTGATGAGAGACCGGACAGTCAGAAATTTCATCAAGTGGACTGAAGTCATCTTTATACTTCTCGTTTCGCAGATTTAAAGTACCACGCGAAGTGTAAGCCATACCATGACGGGCTGCACGGCTGGGCATCACACAGTCAAACATATCCGCCCCCATTCCAACCATCTTTAATAGTTGGGTGGGAGTTCCCACTCCCATGACATACCTTGGCTTGTCAAAAGGTAAAACAGAGGTTGTCCAGCTTACCTGCTCAAGCATTTCCTCTTCGGTCTCTCCAACACTTACACCACCCACTGCATAGCCAGGAAAATTGAGATCAACTAATTCCTCAGCTGATTTGTGTCGCAAATCTTCAAATCGTCCACCCTGAACAATTCCGAACAGGTTTCTCCCCTCTTGGGGACCGGTACTTTGTTTCCATGCATCCTGACAACCTTTTGCCCACAATGTAGTACGGGCAACTGCACTTTCTACCAAATCCCTGCTATCATTTGCAGCAGGACAAACATCTAGGCACATGGCAATGTCAGACTTCAGACCATCCTGGATCTTAACTGCCTCTTGGGGACCAAGAAAAATCTCCCGCCCATCCAAGTGAGATCGGAAATTTACTCCCTCATCGCTAATTTTCCTTAGCTTGGAAAGACTAAATACCTGAAAGCCTCCACTATCAGTAAGAACGGGTCCGCCCCAATTCATGAAGTTTGACAACCCTCCAGCTTGCCGAACAATGTCAACACCGGGTCGTAGGCTTAGATGGTAAGTATTACCCAAAATAATCGGAGCTTTTACCACATCCTTCAAATCTCTTGGCAATGTACCCTTCACAGTAGCCTGTGTGCCAACAGGCATAAAGACTGGGGTGGAAACTGTGCCCATGGGTAAAATCAATTTACCAGCACGTGGTCCAAGATTGGATGAACGATCGGATTCTATGGAGAAATTAGAAGGCTGTTTTGCAGCTGAGGACATAACCATACTTACAAATGGTATCGGTTACTCGTTTAAAGGTAAAAACCATATTTCCCTATTCGGTATACAACTTGGTATAAAAAAGAATTCTTAACTTCCTTCAGAAACGAGCGTTAGATGCATCTAACTAAAGGATTACGCATGAGGGTGACGAAATTTAAAAATAGCAGAATCTGTAGGTAAAACTGCTCCCGACTGCTACGGGAGCAGATTACCAAGTACCAACTCAGTTCAATAAATGATCTGTGGCAAGAACTGTAATATCTTCCCACTTTTCAGACCATCGATTCCACTTTTCCACCCGGTCAACTTCTGGAGATATTTGTCTCTTACTACAGGCATATTCGAACATTTCTCTGGCTTCACGAGTATCATGGGCAAGAAAATACCGGTCAGAAACATCATGAGAATCACCAAAATGGAAGTGAAATCTGTACTCCTCCAATACTTCTTTGTCTTTAATCCTCATGTATAAAAAATATAACAAAAAGTTAAATTTATCAAATATTTCTACAATTTTGTTATAAAATTATTATTAAGGAAGCTAAATCTCTGCTGTATGGCAGAAGGTATTATAAGTTAAGGCTCTTGCCTAAGAGTCATCCAAAGAACCAAGTTCTTGTAAATGAGCAACATCCCCCCAACTAACCAAGTGCCATTTACCATTCGATTTTTGTATTCTATTAATCGAACAATTGAGAAGAAGAAAATTTCTTTCAACATCAAGACCAAGATTGAGTACTTTTCTAAAAATTACCCCCAATACACCACCATGAGTGAAACATAGAATTTTTTTACCAGGATGCATGTCCACAAGGTTCTCTACGGCATTCGAACAACGATCAAAAAACTGTTGAAAGCTTTCACCTCCTGGCGGTTGGTATTCTGGACCATTGTTAAGAAACTGGTGGTAAACATCCGATTGCTTACTTTGCATTTCACTGGTTGTCATGCCCTCTAAAACTCCAAGACCTCTCTCCCTGAGTTCAGCCATCGGTAATGCATCCCAATGGCTTGAAACACCAGCTAAGCGTGAAGTATGCATAGCCCGTTCAAGATCACTTGAATAAACTGCATCAACGGGCATGCTCTTTATTCTTTTACCAAGAAATTCGGCTTGGGACACCCCACGTTTACTTAAAGCCGAATCGGCATGTCCCTGCCAACGACCGCTTAAGTTCCACTCCGTTTCCCCATGCCTAACAAGTATGATTTCTGTTGTATTCATTAAACAGTTGTAGCGAATGAATAACCTCCCACGCCAATGACAGCAAAAAGGGAGAATGCGTACTGATTACTTTCCAGGTATAGGTCTAAAAGGCCAGGTAGGAGTACCTTTGGGATCAACCGCAGTAGGAACTTGACCTAATCCATAATCAGCAGGTTGCATATCCTTATTTTTCCAGTAATCCTTTTTATCTTTTAGGAAACCATAAAAGGATGGATAAAAAGGATCCACATAGTCTACATCCGCTTTGGCTGGTACATCAAGACCTGTAAGGTGATAAGTTGCATTAACAATCAATCTTCGTAAATCATCGCTAACCAAATCCACAGATGCCCCCATGGTAGTGCAAAAGGTCATACCTTTGGTACCACTCGGTGAATCATAGGGATGTAGCCAGGCCAGTGGTTGCATCGGCTTGTTTTTATTGCGAACAGGCTTGGATTTTGGATTAAGGTTTTCGGTGACCTGACCACGGAGTAGAATAGTATCATTAGCCGTTAACGCATTGATTCCGTAAACATCGGATGGGCCAAATACATCTTTCACACTGCGGAGAATAGGATGATTGGCATTAGCCAGTTCCACGACACCCCTGGCTCCCTGGATTTTGTGCTTTCCGTGGTGACTCACCCAACCTTCACCCATAATTTTGGGACCAAATTCCTTGAAAGTAATCTTATTCCCGAAAGAACGATCGTTTAACCATTTGAACCCATGAGTAGATGTCCGAATCCCAATTACTGGTTTTCCGTCATCAAGGAACTTAGTTATATGTTTGGCATCTTCCTCTGAGGGGTCACGGAACCGGGTGCCGATAATCATCAGGTCAGCATTATCCAAATAGTGCCAGCCTCTTACCCCTTTGTGGTTGTCTGGGTCGATGTAAGTTCCTGTAGAGTCCCAGGAAAAAAGAACTTTACAGGTAAATCCATGCTTTTCAGCCAGGATTTTGGCAAGCATCGGCATACTTTCTTCGGTACGGTATTCTTCATCTCCAGAAACTAGGACGACGGTTTTTCCTTTACCAGGGCCTTTTTTTCCCTTCAAAGATAAAATTTTTGGATCGTCAGGCTCTTCTTCGACTCCGAGAGCTGCCTTGGAATACTCATAGGCTCCTTTGGATTTATCAATTATATAGTCTGATCCCTCGATTGCCTTGCTTTTTATGGCACTACCAATCTCTGTAAGTGAGCAGGAAGAAAAGAAAAGCAAGAATGAAAAAATAAATACAAGGTGAATAGATGAATTCATAATTGAGTGTTAGTTGATTTCTTAGAAAAACAGGGAAGGAAATTTAGTTTCAATAATAGATTAAAATATAGCTACAACTAACCTCTAAAGTGAATTTAAATTCTATCAACGAATTTCTGTAAATAAGCTTAATTCCGTCCTCATGTAATGCATTAGGGATTTGCTTTAAGATTCGCCTTTTTACGAAATACCCTTAACATATTCTCTATGTTTAGAAATATACCGTTCAATCGAGTGGAATGGATCACGAGTGGTTTTCTTATTTTCACGGCTTTACTCACCGTTACTGCTGTTCCCTATTATTTATGGTCTTATGGATGGGATTGGTTCCTCTTCGGGGTGTTCCTTTTCTTTTACATCTCAACGGGTATGAGCATAACTGTTGGTTACCATCGCCTCTTCTCCCACAAAGCCTTCCAAGCTAAATGGCCCGTTAAACTTTACGTTCTGTTGTTTGGAGCAGCCGCATTTGAAAACTCAGCTATTTGGTGGAGTTCAGAGCATAGAAAACACCACAAACATGTGGATACAGATGATGATCCCTACGATATTACAAAAGGTTTTTTCTGGGCTCATATGGGTTGGTTGATGTTTAAACTCAAACCGGAGCAACCTGTTAACAATGTCAGCGACTTATACAATGATAAATTAGTGGCCTGGCAGCACAAATGGGTTCATCCTATTTCTTTTACAGTCAGCTTTATCGCTCCTACCTTGATTGGATATTATTACGCTGTTTACTCGGCTAATCTATCGCCATATGTTGGTGCTATTGGCGGTTTTCTCATTCCTGGTGTTGCCCGTGTGGTCATGGTACAACATGCCACCTTTTGTATCAATTCTCTCTGCCATATGATCGGCAAGCAGCCCTACTCCACGGATCATTCCGCCAGAGACAGTTGGATTGCCGCAATATTCACTATGGGAGAAGGCTACCACAACTACCACCATGAATTTGCTTGGGATTATCGGAATGGCGTCAAACCCTGGCAGCTAGATCCCTCCAAATGGATCATTTGGAGTCTTTCTAGGCTTGGTTTAACTAGTAAACTCAAACGAGTGCCAAACGAGAAAATTCTGCTCGCAGAGACTAAAGAGATGTCTCGAATTGTCGAAAAAAAGCTATCCACATTCCAAGCGGCCCAAAACAAAAGCAATGAGCTTATTGAACAAGCTACTGTAAAACTTGAAAAATTAGGGGATCGTCTTTCCGAAATACACAAGGAATTGCAAACCGCTATTCGTGATAAAATGGATTTATCCAAGGATAAAATAACTGAGCTAAGATCCGAAGTTCGTTCTATCGTTCAAGAAATAGAATCTTTTGGTAAGCTTGCCTCTGCTTAAATCTTTTCAGATTTTCCGATCGGTCGGCATATTGGCCGAACTAAACGGAAAAATAGAGTTCTTCATGGTTTGCTTTACATCGAGTTACTGATTGGATCGTATCCTATGACTGAAATAAAAGCTTATTCCGCAACTGAACCAAAAGCACGGATCTCTGCTACCACAATTGAACGCCGTCCCGTAGGTCCTGAAGATGTGAAAATGGATATCGAACACTGTGGGGTTTGTCACACCGATATACATTTTGTGAATAACGATTGGGGAATGACTCATTACCCTGTTGTTCCAGGACATGAAATCGTTGGCCGAGTTACGGAAGTTGGAAAAGAAGTCACCAAATTTAAGGAAGGAGACATTGCAGCGATTGGCTGTCTTGTTGATTCTTGCGGGAGTTGCTCAAATTGTGAAAAAGGCCTCGAGCAGTACTGCCTGAGTGGATTCACTGCCACTTACAACTCTGAAACCCAAGATCCTGAGGGCTTCACTTATGGGGGTTACTCTCAGTCCATAGTCGCTCAGGAATCGTTTGTTCTTAAAGTTCCCGATACACTGAGCGGTCCTGGTATCGCTCCACTCCTTTGTGCAGGGATTACCACCTACTCTCCCTTAATGAACTGGGGCATTGGGCCCAACAGCAAAGTGGGGATTATAGGACTTGGAGGGCTTGGTCACATGGGAGTTAAATTTTCCCACGCTCTTGGTGCTCATACCACCATGATTACTTCAACGGAACAAAAAGGGGAAGACGCACGACTTTTGGGTGCCGACGAGGTGCTTCTTTCAAATTGCCCAGAGTCTATCGCAAAGAATTCGGGCAGCTATGACTTTCTTTTAAATACGATTCCAGTAAATCACGACCTCACTCCCTATCTTGAGCTCCTCAAAACCAATGGCACGATGTGCGTAGTTGGTGCAGTAGAACCGCTTAGCCAAGTGAATGCAGCTCAGCTGATTTTTGGCAGGAGATCGCTCGCTGGATCCCTAATCGGAGGAATTGCAGAAACACAGCAAATGTTAGATTTCTGCGGTCAAAACAATATACTTTCTGAAGTGGAGGTTATTCGTATGGATCAAATCAATTCAGCCTATGAAAGAATGCAAAACAATGATGTAAAGTATCGTTTTGTGATCGACTTATCCACTATTTAGTAAATCTAAAAACTTGACCTGATTTCTTCTTCAACCTTCAGGAAGTTCATATCCTCTATTTTAGTCATATTGAGACTCTGACTAGCTTAGATAAATGAATACTTATTAGATAAATGGACAGAAGGGTGTAAAGTTTTGTTAAAAGTGAAAAATTATACCCCTCATTCTATGGTAGATTGTCAGTCTTTCCCAAAGACAGCAGAAAACCAATTAGACCTCCGTTAATCTCTAATCAATTTTAGAAAAACGATTGGTTAGAAAGGGGTTGTCTACCTTCTTACCTAATTCTTTCATGTGTTTCACATACCTCTTAGCTAATTCTTCCATAAGCGTTGTGTTATCTATGTTTACAGAGGCCATAAAGGTATCACTGTCTCCTTTACGGGCTACAACATATGTTTCGGAAACTGGATGAAAACGAGTAATGACAATGCTCTCTCCTTTACTCACCTCAACACTTGCACTTAGGGTAAGGTCAGACAGTGTTACAGGCTCATTTACTACATTCACAACACATGGGAACGCCAAAGTGGAGTTAGAAACTGCCCAACTTTTAATTTTATCTAGAAAGTCTTGGGGGATAAGAGGTAAATATAATTCAGATGGGCTAATTTCAGCTATGATATCATCTTCTGCTTGAGCTTCTTCTTCCAAACTTATTAAAGCAGCCAATTCCTGTTCGGTCTTGAATAGTTCAGACTTGAGGGAGTCGTTTTCATAATTTCTCTCACTCAGAAGTTCCTTAAAACTGACAAGTTCAGCAGATACATTCTCCTTATCAGTAACAAGTTTCTTGTTTGCCCGAACGAGCATATCGTTTTCAGCTTCCAATTGTTTTTTAAGGTCTAGATAGAAGTACTCGGTTTTTTTGAAACCATCTAGTTCATCCTGTAAGGCAGATATGGTAGCAGGTGCTTGATGATCAATAGAATTATATAAACCTAACATTCCAATGATGGCCAAGAATGCGACTGCCAGACTGGTCATTGAGATTGAATTGAACTTAGAACGCTTACTTACCTTTTCCTTCCTGGCGCGGGTGGCATGATTGAGGGAGTCCACACGGTTCTGAAGTTCTTTCAGTGCCGAGGTTTTTAGATTATCTTCTTGTGATGCAACGCGTAGGCTAGAAATTGCATCTTCAAGGTCCATTTTCACCTGAGATACAACCGTATTTTCTTTTAGTAAACGATCCGCGAGCAAGCCTGCCAAATTTAAACAAAGTTGACCTGCAATGGTTCCATGACTTCCAATGAAAGCAAGAAGCTGGTCATGGTCCATCCTCCAAAGGATACAAAGACCATGGGTTTCGGATGTAGCGGATGCGATATGCCCTCTCAGAAAGGCAACCTCTCCAAAGGTATCACCAGTTCCAAGATCAGCAATAATTTGCTGCTTACCCTTTTCGTCCCTCTTGGAAAGTTTAACAGAACCCGACACGATGAGGTAAAGAAAACGCTGCTCATCACCCTCACGGGCAACTAACTCATCTTCAGCAAGCAACCATTCACCTTCAGAGATCAATGACTTAGCGTCTTCTGGCTCTAAATTGTAGCAAAGACCAGTGGATGGAAGTTCATACCCAGCATCCATAAGATCTTCTTCAAATAATGTTTTCATTTATTTTGATATTTAAAATATATTGTATCGAAAAATTAGGTATAGAAAATCTAGCACACAATATTTGTGCATTGATTATGCCACATCATCCAAACACCCCATTTTGTTGATTAATTTTTGTTAACCGATTCCGATTAAAAAATCATATCTTTCTTAATATATCAAATTTTAGATCGAATCAAGCGACAAGGACGCACTTCTTTGTTTTTTCAAGAATAGATAAGAGGCTAAGTTTTCCCTTATAGATTGCAACTCCGGCAGATCTCTTCCAAAAATTTTCTCCGCTCATGAGCAAACATCTTAAAACGGTTACCATTATCCTGCTTGCCTCCTTTGGCCTCTCGCAACTGAGTGCTCCTGCTCTATCTCTGTGGCCTACCTTGGTCGCCTTAATCACAGTGGTACTTTTTCGAAGTGCACTGGGTGGGTTATTCCTTGGTGCAATTTCCGGAGTTATTCTTATGGCCAATGGGCATCCGTTCGACGCACTTACTTCGTTTTTTTCCAAAATTCTTCTACCTGCCCTATCCAGCGAGTGGAACTTGAGTGTTCTCATATTCACCCTTTTGCTGGGAGGCTTTGCCGGTCTACTTGAAAAAGGGGGTGGGTTTGAATCCATTTTAAAGAAATGGCTCAGGCAGGGAAGCAACCTACGAAGCAAAGTTCAAGGGTCTGCCTTTCTTTTTGGCATGATCTGCTTTTTCGACGGCCTGGCCAGTGCCCTGCTTAGCGGTCGTGCCCTTCGTCCTATAGCCGACCGTGTGGGCGTATCCCGGGCAAAACTTGCCTACCTTGTTGACTCCACTGGCTCTGCAGTGGCCTGTGTGGCGGTGATGTCCACCTGGATTGCTTATCAGCTATCGATGATCCGTGAGGGCTACCTTGCCGCTGGGATCGTAGGTACGGAGCCTTTCATCCTGTTCCTCTCCTCCATTCCGAGAAATTTCTACTGCTGGTTTACATTGTTGCTCGTTTTCTTAACCATTCGATATTCCATCAATCTAGGCCCGATGAAAAAGGCGGAGCAATTAGCCAGCAAAGAAACAGTTGGGGCCGAACAATCCAATAATTCGCAGCAAAAAGATCAGGAAACCAATGGTTCACTGGGAGTTTTACTTCCCCTAATCACCTTGGTTGCCTCCTTGTTTATTGGACTCTACTGGAACGGGATTTCAGGCGATGCATGGCCAATAAGCTTTGCAAAGCTAAAACAGGCATATGGGGACGCCCAGTCCAACCTCATACTCCTCTACAGCTCCACCATCGCCTGTATTGTTGCTTTGCTTACCAACCAAAAGGCAATTGCCCAAAAAAAGCTTTCTCCAGCCCAAGTTTTCGGAGAAGGGGTCAGTCGCTTCCTTTCACCCTCACTCGTCTTGATTGCCGCCTGGTGCCTCAGCGGAACCCTCCGCGAGTTGGGTGCATCCACCTTTCTTTCTAAGGCCCTTAGCGGCAACCTTCCGCCCTCGCTATTTCCGGTGTCTGTGTTTGCTCTTGGGGTATTGATCTCCTTTACCACCGGTACATCCTGGGGGACCATGGGCGTGCTTATGCCCCTTACCATTCCAGTCTGTGTATCCATTGCCCCCGAGTCTGATGCGATGATGGCCTCGGCCGTGGCTGCAGTTTTTAGCGGTGCTGTGTTTGGAGATCATTGTTCCCCGCTGAGCGACA
>Ga0181593_10001445_pt1 | contig 21571 bp, 22 predicted proteins | sample 071ome_19_FD_133756 | JGI IMG/M metagenome (GOLD analysis project Ga0181593, IMG submission 133756) | Coastal salt marsh microbial communities from the Groves Creek Marsh, Skidaway Island, Georgia - 071413AT metaG (megahit assembly) | ecosystem: Environmental > Aquatic > Marine > Intertidal...
CTGACCGGATATTACAATGGACAGCAGAGTGCCACGACGGCACTGACCATAACAGGGGACATCTCCAACTCATATGACTTGTGGATAGCGAGGCGTGGTACCGATGACGTTGGTACACAGAACTGGTGGACCGGCAGGATATCAACAATCAGGACTTACAATAGTGCCCTCAGCGCCAGTGATATTGACAGGAACTTCCAAGCGGAACGTAGGTTCCACGGCGTCTAGACGATTAGATCCAGTATAGTCTGCAACTTGCCTTTTATTGATTTGTTGTTGAGGGTGTTCCTCAATCCCATGTGTAGATTTTTGGGCCAGCACTCGAACGCCGTCCAGCAGTAGCCGTTGTGTTCATTGTTTAATTTAGGTAAGAATTCGTTGTCTACTGCAACTAGATATGTGTGGAAGAAAAACTTTTGATCGTTTGATGTAAAAAGTTCTAATGGTATCACCTTTTTAAAAACGGGTGTGTCTCCCACCTCCTCCTTGATCTCACGCTTCAAACCCTCAAATGCACTTTCCGTGTAGTGTGCCTGTCCGCCCACAAGTCCCCAGGTACCCTGCGTCTTTTTATCAGTCCTCTGTAGAAACAGGAAACGCTTTGTGCTTGTTGCATAGAAAAGTGCACCAGAACAGATTATGTTTTCTTTCATAACGTATTATAGCAGTTAGTTATGGATTTATCAAGGAGTAGTTATGTCCGTGGACGGATCATACCCTGTGGAATCACCATCTAACACAATGGTCCAATTGCCCTGTGTGTACACACCCTCGTATGATTTTACCCATTCTGTGCCATTGAACCTGTACTGTATACCTGTATTGGTGTTGGTAACATAATGTTGTGTAGAATCCGGATTTGATGCGTCAAAGGCCACATTCCATTTACTTGTGGTACTGTTGTACTCAATGATGTCTCCCACACCGGCAACTAAAGTGCCCCAAGTTGAACTTTGGAAACTTGCAGTTGAATCTCCAACATCGTTAATCACCAGATACCTGTCACCGTTGGCAGGTGTTCCTGGATCAAAAGTTGCTGGGTTTACAATTTTTTTCACTGCTGTCAATGTGTTTGCAGGCACAGTATCAGTATCTATGGTGTACAGAAGTGTGGTGTCGTCTATTGGTGTAGTTGCGATAGTGCCAACTATCTCATTTCCGTTTGGCTGAGTCAATCTTATCTGACTGGTTCCATTACGCACCTTGCCATATTGGTCTAATAATACCTTCCAGTTTACAGGTGGCCCGAACGTTTGGAATGGGTCTGCTAAACCTGGATCTTTTGCTCCTGTGTAAAAGCCATCTCCGCCTGACTTCACATTGACACCTGTCGTTCCTAATAATCTCAATCTGCCCCCTGTGACCAATAGTCCAAAGTTGTTTGGTGTGACAAAACTTTGAGTCATGAGAGGACCACTTATCAGTCCTTTGTTGATGCCACCTTCGTCGTCATATATGCTCATTATGATCTTTTGTACCACACCTAATTTTTTCACCTTGACAGGAGGTGACAACCATATGGGCATACTAAAAGTCATAGTGGCAACATCGATTTCTGTGTCAGCACCAACAGGTATCGTCCTGGAACTGAACGTCACACCTGTGAGTTCAACATAACTGAGACTGGTCCAGTCGATATAGTTGTCTGATTTTTGTATCTCAAAATCTGGATTGAACAAATATAATATTTGCTCTAAAATTTGCAATTTCTGATCGGTGTTTGAACTGTAGATATCTGCTGTGACTTCCAATCTGAAGGGCGATGGCATAACTTTTTCAACTGTGTAACCAGCACCTAGTCTATTGCTATAGGTACCGTCAGACAGGACATCTCTTTCACGTAGATGTTGTTTCTCGATGTGGTAAGGATTTTGCATTCTTTCTCTGTCATAGTTTAACTCTCTGATGTAACAGGCAATCTTTGGTGCATAATTTAATGCATTCTCTGAATTATTTTTTATGATATTTGCCACCTGTCTTGTGGGATCACCATAAACCACTGGCACAGGTCTAAGTGCAACTTGCCTATCTGAACCTTTGCCTGTTTCTACAGAAAAATTATTGAGAATTCTCATGAATTGTGTCAAAAATTTCCTAACTTGTCCTGAGTAAAAATGTAGCATTAATTGTCAGCCTTTGGTTTTAGAGCATCTTCTAGGGACTGTCTCTGTTCCACAGTCAGTCCATTGATGGTTGAACTTGTTGTGTTGTTAACAAATCCAGTTTTTTGCGTGGACCTTGTGTTTGTGTTCGTGGTAGTTATACGCACAGAGTCTTCTACTTTTACCCATCTTGTGCCATCATACCTAAACAACCTGTTAGGTAGGTAATCTGTTCTAAGGAAATAATCACCCTTGTCAACGTTGCTGTTCGGAAATGAAATCCCAAAACCTGCAGGATTTCCGTTTGGTGCGACTCCGTCTCCGTCCAGGTAGAATCCGTAGTGTGAACTTGCTGGTGTGTCAATTATAGCATTGACAGGTGTATCCGAACTTACACTCTCATCGCTGTTGACTGCGTCTGTTCTTATGTTTCCTCTTTCGTCAATAGGTGCCACATAGTACTGTTTGTAATTGAAACCTGCCTTGGGTGAGTCTTGCTCTGCCTGTGCCAACACTTGGTCAGATATTGTTTTTTCTCTGTTGTAAGTTGACATATAACTGGCCAAACTTCCTGTCGTTGTGGCATCTCCCAGGATGTCTTTGTATTCTTGCGAATCCACTAATGATTTTAATTTTAACCTCAATAAATGTGGCCACCAAGTCTGTGAAAATCCTTCCGCGGCCCTGTTCACATCCTCGATCACATAGTATCTTTTGAGTGCTATAGGTATAGATTCGTCTAAACTGTAATCTTCTTTCATGTGAGGGAATTCTATGACATCACCGCTCATCGGTTTCCTGCCAAGTCTCTCCACAGAGTCGTTCAAGTGGACTGTCAAAAACAAAGTGTCATTCTGCAAGAACATTCCAAACTGGCTTAGATTGAAATCAGCGTCTTGCACATTATAAATTCCTCTGATAGTGTATACGTCGGCGTCGTATTTCCTGTCTCTGTTCTCTAAAAATAATAAATCTTGTATGGTTCTCTCGTTTAGGCTGTCTCCAGAATACTGCGGTTGAGTGGGCGACGCTGGCCCGTCCTTGTTTGTGGATCCTTGATCGTATGGTCCTAGGTATTTGTGGAAGTGCAGATCAGTGCCACCCACAGTGAACATCTCTCTGATGTTGCGATCAAAGAACTTGTAGTCGTTGCCCTTTTCTGGCTTGAAAATGGATAATCTTGGCATATCACACATATTTATTGCGCAGGCAAAGGCTATAAATATGTGTATGTCAGAACTTCAAACAGGCCAACAAGAGATATTTGATTACGTCAAAAACAACCTCGGTGAGGGCATGATAGATGTGGAATTAGACCCAAAACACTACCATACTGCTCTCGAAAGGGCAACCAACAGGTATAGACAACGATCATCAAATGCTGTTGAAGAATCATATGCTTTCTTAGAATTAAAGAAAAACCAAAACACCTACATTCTTCCGGACGAAGTTATCAATGTGAGAAACTTGAACAGAAGGACTGTGGGATCTCGTACAGAGGGCGGCGAAGGCGGAACACTATTTGAGCCTTTCAACCTTGCCTACACAAACACATATCTTTTGAGGGCAGGTGCAACCGGAGGACTCGCCACGTATTATGCTTTTGCATCATATCAAGAATTAGTGGGCAAAATGTTTGGTAGTTTCATACAATTCCACTACGACAACGCCACTAAAAAACTTACTATCACACAGAGGCCTAGGGCCGACGACGAGACTGTGTTGATGCACACTGACAACTACAGACCAGACATCACGTTGTTCAAGGACATATACTCCAAACCATGGATCAGAGACTACACTCTTGCAGTGTGCAAAGTTATGTTAGGTGAGGCCAGAGGCAAATTCAACACCATAGCAGGACCACAGGGAGGCACAACACTAAACGGTGATGCACTAAAGAATGAAGGTCAAGCAGAAATGGAAAGGCTCGATGCTGAGATAGGTAATTTCCAAGAAGGCGGAACTCCACACAGTTTTGTTATAGGTTAATAATCAATTAGTACAAATTAAATACCGTTGTCATGACGGACTCCAACTATAGGACTTATAAAGATCTCACATTAGACGAACTAGAGCTCGTGGTAACTGACCTAGAGAACATGAGTCTTCTTGCGCTAAAAAAGGGCAAGAAAGATTTCCGAAGGACAATTTTGGATACTGTAAAAGAGGCCAAAAAAGAGATTGAAAAACGTCTCAAGAAATAGTATAATCAACAGATGCTGATAGGAATTGTGGGACTAATAGGTTCTGGTAAAGACACGGTGGCACAACGTCTGGTGGACAAGCACGGCTACAGGAAAGACAGTTTCGCAAAAAGTCTAAAGGACGCCGTTGCCTCAATGTTCAACTGGGATCGTGAGATGCTGGAAGGTGGCACCAAGGAGAGCAGAGAATGGCGCGAACAGCCAGACGCTTTCTGGAGCCAACAGTTTGGCAAGCCGGTAACACCAAGATGGGTTTTGCAGTACTTCGGAACAGAAGTGATGCGTGGGCAGATGTATGACTCCATATGGGTGGACAGTTGCCTGGGCAGGTATGACGGCAAGCCAACAGTGATATCAGATACGAGATTCCCCAACGAAGTAGACCAGATCAGAGAACGTGGAGGCATCATCATACGTGTGAAGAAGGGCGAGGATCCAGACTGGTTTACGAACTACGTGGAAGGCAACGTACAGCCAACGGGTGTGCATTCGTCAGAATACGTGTGGGCGAGATCTGATTTTGATCACGTGATACAAAACGACGGAACCTTAGAAGAATTGTACAACAAAGTGGATGCTTTAATCGTCGGCAATAAGATCACCCATTCGCCATCCGAGCCTACGGACAGTGCCCAGCCTCTGGCAATTGGCGCAAACAGTTTTTAAATTTAAAGCACTGGTGTTTTTAAGATTTCCGTCCACGAACAGCACGTCTAGTTGTATGCTGTCTTGAGCACGGAAGCCACAAAGTTCACACTTTTTCTTCTTTTTATAACCAGATCTCTGCAACGGAGTAATACCCCCAACACGCTTACCTTTACGTTTCCTACTGCACGTGTCACACAGGCTTCTCCAGTAGACGCGACCATTCCTCCTGTAGGCATAAGCCCTAGGCTTGCTCATACACTGTTTACATAAAGGTCTAGTGGTGTGTTGCATGACTGTATTTACGTCGCCTATATAGGCACCAAAATTTGGTAAGTTTTGTCGTAAAAACCATATGATCTAATAAATAACTCTAGTATACGTATAACTTGCAAGGAGACAACGTAAAATGGCTTTAACATCACCAGGAGTAGAGGTAAGTGTAATAAACGAAAGTTTTTATGTACCATCAGATGCGGGTACGACACCTCTTTTTATAGTAGCATCATCGCAAGATAAGAAAAACGGAGCAGGCGACGGCACAGCGGCAGGAACAACAACTGCAAACGCCAACACTGCATATCTTATCTCATCACAAAGAGAATTAACAGAAACATTTGGAGATCCAAAATTCTACACAGACGCTTCAGGAAATTCATTACACGGTTATGAATTAAACGAATATGGTCTACAAGCGGCTTACAGTTTCTTAGGAGTTGCCAACAGAGCATATGTTTTAAGAGCAAACGTAGACACTTCAGACTTGATCGGAAGTGCAAGTTCTCCTACAGCAAACCCAACAGACGGTACATACTGGTTTGACCTTGCATCAAGCAGTTATGGTATATTTGAGTGGAGCCAAACAGATCAAAAATTTACGGCAAAGACACCTACATTGATTACTAATGTTACTGACCTGGTAGGTAACGTTTCAACTGGTGCACCAAAAACATCAGTAGGATCTCAAGGTGACTACGCAATCAACACTACTCACGTAAGCAACAAGATTTACAAAAAATCTTCAAGCAACACTTGGGTACATTTAGGTTCAAGTGCTTGGCACTTAACATTGCCTGTGATCACAGTTGCTTCTGGAACGACAGTAACAAGTGGACACTCAATGAGCGTAAACGGTATCAACGTATCACCAAGTGGTACAGCATTATCAGACGTTAACACAGCGATCAACAATGCCAGCATTGTAAACGTAAGTTCAAGCATCAATAGTGCAACAGGTAACTTAGAAATATTCCACAACGGTTTATTGACAGGTGATAGTTCTGCTGGTGCAAACACAATTAGATTTGAAGCCGGCACAGGCACTTTACTTGCTGACCTTGGAATCACAGCAGGCGTTAAGAATGGTGCAAAATTCTTGCAAGCCAAACACACTAACAGACCTACTTGGAAGACAGCGGATGAGAACAGACCTAACGGCTCAGTTTGGTTCAAGACTACCAACGCTAATTCTGGTGCAAACATAGTTGCAAAACTTTACAGTTCATCATCTGCAAGTTTTTCAACTGTTGATTCACCACTGTACGCAACACATCACAGTGCTATCTACAATCTAGATCCATCAAATGGTGGAACAGGTTTATCAGTCGGTGCACTTTACACACAGTTCAACATCACAGAGCAATCATTATCAAGCGGTGCTGACACAACTACAAATGTGGGTGATTTCCAACTGTTCAGATACGAAGGTGGACAAACTGTAATTTCATCTAAAACAACTTATCCAAGTTTCACAGCAGGCGAAAGTTTCACTGTAAGAGAATCAGTTAAAAACCAAGAGGCACTAGCGGCGGCCAAGACAGTCACTATGATTTCTGGAGACGGTTCAACATTAGGTGATGCTGAAGATTTCGTGACAGCGTTCACTGCCGCTGGTTTTACTAACCTAGAGGCATCAGTAATAAGCACAGGTGAGTACAAAGGCGCGATACAGATCAAACACAAACTAGGTGGAGAGTTCAGGATGAACAACACATCTGGTACTCCACTGGATGATGCTGGTTTTGGTACAGGCGATGCTCACGCATATGGAACATACACAGCCAACAGTTCAACATTGATTGACAACTTGTATGTTGCACCAACTGGAGAATCAGAAGACTCGACTGTTGGTAACGAAGTGGTTGCAAGTAACTGGAAGAGATTGAGTTACACTGCGTCTACAAGTGCACCATCTAATGAGCCTGTAGATGGCACATTATGGTATGACACAAAGATCGACGAAGCAGACATCATGACTCACAACGGAACAACTTGGAAAGGTTATGCGCAGGTTTACACGTCAACCGATCCAAATGGTCCACAGTTCAGTGCAACGGCACCAACTAAACAGTCAGATGGAACAGCACTTGTAACAAACGACTTATGGATCGACACTAGTGACCTAGAGAACTATCCAAAAATTTACAAGTACAACACATCAGCAACTCTAAGTTCTACAAACACATCAAACCAAGTGGCGGTGACCACAACAGGTGCGGCTTGGGAACTAGTTGACAAAGCAGACCAAACAACAGAAGATGGTATTGTGTTTGCAGATGCTAGATGGCACACTTCAACTGAGAAATCAGCAAACAACAGCTCACAGGCCGGAACACCAAGTTCTATCAAAGACTTGTTGAGCAGTGACTTCTTGGATCCAGATGCTCCAGATCCAGCACTATATCCACAAGGTATCATGCTATGGAACACTAGAAGAAGTGGTTACAATGTAAAAGAATACAAAAACAGTTACATCACAACAACAAAATATCCAAGTTCAGGATCATCAGGTTTGGGTAACATCAGATACAACAACGAATCAGTTGCAGGTTACTATCCAGACAGATGGGTTACTAAATCAAGTAACAACGCTGACGGTTCAGGAACTTTTGGTAGAAAAGCACAGAGGAAAGTAGTGGTTCAGCAACTTAAATCTGAGATTGCTACCAACCAAGCGATCAGAGAAGACCAAAGAGGCTTCAACGTAATTGCTTGTCCTGGATACCCAGAAGTGATGCAACAAATGATTAACTTGAACACTGACAGGAACAACACAGCGTTCGTGATTGGTGACACTCCAATGAGATTGGAAGGCACTGCAACATCTATACAGAACTGGGCAAACAACTCTGCATCAGCAACCGATAACGGTGAAGACGGACTTGTGAGCTCAAGTGATTACTTGGGCGTGTTCTATCCATCAGGATTGACCACTGACAACACAGGAAAATCAATTGTGGTTCCACCGAGTCACATGATTACTAGAGTGTTGGCAAACAACGACAACGTGGCATTCCCTTGGTTCGCACCAGCAGGTACGAGAAGAGGTATTGTTGACAATGCGACAGCAGTTGGATACATCAACAGTTCAAGTGGCGAATTCGAGACAATATCTGTAACGGAGTCAGTGAGAGATTCAATGCACGAAGTAAAAGTGAACCCAATCACTTTCTTCTCAGGTGCTGGAATTGTGAACTTCGGTAACTTGACCAAGACAACGGCAAGTTCGGCGTTAGACAGAATCAACGTATCGAGATTGGCAGTGTATCTAAGAACACAATTAGATACTATTGCTAAACCATTCATCTTTGAACCAAATGACGAACTGACAAGGAATGAGATCAAACAAGCGATCGAATCATTCTTGTTAGAGCTTGTTGGTCAGAGAGCGTTGTATGACTTCCTAGTAGTTTGTGATGACACTAACAACACAGCAACTAGAATTGACAGAAACGAACTTTATGTAGACATAGCGATTGAACCTGTGAAATCAGTGGAATTCATCTACATACCGTTGAGAATCAAAAACACAGGAGAAATAGCAAAATTGGGGAACTAATTTTGGATAAATAGGAGAAACAGATGGCAATATCAACTTTATCAAAATTTACAGTACCTTTAGCAAACGATCAAAGTTCAGCATCACAAGGCTTGTTGATGCCAAAACTACAATATCGTTTCAGAGCGATCCTGGAGAATTTTGGAGTATCAACACCGAGATCAGAATTAACAAAACAAGTAATAGACATTACAAGACCAAACCTTACTTTCGACAACGTGACACTAGATGTGTACAACTCTAAAGTATACGTTGCGGGCAAACACACTTGGGATCCGATCACAATCAACCTAAGAGATGACGTAAACAACTCAGTGACTAAACTGGTTGGTGAGCAGATCCAGAAACAGTTCGACTTCTTCGAACAGTCAAGTGCGGCAAGTGGTATCGACTACAAATTCACTGCAAGGATTGAAATGCTTGATGGTGGTAACGGAGCAACTGCACCAAATGTTTTAGAAACATTTGAGTTATACGGTGCATATGTTGAGAACGTGAACTACAACACACTAGCATACGCAACTTCAGATCCAGCAACTATCACGATGTCGATTAGATACGACAATGCGATTCAAACTCCGACAGGAACAGGAATCGGAACAGCAGTTGCGAGAACTATCGGTACTTTAAGTACAGGTGGTTAATAAGAATTAAGTTAGCAATTATAAACATCAAAAGCGCCTTTATATGGCGCTTTTTTTGTGGCCATAAATACGCATATGCCAAGCATTAATAATTTTTTACAAGGATTCCAGGACGGTCTTCCTGGCATGAAGGACTTCAGACACGCATCTCGACTTTACCTCGACGACAACTTCAAGTTGATCCCGAAACAGAAGTTCCTATTCCATGTGGTGTTTAACACCGATGAAACTCTGTTCTTTAATGGCTTCAATTCCAACGAGAGATATGAGTTGAACATGTTGGTCAAGAGTGCCGATCTACCCAAGTACGGCATGAACCTAGAAGAGAAAATACAGTACAACAAAAAAATGTACACCGCTACTAGAATCCAATACGAACCAGTAAACATCACATTTCACGATGACCACGCAGACACAGTAAATGCGTTCTGGAAGAAATATTACGAATACCACATAGCAGATTCGGTAGCACTCAACTCTGACCTCGCAATATCCAACACCAAGGACGACTACTACGATGGCATCAACAAGAAAAACGTATCAAAATTTGGAATGGACACACCCTCTGTAAGGAAGAAACCTTATCTCAAAGGTATTGAAATATTTGTATTACACAAACAGAGATTCACATCAATGACACTAGTGAATCCAGTGATAGGATCATTCAGCCATGACAACTTAAACCAGGCCGACGGTGCTGGTGTTTTGCAAAACACCATGCAGGTGTTCTATGAGACCGTTATATACAAGTCAGGATTGATCAACAGCAACAACGTTCCCGGTTTTGCCACCGTACACTATGACAAGGAACCTTCCCCTCTAACAGTTCTAGGTGGCGGTACCAACAGTATATTTGGACCAGGCGGGGTAGTCGACGGAATAGGTTCCGTCATAAGGAATGTGCAATCAGGCAACATTCTAGGTGCAATACTTTCAGCATCAAACACATATAACAACGCCAAGAAGATCAAGAAGAGAGATGTCAAGGAAGAACTTAAAGGAATCGCGAAACAGGGTGTGTTAGAAATTGGAAAACAGGCAGGCACTATTACTAATCCTGTTGGTGCCTTTTCGGTTGGTGCGGTTGTGGCGGCAGGTGCGGTAGTGGCCGCGGCAAAGAGCACTAACGACAAAAAGCAACAAAACGACACTAGAGTCATCACGTCGCCGACTCTGGACACAGTAACTTTCCTGACAGCGGAAGAGTCTTTCAATCTAATCAGTAACGATGAAACAATCAAGGATGAAATAGCGTCCTACCTATATTACAAAGACATCGGTTCAAGGAACGACCTCACAGTGGCAGAATCTGATGTCGAGTACTCCGGCGCCTCCGCCGCCGTCAAGACTGTCTACAGGAATAAGGCAATCACGGACATTAGAAAACTTGTGACCGAAGGTTTTATTAAGATAAATCGTACAACACAGGACGTGGCAATAGCCACTGAGAAAGCATCGTTATAATGACAGAATTTTACACTAACCTACCACCTAAACAGAAGGATGACCTGGATAAAACTATAGAAAAACTTACAACTACTGCCTACGAATCTGATTACCAGTTCAATGTGGGAGAGTATGACAGCACAGTGGCGTTCTTTGTGAAAAGAGGGTTCACTAGGGTCTCTGCCGAAAGCACTGCATACGTGGTGCTGGTGCAGGCCAAAATTGACAACATCAATCCACAAGAATTACTGGACAAATTGACCTACGCCGATCCGGTGCAACTGTCCGAGCTAATGACAATCATACTCAATGCCAACAGGTACAAGTCCAGTAGGTTAGGAGTAAGGCAAACACTGACAACCAAAGAAACGGTTTCTCGAAATATCATAGATTAACCTATGAAAAAAAAATTTTATATCACAGGCATAAGGCGTGGCCTGGGACAAGCACTTCACAAAAAATACGGGTCAGTAGAAAAATTAGAAGATTGCGACATTTTTATCAACTGCAAACACAACGGATTTGATCAAGTGCATTTACTATATAAGGCGGCGGAGATGAAAAAAAAAATAATCAACATTGGATCAAACAGTCCAGACCAAAACAAACACAAACCACATCCATACCAAGTGGAAAAGTCTGCCCTAGACAAAGCAAATGAACAACTATTCTATCAAGGAGCAGATACATCTATAATAAGGTTTGGTTATTTTGATTCTCCGAGAGTCGCGTCAGTTAAGGCAGACAAAATGAGCATCGACTACTGTGTTTCGGTAGTGGATTGGGTGCTGAACCAGAAACACCGCATAAAAGATATTACAACATGCCCTTAGATTTAGAAAAAATAAAAAAAGAATTGCAGACCTTACCTAGCATGGATGGTATAAAACAACTGGGCCTACAAGGCACAAAAGACAATCTTGATCCATTCCTGAGTGTGGGATCCATGAACAAACTTAAATCTAAATACAATGAAACAGATTTCGTTGTTCCTATATTCGACATACCATATATCAATTCAATAATGTCAGAACTGAAAATGTTTAGGACAAGAATCATGATCCTAAAACCCAGAGAGTGCTACACATACCATTGTGATTTCACACAAAGGATACACATACCGGTCATTACAAACAAAAGCAGTTTTATTGTCGAAGACAGACAACTTAGACACTTACCTGCAGATGGTAATTATTATGTAGTTGACACCACCAAAATGCACACAGCATTGAATGGTTCGAGACAAAACGAAGATAGAGTACATATCGTGGGAGGAATAACACAATGATACCAAGATTTGCCAAAGGTAAATTTTCCCCAAAGAACAGTGAAAAATATGTTGGCACAAAAACTCCCACCTATAGGAGTAGTTGGGAACACGCCTTTATGCGACTTTGTGACGAACATCCGAACGTGTACCAATGGGCCAGCGAATCAATTAAGATTCCCTATCGACATCCTTTCACAGGCAAGTATACTGTGTACGTGCCAGACTTCTTCATAGTATATGTTGATAAGAATGGCAAGAAACACGCAGAGATGATAGAGGTCAAACCAATGGCACAAACCACAATGGAAAAAGCAGGTAGAAGTCTAGCAAAGAAGAAACAAGTTGTAATAAACACCGCCAAATGGGAAGCGGCGTCTGCCTATGCAAAGCAAAGAAGGATACACTTCAGGGTAGTTTCAGAAGAACAGTTGTTCCACAACGGCAAACGTAAGTAAATAAAAATATGACAAAAAAACTAGAAGATATTTTAAATTTACCAAATGTTAAAGAAGCCTTCAAGGAAGTGGACAAGAAAGAAAAGGACAAGGCCATCAAAGAGGCCAACGGCATCGCAAGTAATAAAAATTTAGATCCACAAACAAAGGCAAACCTAGAGAAAAGTTACAAGGAATTCGACAAAGTAGCGGCCGCACTGCCCCAAGTAAAAGGGTTAGGCGAACTGTCTGATCTAGAATTAGACAAACTTGCTGTGGAGGCTGAAGAAAGTTACAAGAACCTAATGGACCTGGGGATGAACGTTGATTCAAGATACTCGGGCAGGATATTTGAAGTTGCAGGAAACTTTTTAAGGAACGCCATAGATGCAAAAAGTGGCAAAATTGATAAAAAACTCAAGATGATTGAACTGCAACTAAAGAAACAGAAACTAGATCAAAGCACCAAGGATGGTCCAGCAGTTGAGGAATCTGAAGGTTTTGTGATCTCTGATCGTAATGAATTAATGAAAAAACTTCTAAAAAAAGATTAGATGTCAGGAAAAAAATTCGTTCACGAGATACCAAAATTACCCAAAGGACATCATTTGGCAGTAGAACACGAATGTTTCGACTATCCGAGTTGGAATCATTACCTAGATAGCAAAAGTCCATACCACTTTGACAAATGGCGTGATGACTCCGACAATGATCACATTCAGACAGGATTATCATTCAGATGGAAGACTGATATCACTAAAGAAATATTTCCGTTCGTTAGAGAAAAGTCAAGAAATATACATCCAAACGATATCGCTGTGCTACACGCGGCATGGTGGTTACACGAAATGGAAGTGAGAGGCATGGATCACGTTGGATTCAAGGAAGTGGTCAAACCGGAAAAACACCCCACGCTCACAAAGATAGTAGATTGGTTCGAGTGGGAAGACGAAGTGCAACCAATAATAATGGAGAAAAATGTGGGCAATTTTGAACCTTATCACGTGGACACAATGGACGGACATCCAAGCGGATATGGAATAAAAAAATTACAACGTATCATAATACATTTACAGGATTGGGAACCCGGACAATTCATACTTTGGGGCAACAGGAACGTTCAACAGTGGAAAGCAGGCGACAGCATATCCTATGATCCGAGCATACCTCACGCAACCGCAAACGCTTCAAGATATAGGCGTTATTCGTTGCGTATAACAGGTGTGCCTAGTGAAAAGACGCTTGATAAGATCAAAAAGGGAGGTATAGTCAACATAGAATAGGCATTAGTATCGCCTAGAAAAGACTAAATATTGCATATGAGCACGTTTAAAGACTACCTAACAGAATCAGCAAAGTCATATGACTACAAAATAAAGGTCGCTGGAATGATCGCAGACGATTTTGCGAACAAATTAGAGTCAGCACTGGCCAAATTTGAAGTGGCCAAAATGTCAGCAGGCAAGAAAACACCTATAATGACACTACCTTTAGATTTCCCTCAGTTGAGCAACGAGGAAGTCACAATATTTGACGTGACAACAAATTATCCAGCGTCTTCAATCACTATGAAAGAATACCTTTCAGATATTTTAAGGGTACCAGCAACACACATAGTGGTGAGAAAACCAGGTGAGCCTACTGAACAATATCAGGATGAGATGCAAGTTGCAAAAAATTCAGAATATCAAAATAAATTGCTAGACATTGAAATGAAAGATTCACCAAAAGTGAACGCAGAAGATTTCCATTCTACAAAAGCAAACATGAGTTTGTTGAAAGAATTACTAAAAGACAAGGAAAACAAATACGAGATCGAAAAAGGATCAGACAACAAAGTTCAAGACACACAGAGCAACGAAGAAGAATCTAAACCATCAATGTTGAAAGCGGCACATGATGGTCCAGTAAAAGGTAACCCGCACCCAGCAAAAGGAAAATAATTATGGAAATGATCGACGTTTTAAAGAGACTACAAGAAATTGCAGAGACAAAACCAGAATTAGTGAAAGACGCTGTGGACAACGTGGAGAGAACAAATCCTAAAGCGGTCACAGAAGGCGGAATGAAAGACTATTTGCACGACGAGGCAGAGAAACTTTCAAGAGAAGAATTCATTAAAAAACATGGTGAGAGCCTAGCAGGTTTCTGGGACAGCATCAACGGAACAGAAGAAGCAGTTGAAGGCAAGATGCCAGCGGGTCTAAAAGCATACCATGACAAAAAAGCAGGCAAAGAAGACGAAAAAGAAACTGTTAAAGAAGCAATCCAGATTTCAACTGACACTCCACAAGAAGCATCAATGATGATGCAGATATTAAAACTTGCAGGTGTGCAACCAGTAGACGCTAAAATGATTGGCGCGGACGAGCCGAAAGACGAACCAGAAATGAATCCAGACGACGCAACAGGTTCAATGGACATGGCTAGAATGAGAGACATAGTTAACAAGCCCAAAGACGATCAACAAGAAGAAACTTTTGCAAACGAGCCACAAGAAAAAGTGTCAGACGTGGACACTTTGGTAAATGTAAATTCTGGTGGTTTGAACAGACAGAAAAAATCATATCCTAAAGTTGCAGGCGGTGACAGTCCAATGGCATACGCAGAAGATAAAATCACTGAGGAAGAAATTGCAAACAGTTTAAGGAATCAGTACGAGAACTTCAAGGAAGCGTACCAGGCAGAAGCCAAAAAAGCAAAACCTGACTTCTTGGATATGGACAAAGATGGCGACAAAAAAGAACCAATGAAAAAAGCCATCAAAGACAAAGAAGCAAAGTAATACTTTTCAACTTCAAATCACAGCCTTAAATACTACGTTATGGCATACGTTAGTTTAGATTCAGATCAGATAAAGAAAGCCAATAAGAAGCACAAATACTCAAAGGAACAAGTAGAAGCCCTTGAGCAGTGCATGAACCCCGAAACAGGCCCTCTGTATTTCATGAAGAAATTTATGAAGATACAGCATCCTACTAAGGGAGAAATGTCATTCCAGCCTTTCCCATACCAAGAGAGATTGATAGAAAGTTACAACAATCATAGGTTTTCAATTGCTATGTTGCCTAGACAGACAGGCAAGACAACCTGTGCTTCAGGCTATCTAATATGGTATGCGATGTTCAGACCAGATTCGCAGATACTAATCGCCGCACACAAATACGCAGGAGCATCTGACATCATGTCAAGGGTGCGTTATGCATACGAGATGTTACCTAGTTGGATAAAGGCCGGAGTAAATCAATACAACAGGAACTCGATAGAGTTTGACAACGGTTCAAAGATAATGGCAACCACAACAACTGAGAACACAGGTAGGGGTATGTCACTCACGCTAATTTACTGTGATGAGTTCGCGTTCGTGCAACCACCCGAAAAGGCTAAAGAGTTCTGGACTTCACTGTCACCAACATTGAGTACAGGTGGTAAGTGTATGATCACATCCACTCCGAACAGTGATGAAGACCAATTTGCTATGATATGGAAAGAAGCAAATAAAAGATTTGATGAGTATGGCAACGACAAGATAACAGGTACAAACGGTTTCTATGCCATGAAGGCGCATTGGTCGGAACACCCAGATAGGGACGAGGCATGGGCAGACGCGGAACGTGCCAGAATTGGCGAAGAGAGATTCAGGAGGGAACACGAGTGTGAATTCTTGATCTTTGACGAAACCTTGATCAGCAGTTTAACACTTGCAGACATGGAAGGAGTACCGCCAGTAGAAACCACAGGACAGGTGCGTTGGTTCAAACGTCCAACACCGGGACACACCTACATGGTATCACTAGACCCAAGCATGGGTACAGGAGGAGACTACGCGGCCATACAAGTTTTTGAACTGCCAACATTCGAGCAAGTGGGAGAATGGCATCACAACATGACTCCGATGAACCAGCAGGTAAGGATTTTACAGGGTATTAACAAACATATACACGACACAATACTAGAGAGAGATGCCAGTGCAACTCCACAAATTTTCTACAGCATGGAAAACAATACCATAGGTGAAGCCGCCTTGATGCGTGTGATGGACATAGGTGAAGAAAACATTGTGGGAATGTTCCTCAGTGAACCCATAAGGAAAGGACACAGGAGGAAATTTAGACGTGGATTCAACACCACAGCCAAACACAAGATCGACGCATGTACAAAATTCAAAGAACTTGTCGAGGGTGGCAAGATGAAAATTAACTCGCAACTGCTTATATCCGAGATGAAGGATTTTGTGGCGTCGGGATTGAGTTACAAAGCCAAACCTGGACAGCACGACGACCTAGTCAGTGCGTGTCTACTGATGACACGTATGATGAAAGTGTTGGCAGATTTTGATCCAAAAATATTCGAGAAATGGACTGACCGCACCAGTGAGATAACACCAATGCCGATATTTGGATCGTTCACAGGATAATGAAACATAGCCTTTACTACAAGACCGGTCAACACATGATTGGCAACGTTGACTTTGCGGACAGATGGAACGATCTCAGAGACCTGATAGAAGCAGACCCTTCACACATCGCATTAGACGTTGGCTGTGCAGAGGGATTGATTTCAATATCTTTGTCCAAAATGTTCAAAGAGGTCCATGCCTTTGACATAGAACCTTACAGAATACAGCAGGCCAAGAATAACGCAAAGGGAATAAAGAACATATTCTTTTCAACGAAAAACTACCTTACCTACGATTATCAAAGTTATGACCAGATCTTCTGTCTTGGAGTTTACCATAAAATTAAAACCATATCGCGACAGCGATCGCTTGATACCATGTTTAAGAAGTGCAATTCCATGCTCTATCTACGAATACCAGTAATAGACAAAAACGTCTCAAAAACGGTGGGTGTGCCTGCCGCAGAGGTGCTGAAAATTGCTGTTGACAACGACTTTGAACTAGTACACCGTACCAAACAGGTTCATCTCCATGGAACCATATTCAAGTTCAAAAGGCGCTAAATAATACAAAATGAATCCAAAAACATCAAATGACCTATTCAACAAGATAAGATCACAGTTCTCCAACATACGACTAGGAGACGAGAATGGTGCCGCTACAGGAGACCCAGGAAATGCTGTGTTTTTTGAGTTCGAATTCAGAGAAGATGCAGACACTTTTGGTGCGGTAAGCATAAGCCTAGCCGACGGTGAGCACATGAAAGTTTACTACAACAGAGACCTTGTCAGCAAAATTGACGAGGACAGCAGAGACGAATGGTATGCTTTCTTGAAGGAGTTGAAGGATTTCGCCGTAGAGCATCAATTATCATTTGATGTCAGAGATATCACAAAAAACAACCTAACGAAGCAGGATTATGAAAATCTCGCAGATACGAACAAAACGGTAAATACTGACGAGATGTCGGAAGAACTAGCAAGAATCACTAAACTAGCGGGTGTTGAAAAGGCACCAGTTGCAGAAGGCCTAACAGGCACTTCTAAGAGTTCATTCGAGAACCTAAACAAAACAAAATTGATAATCAGGCACAAAGGCAAGGTTGATGAGACTGTGCCAGGTGCAAGGTCAAGACAGATACAATCACTTTACATCGAAAACGAAGACGGTGAGAGATTCAAGTATCCACTTACACATCTATCAGGTGCGAGAGCAATGATGAGACACGTGGCCAACGGTGGAAGACCGCATGACGAGTTTGGTGAACACATCATACAGACTTCCGAAGATATAGCAAAATTACAATCATTCTCAAGATATGTTTCAAACAAGGATCAACTGAACGACAACGCAGGCGACATTATTGAGAACACGAAACTACAATTAGAGAACCTAAGGGAATACATGAGAAACTTGTCAAAACAGTCACACTACGAATCAAGTTGCAAGAGCTACAAGAAAAAAGAAGACCAGGTGCTTGATGACGAGACAGTGAACAAGTTGAGAGAAAAATTCACACAGACAAATTTAGACAGCAGGGTGGAAGATGCTTTTCCTCTTATCAGCAGGGTTATGGCTGAATTAGAAAACGCACCTAAGGAAGAACCAATCAACGAACTTGAACCAGATGCAGAGCCAATTGATGCACCGATACAACCACCAGTGGACCACGGTGCTATTGTACAGTCATTCCTTACAGATCCAGACAGCAAACTTGTACTGAGGAAAGATGACGCCGCTGACAAGATGTTGAAGAACACGAAATTCACAAACAAGAACACAATGTTGAGTTCTATACTATCAGACATAGCAAGTAGGCTCCTTACAAAATCAGGTGAGGAAGACAGGCTGGCAAACTTCGCTTCAAGGGTAGCGGACGAGATGGAACAAGAGAACAGCGCGAACTTCAAACCAACTCCAGACTACATGAAGAACAAGAAGATAGCAATACAACTTGCCAAGAGATACATCGACGATTACAAGAAGATGCAGAATGATCCAGCATTCAAAGATGAGGTGAGGAAAGATCCAGGCGAATTCGCACCAAAGAAAGACCTTAAGGGCAAACCAAAAGAAACAGAAGCGTTTGAAAGTTGGGTCGACAACGTTGGAGAATCTACAATCAAGCCTTATGTATCAATGTACAAGGGCGAAGACGGCAAGATGATATACGACGTGCTTGACAAGGACAGCAATTCGGCATTCAAGTCAGCCGATTACAAAGAGGCTGAAAAATACCTACATCAGAACTATGACAAATTAAAGGAATATACAACAGAACCTAAAAAAGATCCTGAGATAGAAAAGAAAGACAAAGAGAACGCTACAAAACTTGATGTGACAAAGGCAGACAAGATGATGAATACCACAGCATATCAAAGAATGAAATCAGGTGATCCCAAGTACGCAGACAAGACAGAAGGAATGGGAGACAAGATAGCAGACATGGCACAGAGCATGAGCAAGGAAGAATTCATGAGTAAAGCAGATGAACTAGGATTAAGTCAAGAAGAAGCCGCGGAACACTACGATAAAATGCAAGGCGGTGCACACGCAGGTAAATTTGAAGGCAATCAATTCGCACAGGCAGTTCAGAAAGCCAAGGCGGCGGGCATGAAGGCAGGCGACAAGTTCAAAGTTGGCGACCAGGAATACACTTTGAGAGATGCCATAGAACTTGCAGGCCTACAATTGGAAGATTTCTACTCAGAAGAAGAAATGGCATACGACACCCAGATAGATCGTATCAAGAACCTAGCGTTCTACAAATAATCACCACCAACATCAGGCACATTAAATATCCACATGAAGTTGCCTTACGACCGAGATTGGTACCCTGTCAAACACAAATTCAAAGGTGTAGAAATTCCACACAGTGAAGTTGGCGGTTGCTTTGCTAAGACTGATTGGAAAAATGACACGAATTTTACTCCAGGAATCTTAGATCATTTAACCAGTGCGACCCTAGTGGATCAGCATTTAGATTTCTATGAAGGTATAAAAGTTACCGACGATCTTGAAATGATCAATGAAAGAATTAAAACCAAAAAAATTGTCCAACGCGATTATTGTGTAAGAGAATACTACAACAGTGTTGAAAAAATGTTCGATGCACACATGACAAGTTTAGCCGAACAGTACAAAGGCAAGTACACGGTGTTGTGCTCGGGCGGAATAGACAGCAACATGATGGCGTCATGGCTGTACAAGAATAAACTTGATTTCAACGTGGTAGGATTCACAGATGGCCCTCGGTATAATATAAAAAACACAAAACTTATCAATGATACTATTAGTATATGGAAAAGGAAGCACGTGTCTGCAAACATCAAAGAGCTAGATGGACACCTGTTGGTGAATGACTACATAACAGGTAGTAGTCTTGCAAGTGTTCCTAAACCTGCTGTCATGAATTTGGATGGGTATGACGAAAGAACAATAGGCGAGTTGAAACAAGATTGCGATTGGATATTACATGGTAACGGTTCCAATGCAACCATGTTACACACCGGTAAATGGATTTTGCCCGCTTTCAACAGTTTAGATACAAAATGGAAATCATTTATTACTTCGCAGACTTTCTCTAAAGTAGGATATCCTAGTATATTTGAAACTGTATATAATGCATATTCAGATTGGTCGCCGTTATGGGGAGACAACTTGTATGTTGTGCCAACTTGGAACTCCGACAGTGTCAGATGTACTGACCACGGTTCTTGGAGATCTTACTCAAGACAATACGAAAATAACGATGATAAATTTCTAAACCTGGCAAACGAAAATTGGTTAGATCTATGGGAAACTATAGATTGGTCTAAATTAGATTTAGATTTGATTGATAATTGTTTAAGTGCAAAAATTTGGAAGAGTTATATTAGTCAGCACGTTGATGATGGACTTGCAGATCTTACTCACACATTGAACAGTTCTACCAAAATTTACTCAACCAATACAGAAAACCAAAAAATTCTACAACGACTGCTGTCAGATCTGCTAAATCGGTTCAGAGGAAATCTTAAAATGATCAGGGAAATAATGGCTTGCCAATGGCTAATGGATAGGTATAACAGGATTATTGACAATGGCCTTGCATTGTGCCATATGGAAAGTTTTCTACAAAAAAATAATCATTGACATTAGATAAATAAGTGTGTATATTATGCAGTATGTCTAATATACATTTAGGCACAAACAAACATAGGCACAATAAAGGAGGCTTACATTATGGCATCATTGGCTGAAATAAGAGCGAAGTTAAAAGCACAAGAAGTGAATCGCTCCACTTCATCATCAGGCGGAGACAACGCCATCTACCCACACTGGAATATATCTGAAGGTTCTGAAGCAGTAGTTAGGTTCTTACCAGACAAGGACGAGACCAACACATTCTTCTGGACTGAGAGGAACATGATCAAATTACCATTCGCAGGTATCAAAGGTCAGACTGATTCGAGACCAGTGACAGTGCAAGTACCGTGCATGGAAATGTATGGGAAAACTTGTCCAGTACTCACAGAAGTGAGACCGTGGTTCAAAGACAAGAGCATGGAAGACATGGGCAGAAAATACTGGAAGAAGAAAAGTTA
>Ga0181593_10001450_pt1 | contig 21531 bp, 26 predicted proteins | sample 071ome_19_FD_133756 | JGI IMG/M metagenome (GOLD analysis project Ga0181593, IMG submission 133756) | Coastal salt marsh microbial communities from the Groves Creek Marsh, Skidaway Island, Georgia - 071413AT metaG (megahit assembly) | ecosystem: Environmental > Aquatic > Marine > Intertidal...
AGGGCCGGTGGACCAATCATCAATAGTCATCCACGGGCCGGCGCAGCCGTGACCCGTGGACCCATGTTAACAGGAAGGTGGGTACGCGGATCAGGCTCCTTCGTCGCCGTCCGCGCATGACTACGTAAAAACAAAAAGGGGGAAGCACTCGGCTTCCCCCAAATTTCTCTCCGGCAAAAAAACCTTACGGTTTTTTCGGTGTTTGATACTCGACCTCTTTCTGGAACGGCTCCCAAGTGGTCTCATACCCGACAAAACCGGCCTCGGTCGGCTCTTTTTGCTTGGTCGTGAAGTACCGCGATTTGCCTTCCGGCACCGGATCTTTTGCGTCTACGTTGCTGCTCATAAGTTTTACCTCCGAATTTAGCTAAGTATACCTTCTAGTCTGCAATAAATCAGTGTTTTTTCAGTGGATCGGCACCGCTCGCTGGGCGCCGATATCGGGCGCGACACCGAGGGGGCCACCAGCCTCGATCTCTTCGTCTGTGGCGCCCCGAACGTTTAAAACCTCCAGCTTGAAGATGACCTGTCGGCCGCACAGCGGATTGTTTCCATCGACGGTCAGGGTCTCTTCATCCATGCGGGTGACAATAAAGCTCATGGGCTGGCCTTGCTCATTCTCGGTATGGATGGTCGTCCCAATTTCGCGGTATTCCTCGGGCACGTTTTCGATCCTATCGGTGAAAACCAGGGATTCGTCCCGGGGGCCGTAAAGCTGGTCGCAATCGATAGGCACTTCGATCACGTCGCCCACGGATTTGCCCTTCAACTCGTCGGTCACGGCCGGTGCCAGAATGTCATTCGCGCCATGGACATAGCCGATCGGGAATTCCACGGTCACCAGTGTGGCGTCGGTCTTCTGATCAATCACCTTGTAGGTGAGCTCCACATATTTGTTGTCTTGGATCATGTTACTCATGCCGCAACCAATAGCAGATCAAAAAATCGATGCGCCGAAGATTTTTACTTCGCCGTCTTCATAGCCGAGAACCAGCCGGCCCAGCCATTCGCCTTCTTTCTTGGTGCTGCGCTGGCGGTACAGCACGGTGACATGTTCGCCCCGGCGGATGGTGCCGAGGAATTCGATGGATTCTGAAAGATTTCGTGTCAATTCACTGTTGGCGAATTGTTTACCGACCTCGATCTCGTTCAGGCCCATGACCAGGCTTTCAGAGAAGTGCCTGACGAATTCCCCGTACTTACCGTTATTAGACGCATTGACGAGATGACTCCACAGCGGGTTCGCAATGGCCAGAATTTCGTCGTCTGTCTTGTCGATAATATTCATCTGCCGTTCTTCAAGGCTCTAACAAAAAAGACCAACACGCGAATGCTGATCTTTCTAGAAGACCGGGCGGGAGTCCGAAATGAACGCCCGCCCGTGTTTCTTCTTATTCGCCCTCTTTCACCAAGTGGTAGCAAGGGGCTTTTTCCATCGTGTACTCGCCGGTTTCCGGGTCGCGCCGTGAAACCGTCAGCACATGCCAGTTCTCGTCGTCCAGCTTCATCGCGTCGCCGCGATAGTAATAGCCGGGCCAGCGAGTTTCCTTACGGAACAGCGTGTGCTGTGTCACACACTCGGCCGTCCGATGGCGGTGCTTCAACTCCCACGCGCGCAATAGCTCGTGGAGGTCTTTTGCCGCCAGACACTCAAGGTCTTCTTCCATGATCTTGAGTTTCTTCAGGCCGATATTCAGGAGCTTCTCGTTGGTCATGTAGCCGACCGTGACGCCGCCGCAATATTCGTCCATCAGCTTCTGCAGCCGGTCGAGACCTTGCTGCGGATTGATGTAGTGCGGGTTCACGTCGCCCGCGACGATTTCGTTGCGGTAGGTCTTGTAGTGCTCCAGCGGCTTGAAAATCTGAGCCTTCAGATCATCAAGCGTCTTTTGGGACACAACAATACCTTCGGCCTTGCCGTCGTCGATGTACTTACACGCGGCTTTGGCGGCCAAACGGCCTTCAGTGAAGGAGCCGGACGAAAACGCGTGCGGCGTTCCGCCGACGGCGTCACCGGCGCCGAACAGACCTTCGATGGTCATCATCCGGTTATAGCCCCAGAAGTATTCCGGCGGAGAGACATCCTCCGGACCGGAACACCAGGCGCCACTGCCCGTCGCGTGAGAGCCCATGACATAGGGCTCTGACGTGGTCAGTTCCGGGTTCTCGTTTTTCGGGTCAACGTCCGTCGCGGCCCACAGAACGGCCTGGCCGACGGTCATGCCCAGGAAGTTTTCCCAGCCCACCTCTTCCAGGTGGGGGTCCTGGAAGGCATGCATCGTGACCATGTGAATTGGCCCGCGGCCCGCCTGAACCTCGGAGATCAAGGCATGGTTTCTGAGGCAAGTCGGGATCGGCCGGTGAGTCCGGTGCGACAATTCCGGGTCCAGGTATTCCTTGCCGACCATTTCCTGGAGCTGAGGCCACCATTTGGTCTCGAACTCTTCACCATAGGCATTTTGGGTATAGGTCTTGAGGTGCAGGAAGTAGGCGCCAACCGGGCCATAACCGTCCTTAAAGCGGGCCAGCACGATCCGGTTTTCCATCTGGGTCATCTTGGCGCCGGCGTTGATCATCAGGCCGTAGGCTGAAGCGGAAGACCAGGGCGCGTACCAGGTGCGGCCGCTGCCTTCCCCGGTGGAGCGAGGCTTAAAGATGTTGGACGCGCCGCCCGCACCGCAGATTACGGTCTTGGATTTGAAGACGTGGAAATCGCCGGTCCGGACGTTAAAGCCGACGGCGCCGGCGACCCGGTTCTCCTTGGCTTCGTCCATCAGCAGGTGCGTGACACAAATCCGGTTGAAAACCTTGTCGGCCGATTTCTTGGCGGCTTCGGCCACGATCGGCTTGTAGGATTCGCCATGGATCATGATCTGCCAACGGCCTTCACGAAGGTAGCTGCCTTTCTCGTTGTCTTTCATCAACGGCAGGCCCCATTCTTCGAACTGGTGCACCGTGGAGTCCACGTGGCGCGCCATGTCGAACAGCAGGTCTTCGCGAACCAGGCCCATCAGGTCGATCCGGGCGTATTGCACATGGTCTTCCGGATTGTTCTCGTTGAACCGGGTGCCCATGTAGCAGTTGATGGCGTAAAGGCCCTGCGCGACCGCGCCGGAGCGGTCGATGTTGGCCTTTTCGGCGATGACGATTTTCTTGTCCTGGCCCCAGAACCGGGCTTCGAAAGCCGCGCCGGTGCCGCCAAGGCCTGCGCCGGCGACCAGGACGTCGATATTGTCTTCTACGATTGTTTTGTAAGCCATTAGTAATACACGCCCTTCTTCATGGTGAGGCCATTAGATTCCAACGTGTGGAGGCCGCCGTCGTCGAAGCGGATGTACTTCGGCTCGTTGTAGAGTAACTGGCTGTCCCGTTGTTCCTGGGTCGGACCTTCGACATCTTTCAATTTCGGGATGTCGCGGCCCCACGGCTTGGTGGTGATCGGCGACAGGAAGTTTTTCTCGGTCCCGTCGCGGAATTTGATCCGCCAGGCGATGGTGCCTTTGTCTTCTTCGCGAAGCACTCGGACACTATGGCCGAGCGGCGCAAAATCCGCATAGCCGCGAACATCAATCGCGTTCTGCGGGCACGCCTTCACGCAGGAATAACATTCCCAGCACATGTTGGGCTCAAGGTTGTAGGCGCGCCGGTAAGTTTTATCGATGTGCATGATGTCGGACGGGCAGATATCCACGCAGTGTCCGCAACCATCGCACCGGGTCATATAAACAAAAGTTGGCATCTTAAATTCTCTCTCTATTCAAACTCTTATATGCGTCTCTTAATTTGCATCTGGGCATTAATAGTGACGGGGTTGTTCGCGCTTGATGCCCAGACCCATATCCAAGGGGGCGTCTTTCAACAGCTCCATCGAGTGGCGGTCTCGGTCTTCCGCGCTGGTGCGGTCTGCCGGCTTCGGTAGATTGTTCCGCGTTTCGTTCGCGACCGACATGCGTTTTTCAAAGGCGGCAGCCGGCTTGAAGAACATGTGCGAGAACTTGGACCAGGGCACGCCGCCGAACAAAACGGTTGTGGCGATCAGGTACAGGCCCAGCATGATCATTGATCCGGGGCTGCCGGAGGATTGGGCCAGACCCCAGAGGATCGCCAGGGTGCAACTCGCCAGCAGGGACAGGATGAACAAGTCGGCCCGGACGATCCGGTTCCAGGGATTGCCTTCGGCGGCGACGTCCACCCGGATGAAGAACCAGAACCAGTAGCCGCCGACGCAGACCATCGCCGCGCCCAAGTACCACAGTTGGGCCATGTAGGCCGGGGTTGCCGCACCACCGGTGTAGCCGAACACCATAATCGCCGTCATCACCAGGTGCAGGATAAAGCCGTACATGGTCAGCAAGTGCGCGATCCGGCGCTTTTGATTGCAGAATTCCCCGGAGGTCAGAACGTCATGAGCGACCGTATTAATCGCGACACCGATGGCCTCTCCGCCGCCTACCTCTTTCTTGGCCTGAGCCTTGGAGTTTCTCCAATTTTCGAAGAAATAGCGGGCGCTGCCTTTGTGAATAATGTCAAAGAGCGTACCGGCGGCAACGAAAATCGCCATGATGACGACATACCATTGCATAATAACCGGGGAGATGGTGCCGGAGAGTTCGGCAAACGGATTTACTGAAAACATCAAGTTACCTCACGATTGGCGAGTTTGTAGCGTTAATGGTTACTTGGCTGATGGTGCAGACCGCAATGCCCGCCAAAGAAACCAAACAAACATGTTTCGGCGACTAAGGAAGTGCCGGTTTGGTTATATGCTAGGCGGAAAAACGGTTCTGAAGTCTTAAGCCGTTAGAAGAAACCCCTGTGATTTGGTCGTTCATTAATTACCTGAAACGTACTGTATTATTTGGGATTCGCCAGGAGGTTTCAACACATTTTTTATGTGTTTTTTCCATTGTTTGTCCCATTTTGCAGGTGAAAACTCTATGCTTCTGGGCCTATCCCCGCGACAACATAAGCACTAATCCGGTCTGTAAATCCGGAACGCAGTGACCTAGACTTCAAATATCGTACTCCGACAAAAATAAGCAGCAGCGATGACACAGTTAAATTTGACTTTTACAGGCGCGTTTGGCGACGAACTTTCGGCCCGGCTGGACATTCCCGATGAGGGGCAGCCGCGCGGCTATGTTCTCTTCGCTCACTGTTTTACCGGCTCCAAAGATATCTTGGCGGCGGTGCGGATAGCCAAGGCGCTTTGGCTGCGCGGATTTGCCGTATTCCGCTTTGACTTTACCGGCTTGGGCGAAAGCGAAGGGGATTTTGCGGATACGACCTTCTCCTCCAACGTTGATGATTTGGTGGCGGCGGCCAAGTTTATGCGTGAAGAGTATCAGGCGCCCCATATGCTGATCGGGCATAGTTTGGGCGGGGCGGCGGTCTTGTCGGCCTCCGTTGAAATCCCGGAAGTGGTTGCGGTTGCGACCATCGGTGCGCCCGCCGACCCGCATCATGTGGAACATCATTTCGCGTCCGCCAAGGACGAGATCGAGGAGAAGGGTGTGGCTGAGGTCTGCATTGGCGGCCGGCCGTTCCGCATCAAGAAGGGTTTCCTGGACGACATCGCAGATCACAAACTGACCGACAAAGTTAATAACATGAAGAAGGCGCTGCTGATCTTCCATAGTCCCATCGATGACATCGTCGGGATCGAGAATGCCGCGGAAATCTATCAGGCTGCCCGCCATCCCAAGAGCTTTGTGTCCCTGGACAAGGCAGACCATCTGATCACCAGCCGGGACGACGCCTATTACGTTGCGGAAGTGATCAGCGCCTGGGCCAATCGCTACGTGGACAATCAGGCCGGTTAAGCTAAATTGGTCCTAATGATCAGCCGCAGGCATTTTATCGGATTCATGGTCGCGGGCATCGCCCTGCTGCCCGCCGGTTTGCAATCGCAGGCGTTGGTTACTTTCGAAAAATCTTCGCTGCGGATCGAGACAAAGTCTGGCGTCCATAAATTTACGGTCGAGATGGCGGTGAGTGACCGCCAGCAGGCCCAGGGCCTGATGTTCCGCCGGTCCATGGCGCCGGATGCCGGGATGCTGTTCGATTACAAACGCCCAACCCGCATCACCATGTGGATGAAGAACACCTATATCCCGCTGGATATGATTTTTATCGGCGCCGACGGCCGTATCATCAATATTGCTCAGCGCACCGTGCCCCAGTCGGAAACAACCATTCCGTCCCGTGGCTTGGCGCTGGCGGTGCTGGAAGTCAACGGCGGGACGGCCGCGCGTCTGGGGATCAAGCCAGGTGACCGGGTAATTCATCCGATCTTCAAAAAGTAATCGACCTTCGGAGCACCTGCGCTACACTTGTCTCATGAGACGGGAGTGAACCGCGTGTGGATATAACCGCTTACGCAGCGACGGTCGGCCATTCGGTCTGGTTCAGCTATGACCGAGGCCAAAGCTGGAACCGGGCGCATACGCCGACCGGCGGTATCTATAATGAATCCCGTTGCTGGTCCGTGTCGGTTCACCCGGAGCGGCCGGGCGAGGTCCTGGCGGGCACCGATCTGGGCGTCTATCGCTGGGACCCCAAGGCGAGCAACTGGGTTTATATCCCGTCGCCCATGGACGATCTCCATATCCAACAGATTGCTCAATCGCCGGCGGACCCGGGAATTATATTTGCCGGTACCCGCCCGGCGGAGATTTTCCGGTCCCTGGACGGTGGCGTTAGCTGGGACCGGTGCGACCTGAGCAATTCGACCGAGTGTTGGTTCATCAATACGCCAAGGATCACGTCGATCCAGTTTGACCCGGCGGATTTCAAGACCGTCTGGGTGACCATCGAGATTGATGGCGTGTTCAAGACCACGGACCTGGGGGAGACTTGGCAAAAGTGTAATGATGGCCTGATTTCCGAAGACACCCATAATCTGGTGTTCTTTGATCACGACGACGGCACGCGGACGGTGCTGTGCTCGACGGAGGAGGGGCTGTACAGAAGTTCCGACAACGGCGCCACCTGGACCTATCACGACATTCCCATCGCACCCTGGAAATACATGCGCTGTATCCGTAAACGCGCGGATGATTCCGGCGTCATGTTTCTCTCTGTCGGCGATAAGCCGTCTGGAGAAACAGGCATGCTGCTCCGAAGCCGGGACTATGGCGAGACGTGGGAGGATGCCAAGCTGCCGGGGCACGTGAACAGCACCATTTGGTGGATCGCGACCAACCCAGCCGATCCGAATTTGATTTTCTGCCATACCATCCTGGGCCAGATTTTCCGTTCACAGGACGGCGGGGAGACATGGGAAAAAATGACCAGGGAGCTGGGCGAAATACGCATGATGGCCTGGCAGCCGGGCGTTTAGACAAAGAGGAGAACATTAATGCCGCACAATTTGGAAATACCCGACTACGTCATCGAACGGATCATGGCCAAGCGGGGCAAGCTGAACGTGTTCGATACATTCGATCCGGCCAAGACGGCGCTTGTCGTGATCGACATGCAGAACTTTTTCGTGGCCGAGGTGGAGACCGCGATCAGCATTTGCCCCAACATCAACAAGTTGGCGGATGTTGTCCGCGATAAGGGCGGTGTCGTCGCCTGGGTGAAGCTTACGGTGGCGGAGGAACTGGACGGTCCGAGCCTTTGGCCCATCTATCACGACTATTTCTTCACGCCGGCAAAGATGAAGGCGCACAAGGACGGCCTCACCATGGGGACAGAGGGGCATGAAATTTTCCCGGACCTGGTGGTGAAGGACGAAGACATTGTCACGCTGAAGACCCGGTTCAGCACTTTCATCCAGGGCTCCTCCGATCTGCATGATCAACTACAGGAACGCGGGATTGAGAATCTGCTGGTGGCCGGGACGGCGACGAACTTCTGCTGCGAAACCAGCGCCAGGGACGCGATGATGATGGGTTACCGGGTGGCTATGGTGTCGGACGCCAATGCGGCCCGGTATGACGAAGACCATCTGGTCGGGCTGACATCGGTCTGGCAGAGCTTCGGTGACGTGCGAACCACCGACGATTGCATCGACAATCTGTTGGCCTAGAGGAAAGCAGTGGCCAGCAGCTTCATATACCGGCCTCATGTGGTGGAAGGCGAGACCCTGGTCACGCCGGATATCCTGATCGACGACGTGTCGGTGTGCGTGGCGGGAGAATCTCTGATCCGGTCACCCAACGACCGGCTGTCCATGAACACGGAAATACAGTCCGTGGGCGATAGTTGCGCCGACGGCGCGGTGGCGCTAATTGGGGCGGGGGCCGGGATGTTGATCGGGCTGGCGTCCATCCATCGGGATCGCGCGCTGGACCGGGCGCTGGGGTTTCGGGAAGGCGCCAAGCTGCTGTGCCGTCAGGCTTGGCGGTACAAAGACGTGGCGGGTCACCTAGGCGATTTGCGCCTTACCGTGCGAATGTCGGACGACTTGGTCCTGCAGGAGGAAACGCTCACCGACTTCACGAATGACATGGAGATTGAGGAGCTGCCGTCGGGTGCTGTCGTTCTCTTTGCAGGCCTACCAATGGCCCTCGTGACACCGGGCAGTGCGGTCTATGAGTTGACGTTGAGTGATCCGGTGTTGAACCGAGATTTGAACTACCGCTATTCAGCGGCCAAAATAGATGATCCGGCCTGATGAGCCGGAGAGGGAGGATTTCATGACCAAAGCATATCCATTTTTCAGGGCAGACCATGTAGGCAGCCTGTTGCGCACCCCGGAGTTGATGGAGGCGCGGCAAAAATGGAAAGCCGGCGAACTGGCGGCTGACGCCTTGCAGGCAGTGGAGGATGAGGCCATAGCCGGCGTCGCCAAGCTGCAGGAAAATGTTGGTCTGAAAGCCATCACCGACGGGGAATACCGCCGGGAGAACTGGTGGATTGATTTCATCAGCCAAATTCCCGGTGTGGAGATCGCCGGCGATGATGAGTCCGCCGAGTTCATGATCGATGGCGGCAAGGGGTCCGGCTATATCCCCAAGGTGGTCCGAACCGTCGGCAAGATCACCCACGACAAGGCGCTGCTCGGCCGGGATTACGAGGTGCTGGCCAAGGCGACCTCCGAAACGCCCAAGATCACGCTGCCGTCGCCGACCCGCATTCACTTCCATGGCGGACGCGCGGCCATCGATGAAACCCACTATCCGACCATGGACGAGTATTGGGCGGATGTGGCCAAGTTCTATCAGGATGAGATTGCCGCGTTGGAAGATTTGGGCTGCCGCTATATCCAGATCGATGATCCGGTGCTGACATACTTCCTGGATGATCGGATGAACGAGAACCTGCGGCGCATCGGTGAGAATCCGGACACGCTGATCCATGATTACGCCAAGCTGCTGAATGCCTGCGTGAAGAACCGTAAACCCGAAACCCATATTTCCATGCACCTCTGCCGGGGCAATGCGGCGAGTTCCTGGATTGTTTCGGGCGGCTATGACCGATTGGCGGAAGCGATCTTCCCGGTGGTTGATGTGGACACGTTCTTCTTGGAATACGACGATGACCGCTCCGGTGATTTCGAGCCACTAAAACACGTCGCCAAAGACCGCAACGTTGTGCTGGGTCTGGTGACGTCAAAATTCGGCGAGATCGAATCTGCGGATTCCATTAAGCGGCGGATTGATGAAGCGGCCACGATTGTGCCCATGGACAATCTGGCGCTCAGTCCGCAATGCGGGTTTGCCAGCATTGATACGGGCAATTTGATTTCCGTCGCGGATCAGAACGCCAAGCTGGAACTGGTGGTGAAAACCGCGGAAGAGGTGTGGGGCTCGGCCTAAACGTCGGTGCGGACGGCGACCACTCTAATTTCGATTTCGTTGCCGGCGTGAAGGTCGACGCCGTGGCAGGACCGTTCTGGCCAATGGTCGGGATTGTCGCCGATCCAGTCTGCCCAGACTTTATCCGCCATGGGCTTATTCTCGATATCGTTGAGGATCACCGTGACCGAAATGATCCGGGACTTATCCGAGCTCAGGTCGGCCAGAACCTTGTCCAAATTCTCATAGGCGCGTTTGACCTGGTCTTCCGCCGACAGGGTATAGTCGTCGCTCATGCCCAAGGCCCACACCAGGTCTTTGTAGGCGGAGCCCCAGCGCCGGGTCGGCACGTTGCCGGGACCGCGATCAATCTTCGCCATTTTTGCCTCCTCTGTTCTTCAAGCTCTTTTCCAGGCGACCGTCAGGCCGTCATCCAGCGGCAGCATGGAGATGCTCAGACGTTCATCCGCCCGCAGCCGCTCATTCAGCGCTCGGATGGCGACCGTGGACTTTTCCTGATTGGCGTCGTTCAGCACGTTGCCGTTCCAAAACACATTGTCGAAAGCGAGAACGCCGCCGGGTCGCACCAAGACCATCGCCCTGTCAAAATATGTGCCGTAGTCCTTTTTGTTGGCGTCGATGAAAGCCATGTCGAAACTGTCGGGGCCATCAGACTCGATCAGCGTGTCCAAGGACTCGGTGGCTGGCGCAATTTTCAACTCGATCTTGTGATCCACGCCGGCGTCCTGCCAGTACTTGGCGGCGATGTCGGTGTAGTCCTCCACCATATCACAGGTGACAAGCGCGCCGTCATCGGGCAGCGCCATGGCCATCGCCAGGGAACTCGCGCCGGTAAACGTGCCCAATTCCAGCACCCGTTTTGCCCCGCTGATTTGCACCAACAGCGCCAGGAATTGGGCCTGTTCCGGCACCACAGCCCAACCGCCTTCTCGCAGTTGGCTTGTTTCCTCACGGAGCCGGCGTTGCACATCCGTCTCACGTAGAGACGTCTGCCTTAGATAGGAGAGCAGTTCCTCGCTCGCCGGGCGCATGTGATCGGGCATGGTGTGTGCCTACTTCCGCATCTTGGAGGACGAATTGACCATGGCGTGGAGGCTGCGGGCGTAGGTCTCGGCTTGTGGCATGGGCAGGCCGATGCCGTTGGTCGCAAACTCCTTCACCGCACGTAGGGCAGGGTCGGGGATGCGGGCGACCTTTTGGATCGTGTCTTCCAGGGCTGTGTCCAACTCCGCTTCCGGCGCAATGGCGCTGATCAAGCCGATGGAGAGCGCATGCTGCGCATCGATGTAGTCCGTCGTATAGGTCATATAGGTGATGGCCTTGCGCGGTAGCCGGTCGATCAGCGCCGACATTACCATGGTCGGCATGATCCGGTGTTCGGTCTCCGGCACGTTGTAGCTCGACGTGTCCGCGCCGATGGTGATGTCGCAAAGCGCGGCCATGGCGCAGCCGAAGCCGCTGGCGCGTCCCTGCACCTTGCCGATGACGGGAAGCGGCGTGCGCCGAAAAGCATCATAGAAATTGAATACCGTGTCGAAAAAATCCCGCATGTCATAGGCTTCCGGGGCGACGACATGAGGCGGTTTGCCGCCGCCATCGCGGCCCATGCTGAAGTCCGGGCCGGTGGACTGCAGCACGATCAACCGGGAATCTGCCGCCGCGCCGTCCATGGCGCCGATCAGCTCCAGATTCATGGCGTCGTTGACCTTGTTGCCGTTATCCGGGTTGTCGATGGTGATCCAGGTAATGTCGTCTTTCTTTTCGATGATGACCGTGTCGGACATGCGCCCCTCCCGAGATTTTCAATGCATTCGGATATAAGTCATACGGGCCCTTGCCGCCACCATTGTTTGACTTATGTACGGTTAGGTAGTCTGGTGACCGGACTAAATTTTTCGAGTATTTCGCGTGACCCTTGAGCCCCTCCTGACAGTGCCGAACCTTCTCGCCGTGCTGATTGCCGTCGCGGGCGGGGTTGTGCGCGGATACACCGGGTTTGGCTCGGGCTTGGTCATGATTCCGCTCTTGAGCCTCATGTGGCACCCGGTGGACGCCATTGTCACCACAACGGGCCTTGGTGCGGTGGCGGCGTTGCTCCTGACGTTTCAGGCGCTGCCACTGACCAGCTGGAAAGACACCGGACCCATGGTGGCCTCGGCCATCTTGATTACGCCGTTGGGCACACTTGTGCTGATCAGTTTTGATGCGGACATCGTCAAGAAGCTGATCGCGGTATTTGTGCTGCTGGCCGCGCTGATCAGTCTCTTCGGCTACGAATACAAAGGCCCCCGCGGTATCATCCCCAGCTTTATCGCCGGCGGCATGGCGTCAGTGATCAACGGCATCGCCGGCGTCGGCGGGCCGCCGAGCGTTCTGTATCTCGTATCCCTGCCGGACGAGCCCAAGGTGCAGCGGGCCAACATCGTCATCATCATGGCGGCTATGGGCTTGTCGGTGCTGGGCTATACCATCGCCAGCGGCAAGGTCGGCGGGCACGTGTTTATGAACGTGGTGCTGTTGGCTGCACCCTATGCGCTTTCCATTTGGACCGGCGCCTATCTGTTCAAAGTGCTGCCGGCCAAAGCGTTTAAGATCACCGTGCTCTGGATGCTGATGGGGATCAGCATCGCCATGCTGGTGGCCTAGTCGATCTTTGGCTTATTGCGAAAGGCGGCCAGGGACTTCCGGGTCTGATCACCAATGAAGGTCAAGGATTTATCCCAAGCGGACCGGGTCAGGCGCTTCACCACCGTATAGGCAATGCCTGTCGCCAGCCAGATATGCCAGGTCTCGATGGGATAGTCGGGGAATTGCCCATCCGCCTGCAGCTTTTCACCAAGCGCATAGACCGCACCGCCGGCGAAGATCGCCGCTGCATAAGACCAATAGGCGCGCTTGGCGCGAAGGGTCATACGGATAAGGCGCATGGGTTCATCTTCGTCTACGGAATATTCGGATCGACCTTATAGCGGTCCATCACCCGGCCGAACCGCCAGCCGTAAAAATTCACGCTCTTAAAGAGCCCGCCGGTGACAAACGGCTCGCCATTCCAGAACGCTTTGGCGGCCGCCAGGTCCGGCACGTCGATCAGGTTGAGACTGCCGATCTGCCGTTCCCCATCATCGGAGAGCAGCGGCCCACGGGTAATGTAGAGGTCCTTCTGGGTGGCCTGGTAGGCCTCGTGCTCGGCGCGCAGTTCTTCCCGCAACGCGTCCGCGTCGTCGTTATCCATCGCCTCAATCAGGAACTGGACGTTTCCCTCAACCCGGGGGCAGTCCCGCCATGTGTAGGGCACGCTGGCGCTCCATCGGTAAATCTCTTAGTGCTTTTGCAGACCGGCGATGTAGTAGGGCTCGTCTTCCACATTGGCCTGGGCGGCGGCGCGGTCGGGCAGGTCGATCAGGCGCATGCTGCCGAGTTCGGTCTGAAGGTCCTCGGTCAGGAACGGCCCAACGAAATAGGATTGCGGCCGCATATCGTCCAGGAACTTCAGGTGCGGCTCCCGCACTTCATCCCGCCCGACCGCCGGATTTTCTTCGTCGTAGAGCTTGATGTAATACAGCATCGCTCGGCTCTGCCTCTGATTTTGATGGTTGAGGGAGTTTTCTTGCCCCACCCCCCGAAGTCAAGAAACGATAGGCTGTAACGTGGTGCTGGCCAATTAGTCGATTGTGTACGGGTTCACATTCGGTAATAATCGTATCGCGTTAATTTGTGATTTATATCTACCGTAAATATTATGCAGGATATCCCATGAAAAAGCTGTCACTTGTTATTGCAATTTCTGCCACGTTTGTCCTCGCGTCGCTGCCCCATAGCCGGCCAGCTTCGGCAGAGATTTCAAACGAGGAGGATATCAATTTTGTTTTCTACGCCCCCGGTTTGAAGAACGGACGATACCTCTGGTTCTCGAAGGGGTGGGGGTATGTCAGCTATGGTCTCTGGCTGACTTCCGCACCATACGCCTGGGTTATTCATATCGTGTCGGGTGGTGGGTATACCTGGGACGGAAACGACAACGTTGAAGCTGCGTTGCGAGTCATTAACAGCGGTTCTAAAAAACAGATTGAGGCGTCCAATTTCGGCAAAGAAGGGTTTGTCCGCAATGGCTTGGGCTCCGTCGAATACAAAACCTTTGACGGTGTGGACGCCACGGGACGGGAAGCGCGTCCCCAGCACTGTATCGTGTTTTCACAATTTTACTCTGCCTACAACCGATTGTACGGCATTTACTGCGACGTTAAGCCGCTGTCACGAGAGATCATAGAGGCTGCATTGAGAGGCCTGGGATCGAAAGTGGAAGGGCCGCTACCGCCTAAGCCACCGGGCTGGGGACATTAATTCAGCACGTGGGTTGACTGTGAATCGGAAATGGATCAGAAACCCCCTCGCATATCCGCCGTTCGGGGAGTAGCGCAGCCTGGTAGCGCACCTGCTTTGGGAGCAGGGGGTCGGAGGTTCGAATCCTCTCTCCCCGACCATTTTCATCCCGGAATAAATCTATAATATCAGCCCCCATGACGCTGCCGGTGATTGGCGCGCGAGGGAGGAAAGATTATGGGATTACAACACCCGCTCATCAGTTTGGATAAAGTCTCGGCGATGTCGCCGGGGCCAGGGATTTCGGTTCGTGTGGCCATTTCCGGTAACGAAGGGTCGTCAACGATGGCCGTTCATCAGACCTTCGATGCCGGGTTCGAAAGCCCGGTCATGTCTTACGCCGGTTGCGACGAGATCGCGTTTTACATGGGCGGGGAAGGGGAGCTGATCTCTGGCGGCGAAACCCATGCCGTCCGCGAAGGCGCTTGTCACTTTTTGCCCAAGGGTGCGGCATTTCAGATCAAGGCGGGCAGCGGTGCGCCACTTGAGATGCTGAGCTTTTATCTGGGTGCCGCAAACCCGGCCGACACCCAGCCGGCCATGGCGGAGAACGGCGCGGGAGGCGCACGCGCGACGGTGTTGCATCTGGATGACGTGGACCCGGCCAACATGGATCAGAAAGACGGGTGGTTCATTACCGATTTCCGCTTGCCGTTCGGGTCTCACAACGGCTGCGAAAGCACGCTGTTCCGGGCGCGATTCTTCCCGGGTGCGGTGCATAAGAAACACCGCCATGAAAACTGTGAAGAGATTTATCACATCATCAGCGGCCACGGTCTGGCCGGCGCCGGCGATGATCGGGTAGAGGTGCGCTCCGGCGACTTCCACTACATCCCGGCGGGCACGGAGCACTGGCTGCATAACCTCAGCGACAGCGATCCTATCGAGGTGATCGGCGTCTATATCGGCGCGGGCAGTGTACCGGAAACGGGCTACGTCTATATGGGAGACGTGACCGAGGCTGATTTGGCCGAGCGGACGGCGTAAGGAGCGCATCATGATGAGAACCGCTGTTGTGGGCCTCGGTTGGTGGGGCCGCTATATGGTCAACGCGCTCCAAGGCGACAGCCATTTGGAAGTGGTGGCCGGGATGGACGTGAATCTGGACGCCGCCCAGGATTTGGCCAAAGAATTCGATTTGCCGCTGTTTGATGACTACCAGTCGGTGCTGGATGATAAGAACGTCGATGCGGTGATCCTGACCACGCCTCACGGGTTGCATGAAGAACAGGTCCTGGCAGCGGCGGCGGCGGACAAACAAATCTTCTGCGAAAAGCCCTTGGCGCTGACAGCCGATGCCGCCAAGCGCATGGTGGAGGCCTGTCAGGCAAAAGGCCTGGTCCTGGGCATCGGTCACGAGCGCCGCTACGAAGGCGCGCTCGAGGAAATGAAGCGCATGCATGACGAAGGCGAACTCGGCACGCTGCTGAATATCGAATTCAATGCGTCTTACAACCTGTTCGCCGGCACCCCGGCGTCAGGCTGGCGGCAGGACCCAAAGCAGGCCCCGGCAGGCACCATGACCGCGCTGGGCGTGCATCAGACCGATTATATTCAGACACTCGCCGGTCCGGTCCGGGAGATCACCGCGCGTATGAGCCACCGGTCTGATCTATTTCCCGCCGAAGATGTGCTCTCTGTGCAGTTTGTGTTCGAATCCGGCGCGCTTGGCACCTTTACCAGTATCGCCACCACGCCTTTTTATCAGCGGATGACCGTGCTGGGGGACAAGGCCTGGGCGGAGGTGGTCGAGGTCGCCAACGTGGATAAACCCGATCCGTCGCTATTGCGCTGGCGCGGGCTGGATACTGAAATCCACACGCGCACGTACCAGCGCACCGATACGGTGGTCGCCAATTTGCATGCCTGGGCCGATGCCGTGGCGGGGAAGGGGACCTACCGCTTTACGCCCGAACAGCTGTTGCACAATGTGGAAATCCTGGACGGAATCGTCCGGTCGATGGAGAGCGGCAAAACGGTCACCATCGGCGGGTAAGCGTCTATTTCCCAAACACTTTGGTCAGCAGTTCCGTCGTGCGCTTCGCCGGGTTGTCGCGGATCGCGGCCTCTTCCTTGGCCAGATAGTGGAACAGGCCATCGAGGGCGAGCCTTACCGTGTGGTCCGACAAATTAGCTTTGACGTTCGGGACGAAAGGCAACGATGAATACTGCCCCATCATCTTGTCGTAGGATGCGATTGCGCCGACCTGATCCAGGGCCTGATCGACGATTGGTTTGACCACGTCCGAGAGACTGCCGGAGCTGGTTTTCTTGAAATACTGCGTCGCCGCGTCCTTGGGGCCGTCGTAGATTTTCTTGGCGTCATCAAGTGTCATGTTGGTGACCGCATCCCACAGTACTTGTTTGGTCTGGGGCGCAGCCGCTTCGGCAGCGCGGTTGATTTTCAGTTCCACGTCATCGGCGAGGCCCGACATGCCGAACCGTTTGAGGGTCGATTGCACAGTCTTCAGGGAGTTCGGCAGAGGGATGTGAATGTCAGGATCGCTGTTATAGCCATCGGTTTTGCCCACTTGGCCGACCACATTCTCTGCGCCTACGCGCAGGGCCTCTTTCAAGCCCGCGGTGATGTCGTTAACCGATAGTGCGCCGCCGGAGCCACCACCGGTCACGCCTGGCGCCACGCCTTCGGTGGCTTTCTTGAGCTTATCCAGGAAACTTTGTGCCTGGCCCTGATTGGGGGTCGTGACGGACACGGCAAGGGCGGCGATCGCCAAGAGTGATAAAAGACGCAGTTTCATAGTCGTGAGCTCCAAATTATCTAGGGTCCGGACCCTAATACATTTCAAAATATTCTTTGTGTTCCCAATCGGTCACTTCCGAGAAAAACCGCTCGACTTCCGCGTGCTTGAGGTGGAGCAAGTAATCGACGAACTCGTCGCCCAGGGACCCGCGGAACATGTGGCTTTCACTTAATGCGGAAAGCGCTTCAAGGATATTTGACGGCAAGCGCTGGGCCGACGGATCATACGGATTGTCGGTCGGCGGAGGCGGTTGAGTTTCGTTCTTGATGCCGTCCAGGCCGCTGATGATCTGCGAGGCGAGATAGAGGTACGGGTTGGCTGCCGGCTCGCCCACGCGATTTTCCAGGTGCGTTGCGGGGTCGTTCGCGCCAGCGCCGACGACCCGGACCATGGCGCCCTTGTTGTCCTTGCCCCATACCGTGCGTTCGGGCGCGAGGGAGTTCGGCTTATACCGCTTGTAGCCGTTGATGGTCGGCGTGGTGAAGACCGTCGCCGCCGCAGCGTGTTCAATTAGTCCGCCGACAAAACCCATGCCCACGTCCGACAATAGTGCGTCGTCGCTCGCCGGCATAAAGGCGTTCGAGCCGTCTTTGGTGTTCAGCAGGGACTGATGCAGATGCCAGCCACTGGAAAAAGCGTTCGGCAGGCCCGGCCGGCACATGAAAGTCGCGTGATAGCCGTTGCGCTTGCAGATCTGTTTCACGGCGCTCCGGTAAAGCATCATGTTGTCGGCGGTTTCCATACCGCCCCGGGGCTTGAAGGTGACCTCGATCTGGCTTGGCCCGAATTCGCACTCCATGGAACGAAGCGGCAGGCCGAGCTTGAGCAAATCCCCGCGGATCAGTTCCAGGACGGGATCGTACTCGTCCATCCGCTGTTCGGTCAGATAGTGAAAGCCGTGGGCCAGTAGGCTGACCTCCGGCGGTGTCGCCGGCTGCCCGGCGTCTGTCGGGGCCAGTTTCGGGTCTTCCAATCTGTAGATGTGGCACTCGACCTCAAGGCCCGCCAGATAGTCAAAACCGGCGTCTGATAATTTCGCCAGCGCATCCTTGAGGATTTGCCGCGTGAAGAAGGGAATGGGATTGCCGCTCGGGAAGTAAACGTCGCACAGCATCCAGCCGGTTTTGGGGGCCCAGGGAAGCACTTGAAAAGAGCTCGGGATCGGCACCATGACGATGTCACTGGCGTTGCCCATCTCCGGATTGCCAAAGCCACCGCCCGGCGTAAAGACCGGGAATACGGTCTTGTGGGACGTATCCTTGGCCAGCAGGGTCGTCGTGTTGGTGCAGCCATTACGGAGCGCCTGTTCCGCCTCGTCCGCCATGACGCTTTTACCACGCAAGAGTCCGTGCTGATCAGGGAACGACAGCCGGATAATTTCCAGGTCTTCGGCTTTGATCCGCTTAAGGACTTCCGGGACGCGGTCCTGCTCGGCTTTGTCCCGGAGGCCGTGAGCATCCACGAAGCCGGTTCGGCCCATATAGTCGTTTTGATCGGCCATTATCTGCGCCTCTAAATCGGGTTTTGGTTGGCCCAGGGGGACTTGCCGCGTTTGGTGCGGTCATGGGCCTGCCATTCGTCCTGCCAGTTTGTCATGCTGGCTACGGTGTCAATGGCCATGGGGCCGGTGAACGCGTCCGCCTGGGCGCCGTTCAGGACCATGGGCGGCGTCTTGCCTGCTTGGTTTTCCTCGATGGATTGTAAAAGCAATTTGCGGAAAGCGGTTATAGCTTTATCAGCACTACCCAGATGTTCTTGGCTTCGGTCAAAGATCGGGCCGGCGCTTTCCACTGCCCATTGGTCGTGTACGTTGATGTCGCGGCCCATGCCGGTGTAGGTCTCGTTCCGCTGTTCCTCCGGATCATAGCCGTAATCGTTGCGCATGTTTATGCGGGGCTTGTAGTCGGGGAGGGTGTAAAGCTCCAGCCGTTGCTCCCGCATTGTTTCCTTATCCACCTCGTTGTGGAAGTCGGTGAAGATGCAGTACCACCAACTGTGGGTGTCATCGATAGGCACATGCCATTGGGTGATGCACATGTCCTTGGTCATGGGGATGGTGACCGCGTTGGGAAACACCATGTTGGTGACCCGGACGTGCATGGTCTCCGGATTGATCTCCCGGGTGGTGATGATGCGCAGGCCGAAATCCTCTGGCACGACATTGATCTCCGGCCGATCAAAATTTCGCAGTACGGATGTAACTGACAAATCACTGTCCCCGGAGGTGCCGCCGAACTGCAGGCCGTAGTCGATCTCGTTCTCGTCCAGATAGCGATGCAGGTAGGACGCATGGGACGGATCGATGCCGACCTCCACAACTTGCAGCCAATTGCATTCAAGATAGCCTTTGAAGGCAAATGTGTGGCTGTCGGGCGCGGTGTAGCAATCAAATGATGGCAGGGCTGGGGGCTCGCCGGGACCCATATAGGCAAAGATAATGCCGTTGCGCTCCTCACACGGATAGGATTTTAAGGTGACCTTTGTGTGGAAATTGCTGTCCAGGGGCTCCGCCGGCATTTCCAGGCACTTGCCTTTGACATCGAACAACCAGCCGTGGAACGGGCAGCGCAGCCCTCCGTCTTCCAGCCGGCCATAGGCCAGATCGGCGCCCCGGTGCGGGCACGCCCGGCTGACCAGGCCATAGTCGCCTTTTTCGTCCCGGAACAGGACCAGGTCCTCGCCCATGAGTCGCACGGCTTTGGCGGCCCGATGGTCAGTCAGTTCCTCGGTCAGGGCCGCCGGCTGCCAATAGCGCCGCAGCAGATCGCCGCAGGGGGTGCCAGCGTCCGTTTGTGTCACCAGATCGTTCTGTTCCTTGGTCAGCATGGGTTCGCGTCTCCTACCGAAATTTCTATACCAGAATCAACGGCTTTTCCAGGAGTGCTACGCCGCCCAATCGGCTTTCCCCCGTTGAAATCGCCCCCGAAAGGCAGTACATGGAAACCGGTAACCCTTCTGATACTCGGGTAAGGATACGAATTGCCATGGAAGCCAGAATTTATCAGCCGGCCAAGACCGCCATGCAGTCGGGCCGCAACAATACGCGGAAGTGGATTTTGGAGTATGAACCGGCGGAAGCAAAGCGCGCCGACAGCCTGATGGGGTGGATCGGATCCGGCGATATGCGAGGCCAGGTGAAGCTCAAGTTCGACAGCCGGGAAGGCGCCATCGCCTATGCGGAGCGGAACGGCATCCCCTACAGAGTGCGGGAGCCCAAGTTGCGCCGGGTCCGCCCGAAAAGCTATGCGGATAACTTCCGCTATGACAAAGTCGGTTAATTTTTCATCGGCTTACGAAAAGACCCGCCGCACACCCGATACGGCCCCGTAGCTCAGCTGGATAGAGCATCGGATTTCTAATCCGACGGTCGCAGGTTCGAATCCTGCCGGGGTCGCCAATCTTTTCAATGACTTACGGGTCATCGGCGATCAAGACAGCTTCGACATTGCGGAATAAATGCGGAATAAAAACGCATTTTGACCATCGGATTTTTTTTCGACGCAAATGTGAGGGTTTAGTCACACCGACCCACAACGGGGTCAAAGTGGCTTCTAGGCCGGAAAATAAGTCTCCTTTATCAAGGAGCTTATCATGCCGAAATTAATCAAACGCGAAACCGACCTTGCCATCAAATGGCTGCAAGACGACCAAGTTTGGTATGTAGATATGAATGCCATTGGCGGCAGTCGCTTGAGGTCTAAACAAAAGGCCGAGCTTAAAACCAAGCGCCGGGAAGCATGGCTACGCTGGTGCGGGCAAGACGTCGAAGATGCTGCACCCGAGCGCTTATGGACGCTGGACGAGGTCCTGGCTGATTACACCGAGTTGTTTAATGACCGGGTCGCTAACGACGACGACCGGTGCGGTGACATGCACAAATGCGCTACCATCAACCGACTACACAAAATTCTGGCCATCAAACTTGGCGGCATCAAAATGGGCGTGATGGACCCTCGGCATCTCACCATCGACATGATGGTCGACGAGCTTTGCCCAGCCATCAAAAAACTGAGCTACCAGGGTAAAACGCTCTCAGCTATCACCGCATTGAATTATTATAACTGCCTGCAAGGCATGCTCGACTTTGCGGTTACCAAGGAGATCGTCTCAAGGAACGTCGCTAGGCTTGCCAAGTCAAAGCAGCTTAAAAAGCGCGTCATATTCCCCAATCGTGAAGTCAAACAGCGCGAAAATCTGGTCGAGGAGCTGACGCGAGTCTCGCCGGATACCATCCAAAAAATCCTCGACGCCATCCCCACCCACCGTGAAAAACTCATTATGTTGACGGCCTGCCAGACCGGCCTTCGAGCTGGCGAACTTTGCATGGTCCGCATCTATGACCCGCAGGATCACAATCTTGGCGGCATCGACTTTGACAATAATTGCATATGGGTGGAGCAGGCTAAAAAGCGGGCCTACAAGCAATCTCAAGATTTTGCGGGCGCACCAAAGTCGGACAAAGGCCGTCGCCGCATTCCCATCCAACCGGGCCTAAGCGAAACTCTTAGGGAATACTGGGTTGAGCTAGACGCGAGGATGAGAGGCGAGGGGTGGCTATTTCCGACAACCCACGGCACTCGAGCGGACGGCAATAACTGGCGCAACCGAATTTTATACCGCGC
>Ga0181593_10001453_pt1 | contig 21504 bp, 18 predicted proteins | sample 071ome_19_FD_133756 | JGI IMG/M metagenome (GOLD analysis project Ga0181593, IMG submission 133756) | Coastal salt marsh microbial communities from the Groves Creek Marsh, Skidaway Island, Georgia - 071413AT metaG (megahit assembly) | ecosystem: Environmental > Aquatic > Marine > Intertidal...
ATCGTGTACCCGTCTTTCAAGGATACTTGTGTTGTTGTGCGGCGAGTTGAAATAATCGGAATACTGGCTCCGCTCGCTCCGCCAAACTCGCGCTCGCCAGTACGGCTACTAACTTCGGGAGTTACACGGAGGGTAATCAGGCCTTCGTTGTTGACCGATGGCTTTACCTTGAGAATCACGCCAATATCCTTGTACTCAAATCCACTAATTTCAAAGGTTCCACGCTCCTCATTATACTGGTAGTTTGGAATAGGGAACTGCTCTCCTATTGATATTTCCGCTTCTTGGTTGTTCAGTGTAACCACGGTAGGATGAGAAACTAGTCTGCTGTTTCCATCCCGCTTCAATGCGCTGAAAATAAAGCCAATTTCACTCGAGGTGAACAAAGCAGTGGCCGTCCGCGTCGTATCGCTTGCGGTAGCCAAGGTCTTGAGATTGTCGTAAGCATTCGAGATGTTCCCATCTATATTGCTGAAACTTCTTTGAGCATCGAAGGTATCTCCGGAATCAGAAATATTGCTGTAGCCCCTGGAGATTTCGCCTAAACCCACTTCTAGATTTTCCAGACTATTCCAGTTTGTACCAATTTTAGAGACGTCGTTATTCGCCACTTCTACAAAGCGCGCTTCAATCATCACCTGTAACGTAGGTTTGTCCAGGCGCTCAATGACGCTCTTGATACTCGTCATTAGGGATTGCCGCTCCGTTACAATCAATCCATTCGTCCGAGCGTCGATCTGAACGATCCCGCCTTTCTCCGGATCCACCATGCTGGTTACAGTGGGAGCGATCTCTGCCGCATCCGCGTAGTTGAGCATGAAAATGTCCGTGATCGGCGGTTCGAAATTCAATGTGTCGTTAGAAATAATCTGAATGATATTCCCTTCTTCAACATAGGTATAGCCAATCGGCGCTAGAACCACATCGAAAATCTGTCTCCAAGAAACGTCTCTCAACTTGATGGAAGTCGTTCCCTGCAATTCCTCGGGAATCACAATATTCAGCATGTACAGGTCCGCGACATTGCGCAGTACCGTGCGAATTTCCTCGTTGGGAAAATCGACGGAAATCATGTCCGTTTCGCCCAATGACAGTTCATTACTCAGTGGAGAGACGCCAATGCCGCCTCCCGCGTTTCCGCTTTGGTTCGAATCGGCATCGCCGGTTAGGACGGAATCATCGAACTGCCGGCCGACGTCTGACGGACTAGGAGGGTCCGTATCGACATTCGACTGACTGACATGCCCGTGCGCCGCCAATTGCAGGCACGCGAACAGAATAGTGTTTATCGTTAATCGCATTGCAGTGTTCATATCTCTCTACTTTAGTTTAACCTCCAATTCAGCATCACGGAAACGAAGGTTGTACCCGTTCCTCAGAACATCAGTTATTTCCAAATTGTATCGTTTATTCTTATACATAACAGGAACCACTTCGCCTGATTTCACTCTGTCCTCTTTGAACATCAGGTAGCACTCTCCCCCTATGGTGAATATTCCGGTCGGTTTGACGTTCACGGCGAGAAGCGGAATTAAATCGGCTGCAGGAATCTCTTCTTCAACGATTTCCTCGACTTCTTCTACAACAACAATAACCCGTCGTTCCTCGGCTTTGAACGGATTCCCCGCCGACGCTATCATGCTCTCGTCGAGCAGGATTGGCTTTTTACCGAGAAGCTTTGTCGCCAGCTTGATCTTTTCCTGCCTGACCTCAGGCTCTTCAACCACCGACTCGGCTGCCGTCGCCAAAAGCAACGACGCGGCAATTAAAAAATGGATTCTATTAGTAGGTAAAATCATACTTAAGTTAGGAGACCTTTTCCCCGAGCATGAGGAAGGCTATGTCTAGGTATAATAGCTCGGGCTCTCGGGCCTCCGACTTAGCCAATCGGAACTTTTCCAGCCTGTAAAAAGAAGGCCCCCCCTCCAATTTGCGCAGAAAATTGACGATCTCAGCGTATTCACCGCTAGCCTTCAGATGAAATCGGATTTTTTCGTATGAATTGACGACAGGCTTGGGCATCCGCTTCATTTTCGGGTCCAACGTCTCTTCAGCGATGCCGATTTGCTTGGTATCGCTCACCTTGATGCCGGTTTCGTCTTCAAGATTGAAAAAGTAGTTGTAGTTAGTGGCTAGTTCTTGAGCCTGAAACATGCGATTGTTCAGCTCCTCGATTTTCCCTTCGATCGACTCGATATCCGCTTCCAAACCTTTGCTATTCTTGATATTCTTCAGCATAGAAGAGATGCGAATGTTCACTTGCTCTATTTCCGAATCCAAAAGCGAATTTTTGTCCTTGTGAACTAAATACAAAGTCATAGAGCTAACCATCACGATAGCGGAGAACGCCATCACCAGGTTCTTCCGAATAAAATCTGCTAGTCCTTGAATATTCATCGTTAGGATTTCTTATTAAGCCCCTTGGCCTCTTCGGGATTTGTCGCCTCCAAGTGGAATTTCATTTGGTCGGTCCCTTCTTGGCGTTCCACAGACACCTGGGTGATTTCCGCATATCGGCCTTTTATTGTATCTAATTCTCGGATACTATTCATATAGTCTCTCAGCATAGAATCCGTTTTCTCGCTGGCTTCAACATAACCGTGAAGCACGGTGCGGTCTTCCTTGAATTCAACGCTAGACAAAGACATGCCCGGCAGCAGATTCCCGCCCAGATCGAGAATCAAGTCGCTGCCAATCATTTGACCTTCTACAAACGCTTTTATCTCTTCTATACGTTGATCGCTTTCAATAAAACGATTGTTCATCCCTATGGCTTTGGCGTGTAAACCCTGCTGGACAGAAACTTCCGTTTTGCCTTTTTCGATTTTCTTGCTAGCCGAGTAGATTGTATATTCGTGAAATCCGACGTGCATCACGCTCATCGCCGCCAGGGTCAGAGCCAAAGCGGAGAGAAAGAAACTCGTCCGAACCGTTTTGATATCGGGTAGCGAATCGCGATCACGGAAATCGGGCCGCCAGTTGAGCTCCTTAACCTCCTCTACCTTCTTATCCGCCTTTTTCTTCATGCGGCCTCCTCGCTATCTTTTTCATGTTCGAACGAGCACAGGGCGGAAATCATCGCCATCCATGAGATGTCAACCTTGCCCGCTAGTTCCTCATCAGCGAAACGGATCTCTAGACTTTCAAGCCAGGCATGAAAATCCAGTTCGAAAGGCTTTAGATTCAGCGATTCGCCCAAGCTAAGTTCGAGCCAATCCATACTGATAGCTTTCGATGAGGAATGTATCCAACTAACGGATTGACCGGTTTGGACCTCGTAGTAGCCCATTGATGACTGAAGCTCCCTTAGCAGCTTACGAAGTATCTTTCGAGAAATGGAACTGAAATCGAAGTCCTTAGACGAGAGGAGCCGCTCGGCAGCCTCGTCATCTTTTAGGTTCAACTCTTCTTTCAAAGCTTCGGCTATGTCTCGCTTACCGGTTGGAACCTTACGAGACATCTCGACACCCTTGGCTCCTACGATTGCCGCGTTGGTAGAACTTTCGTCTATTTCTATCAGCAAGGCCGACAAACTGGATTGCTTCCAGGCCAGAGCGTTTTGCAAAGACCCAATCAAGCCTACGGTTCCCAGCTCGATACGTTTCGGATATACAGCATGCTCAAGCATCCCCTTCTGAATCTTCTCAATGTCGGGATTAGGAACACCGCAGATGATCACTTCTTTGCGGGTAAAGTCGCTCGGATTAACATCCTGGCCGGTTTCCGGTGAAAGGCAATGGGCTGACAATTCGGGAGGAGCGTTCTCGATTTCATGGTGAAGAACGCCGAAGATGAATTCCGTTTCCTTGCCCTTCGGAGCATCGATCGAGACCTGCCGGACCACCCTACGCTCGGGGTAGATAACGCAGCAGCCATTCATAAAGCCGTTAGACTTCGCGCCGCTGACTTTCCTTATCGAGTTCGCGATGGCATCAGCCCCCTCGCTAAGGGAAAACTCTTCGATCGCCTCGATCGTAACCGGAGCCGTCAAAGCACTTACCCTGGCTACCCTAATGGATGCAGGACGATACTCTACAATAAATTCTTTCTTGCTTGCGGAAATCATTTCTGAATTCCCCGAGTGAATAGACACCCAATGGGTTGCCTAATCGTATCGGCTACTCTCAGGGTTAATTGAGTCGAATAGCGGGAAGTTATCGGGAAATTTTCCAGAAGGCTCCTTTGATAGATCGTGATACCGCCTAGGAGAATCTGGCAATCCCCCCAATGCCCCTACCGTAAGCGGGTAATCCCCATGGATTCCCTGGGGTATCCTCCCTTCGATTCGGCCCCAAAAGGCCGAGCTAAGACCGTCGCCGCTTATACTTTCAGCGACGAACGTAGGCAAAATCCTAGGATGTTTCGGCAAGTCGGATTCGTAGCCACCACCTAAGAAACTTTGATAGTTTACCCTCTACCCATAAAAAGGCCCGGGTCCCGACAGGAGATCCGAGCTCTTGATAATTGTATTTCTCGCCGAGGCAGGTTGGCGATGCATCCGAGGACCCTGCGTGCTGACAACAGACAAGCGGGCCCAAACCATGCCTAGTAATCCTTTTTCTTGTGGCGATTCGACTTCAAGCGCTTGCGACGCTTGTGCTTCGACATCTTGTGACGGCGCTTCTTTTTTAGATTACCCATAGACTACTGCTTCAAAATTCTGGAAAAGCTCGAGAAGGTGATGGCTGCCCGCTTGGCTGTAAAGAAGAAATTGCGGATTGTTGGGTCTTGGAGAAGCGATTCCGAAAACTATGCGACGGGGACTCCAGCGGCCATACCTAGTCCAAGGACAACCATTTTGTGCCAACGGTTAGTCACCGATCGAGCTCCCAACGAGCGCAATGGAGGAGCCAACCCCGCAATTAGTCATTATCGCCAACGTATGCTCGCTCCCGCTCAGCGTAATGGCGTCAACTTGATAAAATTTCATATGGACTAAACGCGCCGGGACGTCTCGCTCGACCCACGAAACCGATGCAAGAATGTGGAGCTCAGCCTCCGGTCGAGCTTGAGTTAACGCGGATTCGCGATTGCGCGAGCGAGTTTAGGAAAAACGCCTGGATCTCCCATGCCGGTCCAGAGCTTTTAGCAAGGTCTGAAATCCCTTGGGCAGGGGGGCTTGAACCGGAGAAATCTCTTTTCCCGGAATCTTAAGGTCGACCGATATTAGATGAACGCAAAGCCCTTCATAGATGGGCGACTCCTCCTGACCACTAGGCCTATAGTCGCGTTTGAATCGCGACAAGTAAACGCGGTCGCCACGAGAATAAAGATCCTCCCCTACGATTTTCAGCCCCAGCTCCGCCGCATGAACTCGAATTTGGTGCGGACGCAAATCGCTGGTCTCCGCCTCCCATAGTTCATAGGTTCCGTAGGGCCGCAAAAAGCGAAATCGCGTATGGCATTGCTTCCCCGCCCGATGGGATATAATCATCCGCTTGCCATTGGCGTGGTAGGCAATCGGCAGGTCGCAATCCACAGTTTCCGTTTGATTATCCGATCTGGCTAGCAAATGGAATCGGAACAATAGCTGCGATGAACCAGCCGCGTTCTTGAGCAGTTCCTCCCATTCTGGCCTCTTGGCATAGAGCAAGACTCCGCTCAACTCCGCATCTAGCCTGTATGCTCGAAATAAGCCCTCGATACCGAGCTTTTTCAACTGCGGCTTTTCGTTGAGCAGCTCTCGGCGCAGAGCCATGGAGATGTCCGGCTTGCCCTGATTCCAATCGTGCCGGAAACAGGCTAAACCCGCCGGCTTGTTGACGGCAAAGTAGCCCGGATCATCGACCAACAAGGGAAATTTGACCGGCCGCTCGCCCAGATACCCCTCGGGAAAGGAAATAAATGAGGTCAAGTCGGACATGCTGGTCGAAAAAAGAGCTCCCATTCGCCGAAGCGCGGGAGCTCAAGGATGGGAGGAGAAATTGTTTAACTGTGTTTATGCTGCCAGCAGCTTAGCTACGGAAGCCTTGGCCCGGCTGGCTTTATTGCGGTGGATCAAATTTCGTTTGGACGCCCTGTCCATAGCGGACACGTACTCGACGGCCGCTATCTTCAATGCTTCTCTGTCTTTCTGCTCCGCCAAAGCCTTAACTTTTTTCGCCAAGGTTTTCAGTCGCGATTTCTGGGATCCATTGCGCAGCGTGCGGGCAATCGTCTTGCGGTGATTCTTGAGAGCTGACTTGGTGTTCGCCATAAGAGGGCGGGATATTCAGCCGAATCGCTCCCGTGTCAAGGCATTATGCTGCGGAAATTTTCCGCTGTAAGCTGGCCACGTTGACAAATGCCGCAAATGGCCTAGCCAACAGATCTATCCAAGAGCACTCAGGTTGAGTCGATGAGTTGAGTTAACGAATGCTGCCATCAAACAACGTTTCGCTCGATGCCTGCGACATCAGAATTTGTCTTCGCTAAAACAGGATAGTCTTCTCTGAGAACCTGTTCGCGAAGCGATCCTGTTCAGCCTCTTGCGGATCAAGTGACTGAAAACTAGAGTGGTGAAATGGCCGAAGCCAAAGCCGACGCGCTGTCGAAGTTAAGCCACTCCGTATTTCCCCGCAATTCCCGCCAACGCTTGATTCTGAAGGAACCATCATTATCCAGATTTTTGAGATTTACGTCATAGTGGAATGCTGTGCTTCCCGTGACCGTAATGTCCTCGCCCACAATAGCTCCTGAAACGCTTGACGTTCCCACTATATCAACCTGGGCATTGGGGGCGTAGACGACCCCGGCAAGCTCTCCGTTCCCTTTCACGCTTATGTTTTGGCTAGTTCCTGCTGGCGCCGTTCCCCACACCTGAAATGCATCGGGTTTCAACTGGTCGTTCAGAGCTCCAACGCCTGTGACTGTGAGGTCACCCGCGACATAGATCTTCAAGTAAGCGTCAGAGCCTATGATATTCAGCTCCGACTGGCCCGTCATGACGAAATCCCCTTCCGTAATGATGACTGTGGGGCCAACCACATTAATTTTGTCACTACTCGTCACATTGAAGTTCGTTGTTAAGTAGTAAACATCGGGATCTGAACTCCATGAGGCGGACGCATCGCCTATGTCGCCGGGAGCCAGCGTCGTGTAGTCAACCGTTAAAGAAGGAACCGATACATCCGGAAGACTAGAATCGAAGTCGTAACTGATCCGATCAGGGTCCTCCTTAACGCCGGATGGGGTGTCCTCTCCCCTAACGCTACCTTTCGGGCCAATATCATAGCTGCCTCCACCTGTTGCTAAGTATCCCCAAATATCCCCATTGCCTACGTCGAGAGCTCCGTTATCCACCGACAAGCTAGCAACCGAACCTACGTCATCTCGGTTCAATATCGCATTCCAAGGGCCCAGCCTCGAATCGTATGCGTCAATAGTCACGGGATTGCCGTTAAAATTGATCGTGTTTTTAGCTGTCATCCCGTTGGCAAAAAGACTGCTCGTCTCCATATCGACTCTAACTTGCTTGAAGATTTCACTGCCATCTGGCTCTACCGTACACCCCTCGGATACCAGTATTGGCAAATCGTCGTAGTCCTCCACGTACACCCGAATTCGGGCAACCCGGGAGTCAGCAAAGGTGATATTGGTTACGTCGCGAAAATATCCATCGGAGCCGACCGATGTCCATCCCGTCCAATCCTTTGTATTGATCGAGTTCATACCCAACTCTAATCCCGCTTCCGCTAAATTCATGGCCGCTTGCAACTTAGACGTGCGCTGCGACAGCTTGTACTCGTTTAGCGACATCGTCAGGTAGCCAGCGATCACTGAGGCGCCGATAGTGGCAATGCCGATCGTTCCCACTAAAACAGAGCCCCTCTTTTTCCATTTCATACTTTTCATAGTCTCTCCTTAGCTACTTACTTGCCGATTGCGTAACATGAATCGGGCCGAAATGATTTCGTCGGTATTGCTAATATTGAGCACGCGTTTCTGCAAAATCGACTCGATGCGAACCACTTTTACGGACAGCGGATTAGTCGTCGCCGATAAGTTCATATCCAAGTATGCGAATAGAAATTGATCGACGTCTTGGAGAATCACCTGCGATACACCATCGTAGGTTCGCGTCAGAGTCCCTGCACCAGCATCAAATCGATAATCAACCGCTACCGTACTCGTTCCTGAACCGTAAGCAGTAAAAGTAAATCTATTGGCAGAAGAGGTAGAAACGTCGGTCGCCATGCGCACATCGGAAGCGAAAATATCGAGAGCTCTGCGAGTCGAGCCGCTCATATCCGCATAGTTTCCAACCGCCATTGAGCTGCGAGCCCACAAATTTAAGGTCGTCGCTGCTCCTGCAAGAATGATGCCAGCGATCGCCACAGTCAGCATGAGCTCTACCATAGTAAAGCCCTTCGTATCGTTCGCCTCTGAAATTTTCCCTATCTGCTTGGCCATAATCGATTAAAACGAACGATAGTAATAGTCGTATAAACCGTTCTCTGAAATCAGCGTTTTGTATTCTCGCGTGTGGGGAGTCCCTCGGTTGTCGTTCCAAGTAACGAAAAGCGTTACCAGCCTTTCGGTTGCGGAACGCGTTGTAATTAAGCGAGTGATGTCATAGCGCTCTGCATAGGCGTTGGTAAAAGAACTCTGTGGATCGTATTTGGCTTTCGAGCTCAAAGTCGTCAGCTCCGACCAGTTCAAGGTTCGCAGGTCTTCAATTTCGCTCTGCAAAATCTGGCCGGCCCGTGTTTCGTCCCTGGCGATTTCGATCAAGCGATTTCCCTGATGCAGGGCCCCGAATCCACCAGCAGAGACTACCAACAACAGTACCATGGAAATCATCAGCTCGACCAGCGTAAATCCACCCATCTCCGATGTCTTCCGTTGATTTCTCCACGTCCCTTCGCTGTATGAATGTCTAGTTTTCATGGTTGCCGAAAGCCTATACTTCGAGATAACTGCTCCGCTTCTTTCCCTCGGATTTACTCCAAACATCTTAAGCCTTCTGAAGCCGAATAAGCGATTTCCGCAATAGATCCATAAAAGCCTTGAGGCATGACCGCAAACGCCTCGAATCCAGCGAAGGCTCAGCCAGCTCTCAGGACCGACCGGTCTCTTTGGGATGAATGACCCCGACGTCCTTGCTTCTAGGAATTGGCGAAAAGTTCCAGATGACTAAAGAGGGCTTATGCTCGACGCCAAAGCCGATGTATCCGTAAAATCAAGCTACTCGGCTCCACGAAGTTCACGCCAACGAGAAACATGGTAGGCGCTGTGACGGGTGAAACCCGCCAATTGGACACCGAAGTGAAATTCAGCCTCCCCCGCTACATCAATCGTATTGGCTACGGCTGCTCCAGCACTAGCTCCTTGCCCAACGATCGTTAGATCAGCATTGGGAGCGTATATGACCCCAGCAGTGTCGCCGTTGCTTTTGACCGATATGTCCTGGGATGCGCCATTCGGCATAGTTACACAAAGCTGGAAAGCCAGCGGATCCAGGGTCGTATTCAACAATCCAATTTCCGCGATGGTTACATCGCCAGCAGCGTATAATTCCAATAACGCATCGTTGGTTGCTTCAATCGTTATTCCCGCCCCACCTGTTATGGAAAAGGAATCGTCGACGGTAATTACGGTCGGTCCCTCAATTACCAGCTGATCCACGCCGCTAATACTGTAACTTGTAAGGTGATACACTTCCGATTTACTCAGGATACCAGTGGAACCAATCGAGGTCGAATTAATTTCGGTGTAATCGACGATATAACTAATATCCTCTACTGTGCCCGTCGGCACGGACACATCCCAAAGATTGGCGTAAAAGTCTTTCGAGATACGATCAGGATCAACTGCTTCCGTCGATTCTTCTCTCATTATGCTTCCGTTCGGGCCCACATCCGGCTCTCAGCCTCACGTGGCTAAGTAGCCCCATAATCAAGCTTGTTGGTCGAACTCAATAGACCCTGATTCGAATCGTAAGAATCGAATAACACGTTGTTGCCGCTAAAATCGATGGTTCTCTCGGCGAGCATGCCATCGGCAGATACGCTTGATCGCGCTGAATGCACGCGAATTTGCTTAATGATCTCGGATCCGACCGCATTGATGATCTTTCCTTCAGATGCCAGGATAGGTAAGGTGTCATAGTTCTCCACATAAATGTTGAACTCCGCCGTTCTCGAGTCGGTGAACGCAATTCCGCCTACGCTTTTAAAATAAGCGTTGGATCCAACGGCAGTCCAACCACTCCAGCTCTCTAAATTGACCGAATTGATTCCTTCTTCGAGGCCCGCTTCCGCTATGTTCATAGCGCTTTGCAATTGCATGGTCCTTTGAGCTAGCCTGAATTCGTTAGAAGCCATGCTAAGATAGCCCCCAATAACCATGGCCCCAATGATGGCCAAAATCACTGACCCGACAAGGACGGATCCTCGCTTCTCTAGTCTGTTTAGATTTCTCATGGCAGCGATAAAGACTTTTACGTACTAACCCTCCTATTTCTCAACATGAAGCGAGCGGATATGATTTCGTCCGTGTTGTTGAGATTGAGCACTTCCTTAGGCAGCACAGCTTCGATTTGCACAACCTTGACCGATAAGGCATCGGTCGTCACTGACCGATTCAGATCCAAATAGGAAAATCCAAATTGTTCTAAATCGTCTAGTATGATAAACGATACGCCACCATAGTTTCGAGTAAGCGTGTTCGCGTCGGCATCAAATGAATACGTTACATTCACTATTGAATTGCTGGAACCGTAAGCAGTGACAGCGAAAGTCGACGAGGTCGATGCCAAGACATTCTTGGCGTGGCGAACGTCGTACGCGAAAATGCCCGAAGCCCTACGCGAGTTGCCACTCATATCAGCGTATTTGCCAAGGCTCATCGAACTGCGGGCCCACATATTTAAGGTTAACGCAACCCCAGCTAGCAGCAATCCCGCGAGAACCATGCCAATCATTATTTCAACCAGCGTAAAACCTGACGATCTACGCGACCAAGACAACTTTGGCGCCCTATTTTTAGCGGCTTCCATGATCGTCAAAATGAGCGGTAATAGAAATCATAAAGGCCATCTTTCGAAACCACTGTTTTGTACTCTCGCAAATGTCTCGTCCCACTGTTGTCCATCCACGCGACCTGTACAGTAACCAGCGTCTGCGTGCTCGATCGAGTATTGATCAGCCGTTTTAGTGGGTAGCGAGTAGCGTAGGCGTCCGTAAAGCTAAACTCAGGGGAGTAGTTCGCTTCGGTCAGCAATGTGATCAGAGAATCCCAATTTTACGTGCGTATATCTTCTACTTAGCTTTGCAGAACCTAGGAGGCGCGAGTTTCATCACGAGATATCTCGATCAACCTAATTCCCTGGGCTAAGGCTCCAAAACCGCCAGCGAAGACGATCAACTCTAGGAACGTGGCGATCATCACCTCCATCAGGGTGAATCCATCCTTCCCTCCAAACGCTCGGGACGCTGGGTTTTTGGTTAAATCGCCAAACTTACAGTCTGAATCGCTCGTGCCGTTGGATTGAAAGATACAGCCCAAAGTAAATAGACTAAATTCAGTCTAACAACGGATGAATCCCCATTGACTATAGCGATTTCCTGGATTTCGGCCCCGTAAATTGAGTCAGGTTCTAGCTTCGGAGCCGATAAGCCGGATTCTGTGATCCGCCGAGGCGGACCCGCGTTCATTTATCTGACTCGCGAAGCGCGAACCCCTTTCGAAAAAGGCGCGACATACCCGGGGCATTAGCGAGCGGGCCGCTCTGCCCCCTATTTTGTCTTGCGTCGGATTGGGCTTGCCATGCCCGATCGATTACTCGAATCGGCGGTGGGCTCTTACCCCACCATTTCACCCTCACCCTGCAAAGCCTCGAAAAACGAGGCGAAGCATGGGCGGTATATTTTCTGTGGCGCTATCCGTCGACCCGCCTTGAAGCGAGCCTCCCTCGCTTTCGCGAGGAATCCTGCCCTGTGACGTCCGGACTTTCCTCTCCGCTATCAAAACGGACTTGCATCAATAAAGAACGGCGGAGCGAACGCGTGGCTCCGAAGCTAGGCGTCCCAGTAAACGATGCGCCCGCAATTATCGCAAGTCGTTATTTCGTTTCCTTTGCGAGTCTCCACCTCGACCGTTGCCGATACCCGCATATGGCAGCCCTGGCATTTCGCATCCCGCAAGGGGACAACTATGGGGTATTTCAAACCGCGGGCCACGCGGCGGTATTTCGCCAGGGCGGGTTTGGCTACCTGGGTCTCCGCTTCGCCCACAGCTTCGCGGGCCGCGTCGATCTCGCTCTTCAGATTCGCCTCTTTCTCGTCCAGTCGCTTGAGAGCCCGAGACTCCATTTCGATTTGCTCGCGAATCTCCGCCTCATCCTTAGCCTGAGCTTCCCGGGCCTCATCGAGCTTGTATAAGAGCTCCAGCTCTGACTCTTCCAAGCTGGAAACCTTGGCTTCCGCTAACTCGATTTCGTGGCTTAGAGCCGAATACTCTTCGTTCTTCTTAACCAGGAGCTGCTGACTCTTGTATTTGAGAGCCTGGTTTTCCACCTCGCCCATTTCCGTTTCTAGGGCCTTGCCGCGCAACTCCATCTCCTTGATCCGCTGCTTGCCCGCTTCGATGTCGGCTTCAAAGGAGGCCATCTTCTTCTGGATCGATTCCCGCTCTCGAGGCAAAGCATCCAACGAACGCTCGATGCGGTCTGAATTCATTTCCCGATCTTGAAGGATCAACAAACTGGTAGTTCTACTGTCGCCCATATGTGCCAACTCGATTGGAGGCGGTAATTTGAACCCCGTCAAGGAGCATCAGCCCATTCGCCTAAATGTAATACATCGCTTTGGGTTCGCGGACAGCCAGATCGGCCAGGCTCACGGATTCCGCTCCCCTTTCGAACTGAAGCCAAAGCTCCTGCCAGGCCGCTTCCACCGCTTCGCCAGACTCGCCCCCTGCTCTCGGACTATCACCCGACCAATCCCCTTCGACCACGGAAACGATATCCAAGAGCGAGATCGCTTTTGGCTCCCTAGAAAGCAGGTAACCTCCCTGCTTGCCACGACGGCTCTCGACCAATCCACTCTGTCGCAGATCGCTCAATATCTGGGCCAGGTACTTGGCTGGAATCTCCTCAGCTTCGGCAACCTGGTCGATGCTGGATACCTGACCACGCTCGTATCGCTTAGCCAGCTGAGTCATGGCCCGACAGGCGTAGTCTAGCTTCACCGTGAGCTTCATATGGGAAACGAAGCTGGCGATCGAATATTCCACGGGCGAGCAAAAAAGCTCCCTCAAACCGCCACTTCTTCGATCTAAATGGACCCGATTTTCCCATGGAGGAAAAAGGCCTTGCCCACTGTAGCACAAACGTTTCAATGCCCGGCTTTGATTCACGCTGCTATTCGGCAAACCAAGCTCAAACCGCTTGGCGAGAAGCTTAGAAAATGGGTGTAGAAAAAGGTTGTGATCGCCTCCGCGATTTGCGACTGTTTCAATTGACTAATTCGATTATATGGATCCTCAGAGCGACGCCGAAAATATTCCCGCAAATCACGATGGAGCAAAGGACTACGATGCTTCGAAAATCCAGAAACTGGAGGGCTTAGAGGGTGTTCGAAAACGTCCCGATATGTACATCGGGGATACCAACGAACGCGGCCTGCATCACTGCGTTTTCGAAGTTGTGGACAATTCCATCGACGAGGCCCTGGCCGGCTACTGCAAAGAGATCCGCGTTTCCATTCATTTGGACGGATCCTGTTCGGTAGAGGACGATGGACGCGGCATCCCGGTCGACATCCACCCGAAATACAACATGCCGGCTCTGGAGCTAGTGCTCACTAACCTGCATGCCGGAGGCAAATTCGGCAAGGGAGCCTACCAGGTGTCTGGAGGTCTACACGGAGTCGGGGCCAAGTGTGTGAACGCCGTTTCCGAATGGTTCGAAGCCGAGGTACGCAAGGACGGCAAAATCCACCAGATGCGATTCAGCCAAGGAAAGACCATTAGCAAGCTGGCTGTAGTCGGCCAAACCAAGAAGTCCGGCACCAAGATCAGCTTCAAGCCTGACCCGGAAATCTTCACCGAAACGCGCACCTTCCAGTATGACATCCTCGCTAAGCGCTTACGGGAATTGGCATTCCTCAATCCAGGAGTCAGCATCACTCTGGACGACGAACGGTCCAACAAGAGCGAGCACTTTCAATTCAACGAAGGGATATCCGAGTACATTCGCTTCCTTAATCGCTCCAAAACCGTCCTCCACGAGGACCCGATTTCTTTCGGCGATGTCGTTTCCAACCCGGACGATCCCGACGCTCCTGAAACGGCGGTAGACGTATCCCTGCAATACAACGATTCCTATAATGAACAGCTTTTCGCCTACGCCAACTCGATCTATAATATCGAGGGGGGCACCCACTTGTCCGGCTTTCGTACAGCCCTCACCCGAGTGGTCAATCAGTTCGCTCGGGCTAACAATCTGATTAAAGAAAAGGATCCTTCTATTACCGGTGACGATGCTCGCGAGGGACTCGTGGCCGTCGTCTCCGTAAAAGTCCCCGAACCGCGTTTCGAAGGGCAGACCAAGACCAAGCTATCCAATTCGGAAGTTGATGGCATCGTCCAGAAGATCGTTGGCGAACACTTGAAGTACGCCTTCGAAACCGATCCGAAACTGGCCAAACGGCTTATCGACAAATGTCTCAACGCCGCTAGAGCTCGCGAGGCGGCCCGGAGAGCTCGCGAAACCGTTCGCAAATCGGCTCTATCTGGAGGCGGCCTGCCAGGCAAACTGGCTGACTGCTCGTCGCGAAAGCCTGAGGAAAGCGAGCTTTATATCGTCGAGGGAGACTCAGCCGGAGGATCCGCCAAACAAGGGCGCGATCGCCACACGCAGGCTATTCTCCCCTTGCGCGGCAAGCTAATCAATTCCGAGAAGGCTCGCATAGACAAGGTCCTCTCGAACAACGAAATTCGCACCATGATCACCGCCATCGGCTGTGGCATTGGCGATGTCGATTTCAACATCGAAAAGGCCCGCTACCACAAGATAATCATTATGACCGATGCGGACGTGGACGGCTCTCACATCCGGACTCTGCTGCTCACCTTTCTCTATAGGCAGATGACCGAGCTCATAGAAAATGGATACGTCTATATTGCCCAACCGCCTCTCTACAAAATCAAGCGCAAGCGACGGGAGCAATACGTCGACAATGACGAAGAGCTCAATCGCATGCTACTAGAGCTCGGCTCCGAGGATGTTTCCATGATCCGTCTCGACGATGGCCATTCCTTCAATTCCGAGCAACTCGACCACATTGTGGAAATCTTCGCCCAGCTCGAACGTATCGGAGGTTCCGTTACACGACATGGAGCCTCGATCGGCGAATTCCTAGAGAAGTATTCAAAAGAAGATCACAGCTTACCCAGATATCTGGCTCGCATTCGCGAAGGCAATGAGGAAACCTTTCGGTTCCTTCGGTCCGAGAGCGATCGGGCCCATTTCGTGGAAGAAATAGGCCTTGGAGCCGAGGACTTCGATAGCGAGTCCGCGACCGTAACCATCCAGGATACGGAGGCGGGAATATCCAAGCGCATCTCGCTGTTCGAGATTTTCGAATCCAACGAAATGTCCAAGCTGCTGCGGGAGATCGAGAACATCGGTCTCGATTTGTCGCATTTTCTGCCCTCCGATGAACCCATTTACTCGATACGGGAAAACGAAGGACAGAAGAGCGAAACTTCCATCGATATACATTCCAACATGGAGATTCTTCGCCAGATTCGCCTGCTCGGTCGCAAAGGGCTCAACATTCAACGATACAAAGGTCTCGGCGAAATGAACCCGAAACAGCTTTTCGAAACCACTATGGACCCGGCCAAGCGGCGACTGCTCAAGGTCAATATCAATGATGCTGCGAAAGCCGACGAAATGTTTACTATTCTAATGGGAGAAGAAGTGGCTCCTCGGAGAGAATTTATCGAAGACAACGCTTTGAATGTCTCCTACCTCGACGTCTAATGTCGAGCCCGGCTAATACATCTGGACGAATCCTATATCATATTCAAAAAGGCCCTCGCCCAACAAGTTCAACCTTCCCACAAAAAATTTTCAGCAAGTAAATGGATCAATCCGCAGAACGCATTTCCTCCGCTAGCATCACTGAGATAATGTCGACGGCCTACATCGATTATTCGATGTCGGTAATCGTCAGCCGAGCCTTACCCGATGCTCGCGACGGATTGAAACCCGTTCAGAGGCGTATCCTCTACGCTATGCTGCGCGAAGGTCTCCTTCACAATCGGTCTTTCGACAAATGCGCCGGCGTTGTCGGCGAGGTGCTCAAAAATTACCATCCGCACGGCGACAGCTCCGTCTACGATACCCTCGTTCGCATGGCCCAGCGGTGGGTCATGCGGTATCCGCTGATCGACCCGCAAGGCAACTTTGGCTCCGTTGACGGCGATGCCCCTGCCGCCTATCGATACACTGAGTGTCGCCTAACCAATTTAGCCGAAGATCTCCTTCGCTATATCGACGAAGATACTGTCGATTTCATCGCCAACTACAAGGAAAGCACGACCGAACCGGATGTCCTGCCGGCTGGGCTGCCCAACTTGCTGATGAACGGGTCGACCGGGATCGCAGTGGGAATGGCCACCAACATTCCGCCCCACAATCTCGATGAGCTGATCGAAGGCATCTGCGCTCAAATCGATAATCCCAATATAGAAATCGACGAGCTCGCTACCCATATCAAGGGACCCGATTTTCCAACCGGGGGACAAATTGTTGGCACTAAGGGAATCGACGAATACATGCGGACGGGGCGTGGCATCGTTCGTATGCGCGGCATCGTCCAATCGGAGGAAATGGACAACGATCGCGTACGGCTAATCGTATCCGAAATTCCCTACAATGTCAACCGGGCAACGCTCGTCACCAAAATCGCGGAGCTCGTTTCTTCCAAAGAAATCGAGGGCATCAGCGACTTGCGGGACGAGTCCGATGAAAATACCCGCATCGTCATCGAGTTGAAGCGGGGCGAGTTCCCGGAGGTGATCATGTCCAAGCTGTTCAAGAAAACCGCCTTGGAAAGCAGCTTCGGGGTCAACCTCCTAGCCCTAGACAATCGTCGGCCCAAGCAGATGAACATCAAGGAGCTGATCAATTGCTACATTGATCACCGTCGCGAAGTAGTCTATCGGCGCACCGCATTCAGGCTCAAGAAAGCGGAAGACCGAGCCCATATCTTGGAAGGCTATAAGATCGCCTTGGACAATCTCGATGACTTTATAAAAATCATCCGTTCCTCGGCCAATCGGGACGAAGCCAAGGAGAGACTGCAAGGGAAGTACCCGCTTTCGGATCGGCAAGTCGCCGCCATTCTCGACCTCCGCCTCTACCAGCTAACCGGGATGGAGCGAGAAAAGATCGAGGAAGAATACGCGGAGCTAATCAAAATAATCGAAGAATTGCGGAGCATTCTGGAGAGCGAACAGAAGCTGCTTGGATTGATCAAAACCGAGCTGCAAGAGTTGAAAGAGAAGTACTCTTCGCCCCGCAAAAGCGAAATCGTACCCTACGCTGGCGACATTTCCAAAGCCGATATGACCCCAAAGGAGGGCTGCTTCATCACGGTCTCACATAAAGGATTTATCAAGCGCACCAGCGATAGCGAATACCGGACCCAAAAGCGGGGCGGCAAAGGCGTGCAAGGAGGCAACACCTACGAGGAAGATTTTATCGAGCATATTTTCACGGCCAACACTCACGACTATATTTTCTTCGTGATGAACACTGGCCGCGTATACGTCGAAAAAGTATACGAGATTCCGGAAGGATCGCGCACTTCCAAGGGCCGTTCGATCGCCCGCGTTCTGCAATTGCAGGAAGACGAGAGGATCGCAGCCATGATCTGCTTGAAGGAAATCGTGGACACGCTCCACCTAGTCATGTGCACCAAGAACGGCATCGTGAAGAAAACGAACCTCTTCGACTATCGCAATTTCCGCAAAGGGGGCATTATCGGGATCAATATCGATGGGGGCGATGACTTGATTTCCGCCAAGCTGACCGGAGGCGAGGATGACTTGGTCATTGTGTCCCTGAAAGGCAAAGCCATTCGATTTTCTGAGACCGACCTCCGCGATCAAGGGCGGGCCACTCGCGGCGTTCGAGGAATCAGGCTAGCAGGGGGCGACGAGGCCAAGGCCATGGAGGTCGTCAACCCAGATGGAACGCTGCTTATTTGCGGCTTAAATGGACAGGGCAAGCGCACCAAATTCGATGAATATCCCGTCCAGAAGCGGGGAGGCAGCGGCGTTATCGCGGCCAAGACCACTGGCGTATCCGGAGCGTTAACCGTTTTTGAGGACGATGAAATGATGATGTTGACTCAACATGGGCAAGCCGTTCGCACACGCGTTTCAGACATAAGTGTCATTGGGCGAGCCACCAAGGGAGTCCGTTGCATCAACCTCAACACAGGAGACCAATTGCTCGGGGTGGCCCGAATCGTGGAGGTCGATGAAGAAAGCGACGATCCAGAAGACGAGAGCTAAGCCAGCTTTATCGCGCCTTCAAATCGAGATTTTTGTTTTCTAGCCCAAGCACCAACAGATGCAGCGGCCAGGAACGCCCTGGATAATCCCCTGTATCGACGTCAGCCAACCGCTCGGTCCAAGCTGTTAAAAAGGCAATATATGAGCAAAAAGTGGCTTATTTCCCCCAATTTTCCGACAGATTTGCGGGAAAAACCAGTTTTCTTCTTGCTCAAATCGAATCCATTCAAACTATTCCGAGTTTCAATCGCACGTTCCGAAATCTCGTCTCCCGCATACATTTCAGCTAGAACGCGATACTAAACAGTTTAAACAGTCAAAAACCTTTCTCTGTCGGCGGCATTGGCAGCGGGCAGGCCTCCGTTTGAAGACGATTCACTCCATCCGAGCCATTCGCTTTTCAAGCGACGCAATCAAACGTCACTAACTCAAAGTACTACAATGAACAAACTACACAAAATAACGCTTGCTGGCCTTATCTTGGCCGCTCCTGCACTGCAAGCGCAGATTGAAATTAACGAAAATCTTCGGGTAACCGGATTCCTCGATATGTCGGCCACCGACGTGGACAACGGGCCTGCTGGCTCGACCTCGTCGTCATTTAATCTCGACCAGGCCGAGATCGACTTCCTGATCGACTTCGACCAAGTCGACGCCCAGATCGATCTGAACTACCTCGGCGACAATTCCGACGAAGAGTTCGATCTCGAACAGGCTTTTATCACCTACGACGTGGGCGATGGTCTGACCCTCGACGCCGGAAAGTACCGCAGCTACCTGGGATTCGAATCTTGGGAGCCAACCGGTCTCTACCAGTACTCGACCGCCTACGATCTCATCGATCTGCGCCCTGGACACCACAATGGCGTTCGCGTTAACTACGGCGACGATTTCGTCAATTTCGGCCTTTCATTCGTCGACTCCCTCTACGGTGCCGATGGATCCGTAGACAACAGCTCGTATGGCGCCGAAGCCAAAGTAGCCATCTTTCCCGCTGAAGGTCTCACCTTATTCGTGGGCTACGGCAAGGACGGCATGGAGATGGGCACCGATCGCGACGTCATCAACTTCTGGGCTTCCTACGAGGTTGGCAACATGACCTACGCCATCGAATGGAGCGACTACGACTTCGGCATCAATATGGAAGGTAGCCAGTGGCTGCTGATGGCCAACATGGGCGTTACCGACAACTTCGGAATCACCGCTCGTGTCAGCGAAGACGAGCAGGATTGGCGCGGCGGCGAAACAGCCACCAAGTTCACCATTAGCCCGGGCTGGAGCATTAACGACAACCTCGGCATCCTCTTCGAAGCTAGCCAAACCGACTACGGCACAGAAGGCGATGTCACGTCATTCGCTGTAGAGAGCATTTTCACGTTCTAAGCAGCTGACAAAGACCAATCTTTTTTTAGAAGCCCCCTCGCCGAAGCGAGGGGGCTTTTTTTTGTTGCTTGGATAACTCAGCGGCGTGGCGGAGGTGTATCCTGCAAGTGCGTATACGGCGAGCCGACTTGTGTTCAGTTTTGAGCGTCGGTGTTGAAATGAAGGCGTTTTCGGTGTTCCCAGGCCATTTTTACCCGGCTGGCATCCAAGTTGCTGACTATGGGATGAATATGGGGAAACGCTTAAAGATCCACGAAGCTCATAAATTCAAACCTAACGTATTGAATAAACAGCTTAAACTAACGCTCGCAGGAATTCTGCTAGCTTCGCCGTTTTCGTATGGTCAAATTGAGATCAACGAAAATCTAAGTCTATCTGGATTCCTGGACATGTCGGCTACCGACACGGACGACGAAACCACGGGAACTGACTCCTCTTCCTTCAATCTGGATCAGGTGGAACTCAACTTCCTTCTGGATTTCGACACAGTCACCGGACAAATCGATGTGAACTACTTGGGAGACAACGCGGATGAGGAATTTGACCTCGAACAAGCGTTTCTCACCTACGACTTCGGCGATGGCCTCACTTTGGACACGGGCAAGTACCTGAGCTATCTTGGCTGGGAAACCTTCGAGCCAACCGGTCTATATCAGTACTCGTTAGCCTATGATCTAGTGGGAACAATCCCTGGCCACCAAAACGGTGTACGAATCAACTACGGTGACGATTTCGTCAACTTCGGCGTGTCGCTGGTCGACTCGCTCTATGGTCCTGATGGATCAATCGGCGACAGCGCGTATGGAGCGGAAGCCAAAGTCGTCATCTTCCCGGTTGAAGGGCTGACCCTGTTTCTCGGGTACGGTAAAGAGGCCATGGAATTCGGCTCTGATATGGACATACTCAACTTCTGGGCTTCCTACGAAACGGGAAACATGACCTACGCGATCGAGTGGAACGACTACGATTTCGGTATCGGGAACGAAGGTAGCCAGTGGCTAGTCATGGCCAACATGGGTATCACCGATAACTTCGGAATCACCGCTCGTGTCAGCGAGGATGAACAAGACTTTGCTGGAGGTGAGACCGCCACCAAGTTCACCATTAGCCCAGGCTGGAGCGTAACAGACAATCTCGGGGCCCTCTTCGAAGTCAGCCAAACGGATTATGGCACTGAAGGCGTCGTTACTTCCTTCGCTTTCGAGACCATCTTCACTTTCTAAACCATTCTAGTTAGTTAGAGAGCAGTAGTCGAATTAGCAGGCCCCCTTCGCAGGAAGGGGGCCTCTTCGTGATCGCCATTAAAATACTATAGCCTTCTGGAAATGCTACTTCTGGGAAGGATGCGAACGGCCGGCTTCAGCTTCGAGAGCCAAGCGTTCGGCTGCTACGCCCGGTAGGCGAACGTGCCGCGATGCAACCCGAAGTGGCGGCAAGCCGCCCGCGCGGTGCAACGTCCCCCGGATACAAGCTTTTCGGCGATCTGCCGCTTGCGCCCGGGACTCACAGCTTTTTTCCAGAGCCTCCTTCAAAAGCTCTTAGCCCAGCATCTCGTCGGCGAGCATCCGCTTGAGCCTGGCGTTCTCCTTCTGAAACTCCTTGAGCTGC
>Ga0181593_10001455_pt1 | contig 21491 bp, 17 predicted proteins | sample 071ome_19_FD_133756 | JGI IMG/M metagenome (GOLD analysis project Ga0181593, IMG submission 133756) | Coastal salt marsh microbial communities from the Groves Creek Marsh, Skidaway Island, Georgia - 071413AT metaG (megahit assembly) | ecosystem: Environmental > Aquatic > Marine > Intertidal...
CGAAGCTCGTGGCTCATCTTGGCGAGGAATTGAGTTTTCGAACGCCCGGCGGCTTCGCTTTGCTCAAGTGCCCGCGACAGCGCGGCCTCGGTCTTCTTCAACTGGGTTACGTCGGTATAGGCGGAGATCAGTCCGCCATCTTCCAGGGGTCGCTCCTCGATCTGAATGAAACGACCGTCGCTCAGCCCCTGGACCCTGGCGGGGCCTGGTTCCTGACGTTGGCGCAGGCGATCCCGGATCCAGGCCTCGGGATCGTCGCGGGCCTCGGCGGCAAGGCCCAGTTCGGCGGCGAATTTCAATATGTCCTCGAAAGGCGTGCCGGGACGGTCACGCTTGCCTTCGGAATCAAAGAGCTGAAAGCGGTTGTTCTTGATGACCAGCCGATCGTCGGCATCAAACACCGCGATCCCCACCGGCAAGGCCAGCAACGCCGCCTCGAGCGCGATTTCCCGCGCCGAAATCGCCGTCGTGCTGGCCTCGCGCGCGGCGATGGTCTGTCGCAGCGCGGTGACCTCCGCCCTTAACTGTCGGTTCTCGGTTTCCAGCGATGTTCCGTCGCTTTCACCACCGATACCGATTGAGTCGGCTTTCGACCTAGGATCCATTGCCCGACGCGCCCGCAGTCCGAGCGCCATCCTAGCGCGTACCGCCCCCATATGGACAGAAGCAAGTCAAACGGCTTGGTCGGACTTGTGAGAAAAGCAGCACCCTAAACGCCGTCAACCAGATAGCGGCCAATGATATTTCGCTGGATCTGCTGCGTGCCCTCGACGATCTGCAGCACCTTGGCGTCGCGGAAATAGCGGTTGATGGGATAGTCGCCGGAGATCCCCGCCGCGCCGAAAAGCTGCACCGCGTCGGTGGCGACCTTCATCGCGGTGTCGCTGGCGTGACACTTCGCGACCGCGGCCTGCATCGCCAAGGGCTTGCCGAACACGCCGGCATCCGCCGCCGCCGCGCATTTATAGACCAGGCCGCGCGCCGCCTCGGTTTGGATATGCATATCCGCGAGCATCCACCGCACGCCCTGGAAATCCACCACGGACTGCCCGAATGCCTCGCGTTCCCGCACGAAGGCAAGCGCGTGATCATAAGCGCCTTGGGCCAGTCCCACCCCACGCGCGCCGATGATCGGGCGGGAGATGTTGAACGCCTCCATGACGATGCGAAAGCCCCTGCCCGGCTCTCCCAGCATCGCGTCCGCCGGCACGAAGGCATCGTCGAAGAAAAGCGGACAGGACGGCACGCCCCGTGCCCCCATCTTTTTCTCAGGTGGGCCAATGGTGAAACCCGGCGTGTCGCGGTCGACAATGAAGAAGTTGATCTGCCCCCGGCCTTCCCCCTCGCCGGTCTTGGCCGCGACGACGATGAAATCCGATACCGAGGAATTCGTGCACCAGATCTTGGTGCCGTTGATCCGATAGCCGCCAGGAACCGGCTCGGCCCGGGTTCGAATACCCGCCACGTCGGAACCGCTTTGCGCCTCCGTCGTCGAAAACGCGCCGCGCAGCTCACCACTCGCGAGGCCGGGCAGGTATTTTTCCTGCTGAGCCGGAGATCCGCCCGCCAGGATGGCGCCGAAGGGGACCCATTGGACCACCAGGAGATAGGCGGTGTTATAGCAAACCCGGCCGAACTCCTCGATCGCCATGCACGAGGCCAGAATGCTTCCGGTGCCGCCATAGCGTTCCGGGAACGGCAGGGTGAACAGACCAAGCTCGCGCAACAGATCGAACATGTCCTGTGGATATTCGGCGGTCGCGTCGATCTCGTCCGCCCGGGGCGCGACCTTCTCGGCGGCGACGCGCCGGATCATGTCGCGGATCTGTTGGTGCTCTTCGCTAATCTCGTGAAACAAGGGATTTTCCTTGGTTAAGGCTAATACTCAGGCCGCCGCCCAGCGCGCGATCTCGTCACCCGGCAACCAGCCGTCCAAGGCGTCGTCCAGGCTCACCATGTCGGCCCGGACCGGCGCCGTCGGGGTCGGATTCGGGGTCCGGCTGAAGCGTGGCGCGGGCGCGGGTTGCACCACGCCGTCGATCTCGATGAAGGTCCCTCGTTCCTTGTTGTGAGGGTCGTCCGCGACCTCGTCCATTTCCAGAACCGGCGCGAAACACGCGTCGCTACCGCCCATGATCGCGACCCATTCGTCCCGGGTCTTGGTCTTGAAGCGCTCCGCGATGACGGCCTTCAACCGGGGCCAGTCCGCGCGGTCCATCTGCTCGCTTACGATCGAGGCGTCCAGCCCCATCAGATCCAGCATCTCGGCATGGAACTTGGGCTCGATCGCCGCGACCGAGACGTATTTGCCGTCCGCGCATTCATAGGCGTCGTAGAAATAGGAGCCTGAATCCAGGACATTGGCGCCTCGCGTCTTGGTGAGGAGGCCGGCGGCGAACATCCCGAAGGGCGCCGCCATCAGGTTCGCCGCGCCGTCGACCATGGCGGCATCGACCACCTGTCCCTTGCCGGACCCTCGGGCCTCCAACAGCGCCGCCAGAACGCCGACCACCAGATAGAGCGCGCCGCCGCCGTAGTCGCCGACCAGATTGAGCGGCGGTGTCGGCGGCTGATCCGCGCGCCCGATCGCCGCCAGCGCGCCGCTCATGGCGATATAATTCAAGTCATGCCCCGCCGCCTGGGCCATCGGCCCGTCCTGGCCAAAGCCGGTCATGCGTCCATAAACAAGCTTGGGATTTCGCTTGAGGCAGTCGTCCGGCCCGAGCCCCAGGCGCTCGGTCACGCCCGGACGAAACCCCTCGATCAGGACATCGGCCTCCTCGACCAGGCGCAAGACCCGGTCGCGGTGTTCCGGCTTCTTCAGATCAAGCGCGATGGCCTTTCGGGAGCGCAAGGTGATGTCGCAGTTGAGGGGTCTTTGGACCCCAAGACCGCTTGCCTGCTCGCGCTCCACCCGAAGGACCGTCGCGCCCATGTCGGCCATCATCATCGCCGCCATCGGCCCCGGCCCGATTCCGGCGAGCTCCACGATCTTGATCCCTTGCAGCGGTCCCATATCCGTTCGCTCCCTTGTAAACGCGCAAAGGGAACCGTAGCCGCTGGGGCTCGTCGATCCAATCAATCATGTCGGGACTAGCGCCGGGCTTTCAAGATATCCGCGTGATGATCGGGCCGGCCTTCGCGCCCTTCCCTTTCGCCTTGGCTCACCGCGCCGCGCCGTCGCGCCATCTGTAGTAAGCCACCGTCATCGGCAGGAACCAAGGCTTGCCGGTATAGAGCGGCCTGGTCTGGAAGGCCAGGCCGTCGAGCGCGGTGCGGCCCTCCTCCAATCCCAGAACCTGTTGGCCGATCCGCGTGCCGAGATAGCTCGCCATGCCCACGCCGGAGCCGCAATAGCCCATCGCGTAATGCACGCCCTTGTGCCGACCGATATGGGAAAGCTCATCAAAGGTATAGGCAACAAACCCCATCCAGGAATGGCTGATCCGCGTCGCCTCGAGTTCCGGAAAAATCCCGATCAGATCGTCCCGCAACAGCCCGCCGCTATGCAGGGGACTGGTCTCGCCGCTGGTCACCCGTCCGCCGAACAGGATACGCGTCCGGTCCGGCGAGGGCCTGTAGTAATAGACGACCTTGCGGGTATCGCTGACCACCTTCTGGCTCGGGAACAAAGTGTCCATGAGTCCGGGCTCAAGCGGCTCCGTCGCGATGATATAGCTGCCGATCGGAATCACGCGCCGGCGCAGCCACGGGGTTAGCGCCCCGGTATAGCCGTTGGTCGCCACGACAACGTCGCGGGCGCGCACCGGACCTTTCGCGGTAGCGAGTTCAAACCGGCCGGCCTCGCCCAAGAGACCGGTCACCTTGCAATTCGGCACCACCGTCGCCCCCGCCGCCAGCGCCCGGTCGAGCAGACCCTGGTGATAGCGTCCGGGATCAAGCGAGGCATGCGCCTCCATGACCACGCCGCCGTGATAAGCGTCGGTGCCGAGCTCGCGCCGCTGCTCGCCCCGGGGCACCATATGGGCCGGCACTTCCAGGCCCTTGGGCGCGGCCTTGATCTCGCGGGCCAACGCCTCGTATTCCGCCGGGTTATGCGCCGCGTGAAAGCGCCCCGGCACGATGAAGTCACAGTCGATGGCTTCCTCGGCGACGAAGCTTTTCATGAAATCGAGGGAGTTATGGCCTTCCTTGACGATATTGAAGGCCGTCTCGGCGCCGTGCTTGCGGGCCAGGGCCTGGTAATCCGGCTTGATGCTGGTACTGATCTGACCACCGTTGCGCGAGCTACATCCCCAACCCGCCGCCTCGGCGTCCAGCACCACGACCGAGCGTCCGCCCCTGGCCACCTGGATCGCGGCGCAAAGCCCGGTATAGCCGGAGCCGATGACGGCCACGTCGATCTCCGCCGGTGGCCCCGCCTCCCCCGGATCCGGACGCCGCGTCCGGTCCCACCAATAGGGCTCGGCCTTGAAATCGTCGGTGAGAATATCGGTGTTGCCGGTCATGACGGGCTCCCGGATCGAGGGTCTGGGCATTTCAACCATTTACCGAGCCGGACGCAAGCCGGGGTCATTCGTTGCCTTGAAACATGGGGAGTGTAATCCACGCCGTGCCCTCAAACCGGTTGCACCCGTCGCGGGGTCCCGCCTTGCGCCAGGACGACGGGGGGGGAAGTCGCGCGTCGCCTCACCGTCGCCCTGGCGAACGGCAGGGCCTCGAACGGTTCAACGTGATCAAACGACTACCGCAAGGGCGACCATCGCGAGGTCCTGCCTTGCGCCAGGACGACGCTTTTTGAAAGAACGCGGCAAACCTTAAACAACACCATGGCTCACACACCCCCGTCGCCCTGGCGAACGGCAGGGCCTCGGACGGTTGCAGGTGATCGGACGACTACCGCAAGGGCATCCATCGCGAGGTCCTGCCTTGCGCCAGGACGACGCTTTTTGAAAGAACGCGGCAAACCTGAAAAACACCCTGCCCCACACCCCCGTCGCCCTGGCGAACGGCAGGGCCTCGAACGGTTCAACGTGATCAAACGACTACCGCAAGGGCATCCATCGCGAGGTCCCGCCTTGCGCCAGGACGACGGAGTGCGCGGGTTCACGCGACCAGCTTACGCCTGGCCGCTTCCTCTATCCCAGCTCGCTGATCTGGTAAGTCGACTTGGCCAGCCATTCCAGGTTCACCTCGATGCCCCAGCCCGGGCCGTCGGGGATCGCGACCTTGCCGTCGCGCGCCACCAGGGCCGGCTGATAGATGCCGTCATCCCAGGGATAGCCGTCCTCGATCGAGAACTCGACATAGGGGCCCGCCGCCTCGATCGCGCCCATGACGTGCAAGGTGAAGACCGTGACCAAGGAAAGATTGGCCGAATGCGGGGTGCAGGCGAGGCCATGCCGCTTGGCCAGCTCGGCGACCCGCAGGGTGCGGGTGATGCCGCCGATATAGCTGATATCGGGCTGCATGACATTGACCACGCCCATTCTCGCCATGCGTCGCCAGGTGGCGAGGTCACAGTCCTGCTCGCCGCCGGTGACGTCCATGTCCAGCGCGTCGGTGACCTGCTTGGTCCATTCCAGCTCCCAATAGGGGCACGGCTCCTCGAAATGGACGAAGCCGTGATCCTGCAGCATATGGCCGACCTCGATCGCGCGGCCCGGCGTGAACCAGCTATTGGCGTCGGCCAGCAGGGTCACTTCGTCGCCGAGCGCGCCCCGAACCGCCGAGACCACTTCCTCGGTCCGGCCCGGCCATTGATCGACATCGTGACCGTATTCCCGCCCGACCCGGATCTTGAAGGCGTCGTAGCCGTGCTTGTCGCGGAGCCGCGAGAGCCTGTCCGCCTCGTCCGCGCCGTTGATGTCGCGGCGCATGCTGGAGCCGTAGACCCGGAGCGGCCTGGGCGCGCCACCGAGCAACTCGCAGACGCTCTTGCCCTGGAGTTTGCCGTGCAGGTCCCAGAGCGCGGTGTCGAGCCCACCGATCGCGCGCCTTAGATAGGAGCCGGGAAACTTGTGCTCGCGCTCGGGGATCACATCGACCAGCGCGTCGATGTCGTTGATATCGTGGCCAAGCGCGTGCGGGGCGACCTGGCGATGCAGCACCAGCGAGGAGATGTCCGAGTTATAGGTCGAGACCTGGCCCCATCCTTGGCTGCCGTCCTCGGCGGTAACCCGGGTCAAGCCGAAATTCTCGGTGCAGAAGGTCTCAATGCTTTTTATCTTCACGGCGCGCCCCCGGGTAAGTTCCGTAACGCGTTCTCAATATCACGAAACGCCGCAGCGTGTGATCCTGGCGCCGATTCAGCCGCCCATCCGGCGGTGATGGCCTTGCCAGTAGCGCTCTTTCAGCAGCCGCTTGTAGAGCTTGCCGTTCTCCCGTCTCGGCAGGTCGTCGTTGAAATCCACCGATTTCGGGCATTTCACGGGGCTCAGCGCCTTGCGGCAGAAAGCGATCAACTCGGCCTCGAGATCGGCTCCCGCGCGCGCCATGTCGGCGGGTTGCACCACCGCCTTGACCTCCTCGCCGAATTCCGGGTTCGGCACGCCGAAGACCGCGGCATCGATCACCTGGGGATGCGAGAGCAACCGGTTCTCGGCCTCCTGGGGATAGATGTTCACGCCGCCCGAGATGATCATGTTGGCCTTGCGGTCGGTCAGATAGAGATAGCCCTCGGCGTCGACATAGCCGATATCTCCGAGCGTGCTCCACCCATGCCGGTTCCAGGCCTCGGCGGTTTTCGCCGGGTCGTTGTGATACTCAAAGCGCGGCCCGTCCGAGAAGTAAACGCCGCCTTCGATTCCGGTGGGAACTTCCTCGCCCTCGGCGTCGCAAATCCGGATTTGCCCGATCCTGGCGCGACCGACCGAGCCCGGATGCGAAAGCCATTCCTCGGCGTTGAGCACGGTCAGACCATTGCCCTCGGAACCGCCATAATACTCCCACAGGATCGGTCCCAACCAGTCGATCATCCGATGCTTCACGTCGATCGGGCAAGGCGCGGCGGCGTGAATGACACAAGCCAGGCTGGCGAGATCGTAGGCTCGACACGCCTCCTCCGGCAGCCGCAGCATGCGCACGAACATGGTCGGCACGAACTGCGCGTGGGTTACCCGGTGCGTCTCGATCAGCCGCAAGGTCTCCTCGGCGTCGAACTTGGGCATCACCACGACGGTCGCGCCAAAGCGCAGCGCGCGGATGCAGAACATGAGCGGCGCGGCGTGGTAGAGCGGCGCCGGCGAGAGATAGACGGCGCCTTCATTCAATCCATAGAGCTTGGCCGTCAGAAAATACCCCGGCGCGGGAATACCGAACGCCCCCTCGGGAAGCGGTTTCAGAATCCCCTTTGGCCGCCCGGTGGTGCCGGAGGAGTAGAGCATCTCGACACCCTCGGCCTGATCGTCGATCGGCGTCGGGGGCTGGGCGTCAAGCGCCGCCTCGAGCGCGGTGAAACCCGGCTCGGCGCCATCGGCCATGAATTGGTTCGCCTCCGGTACATCCCGCCGCGCCGTCCGCCGCGCGGTTTCCGCCATCACCCTGGAGGTCACCAGCACCCAGGCGCCGGAATCCTCGAGAATATAGTCGACCTCCTCGGGCGCGAGATGGGTCGCGATCGCCACCAGCCGCGCGCCCGAGCGCAACACCCCCCAGGCGAGCGGCAGATACAGGCGGTGGTTTTCCAGGAACAACGCCACCCTATCTCCGCGCGAGATACCGCTTGCCCGCAGCAGATGGGCGAAGCGGTTGGAGAGCGCCTCGAAATCGGCGAAGGACAGCACCGTGCCGTCCCCGGCTAAGATCACCGCCGGACGGTCCGGCGTGGCCTCGGCGTAAACTCCCGGGTGGCGTATATCGCTGTTTGGCTCGCTCATATCCATGATCCCACCGGTCAATCGGCATCAAGAAGGTCATCGGGGAGTTGATCCCGGCGCGTCTTATCGCGACTATCATCCCCCGACCACGGTCGACAAGTACCGTGACACCCAGCACGAGGGATTGGTCAGCCATGGGGCCGCTACAAGGGATCAAGATCGTAGAGATGGTAGGCATCGGCCCGGCGCCGCATTGCTGCATGCTTCTGTCGGACATGGGAGCCGAGATCATCCGGATCGACCGCCCAGGCGGCAACAAGGTCGGCGGCACCAACCGCGCGGCGGTTCTCAATCGCGGGCGCAAGTCGATCGCCCTTGATCTGAAGACCCCCGAGGGGGTGGAAACCACGCTCCGCCTCATCGATCAGGCCGACGGGCTGGTGGAGGGATTTCGCCCCGGCGTGATGGAGCGGCTGGGTCTCGGCCCTGAATTGTGCCTGGAACGGAACCCCAAGCTGATTTTCGGGCGCATGACCGGCTGGGGCCAGGATGGCCCGCTCGCCCAGGTCGCCGGACATGACATCAACTATATCGCGCTGGCCGGCGCGCTCGGCGCCATCGGCGAAAAGGACGGCGGGCCGGTCCCGCCGCTTAACCTGATCGGCGATTTCGGCGGCGGCGGCATGATGCTGGCCTTCGGGATGGTTTGCGGCCTTCTGGAAGCCAAGGGGTCCGGCAAGGGCCAGATGATCGACGCCGCCATGCTGGAGGGCTCGGCCCTGCTGATGGCCGGTATCTTCATGGCCAAGAATTCCGGCACCTGGCCGCACCCGCGCGGCGAGAACTGGCTCGACGGCGGCGCGGCCTTCTACGGCACCTATCAATGCGCCGACGGGGAATGGATCGGCATCGGCTCGCTGGAGCCACAATTCTACGGCCTGCTGCGCGAAACCCTGGGCTTGGATGACCCGATCTTCGACCGGCAGTGGGATCACGACGCCTGGCCGGAGCAAAAACGGATCCTCGGCGAGATTTTCGCCACCAAGACGCGCGACGAATGGGATGAAATCCTCGGCGGTATCGATGTCTGTTTCGCCCCGGTTCTCGGCCTGGACGAAGTGATGGAGCACCCGCACAACAAGGCCCGCGGCGTCTATGTCGCGCCGGACGGCAATGTACAGCCCGCCCCCGCGCCCCGCTTCAGCCGCACCCCGCCGACCATCCAGGGTCCTCCGGCGCTGCCTGGGGAGCATAACGAGGAAGCGCTTTCCGCCTGGGGTTTCTCGGCCGAGGAGATCGCCGACTTGCGCGAAAAGTCGATCATCGCCGACCCGGCATGACCGTCGACAAACCCTTAACGGATTGTTGAAATGATATTCTCCGGCACCGTGATTAGTGTTTAGTATCATGAACGGGAATCAAGACCCTCGCCGAGGGGCATCATCACTTGGATAGTCCGATCAACCCTCTGGACCCGACCAACTCGACCGTTGAGGCCGAGCGGCGACGCATGGAGACCTTCGCGCGGGTTTCCGGCGGGTGGTTCTGGCAAACCGACGCCGATAATCGTTTCATCTATATGTCCGAAAGCGTGCGGGAGATCACCGGCCTGGATCCCGAGTGGCACTACGGCAAGACCCGCCAGGATCTCGGCATGCCGGCCGCCGTCACCCAGGCGGAATGGGATGAACATCTTCGTCAGCTCCGGGACCATGAGCCCTTCGAGGCGTTTGTGTTCCTGCGCCCGAGTCCCGAAGGCGATAATTGGATGCAGACCTCCGGCGTCCCGGTTTTCGACGCCGACGGGACCTTTCAAGGCTATCAGGGCATCGCGACCGACATCACGGCCCAGGTCAACGCCGAACGCGAGGCCCGCCTTCTGACCGAGGCGATCGAACAATTCAGCGAGTCCTTCGTTCTCTGGGACGCCGACGAGCGTCTGGTGATCTGCAATCAGAAGTTCCGCGAGCTGAACGCCGGCGTGCCAGACTTCATTTCCCCCGGCACGTTGTTCGAGGATCACATTACCGCCGTTGTCGTCGCGGGCCTCGCCAACCCCGTCGACATGACCACCGAGGAATGGATTGAGCATCGGGTCAAACAGTTCCGCAATCCGGGCGAGCCGATCGAGATGCGACGGCGGAACGGAACCTGGCTCTGGATCGTCGAGCAGCGCATGCCGAACGGCGCGACGGTGACGACGGCGACCGACATCACCAAGCTCAAGCGCGCCGAGCAGCGGGCGGCGGATACCCATCGCCGGCTCCAGGACGCGATCGAGGTGCTTCCCGGCGCCTTCGTCCTGTTCGATCGCGATGACCGGATTCAGGTCACCAATTCCACCTACACGAATTGGTTCGCGCCCCCCGGCGTGGAGGATCTGACCGGCTGGACCTTCGAGGGCATGCTGCGGGCCAACCTGAAAAACGGCAAACTCCCGGTCGCGCCCGAGGATGAGGAAAGCTGGCTCGCCGAACGACTGGCGGCGCATCGCAGTCCCTGCGTCGAGTATGAGCAATTGATGGCCGACGGACGCTGGGTACGGGCCGTCGATTCCTAGACCTTCGAGCGTGGGGTCGTGCGTATTCTGATCGACGTCACCGAACTTAAGCGTCAGCAGGATGAACTGGAACTCGCCCGCGAGAGCGCCGAGCAGGCGAACCAGGCGAAGTCGGAGTTCCTGGCCACCATCAGTCACGAGATCCGCACCCCGCTGAACGGCATTCTCGGCATGGCCTATCTGTTACGGGATACCGCGATGGATGCCCATCAGACCGTGCGGCTGGAGAACATCATCGCCTCCGGCATCGCGCCTCAGGTGATCATCAACGACGTCCTCGACATGAGCAAGATCGAGGCCGGCGCCCTGGAGATCGAGAGCGTGCCCTTCGACATGGCGGCCCTGGTCGCGTCCGTCTCCAGCCTGTTCGGGGACGTGGCGGCGGATAAGGGCCTTAACTTCGAGATCGGCACCCTGCCCGACAACGCCCGTCACCTAGTCGGCGACGCCGCCCGAATCCGTCAGGTACTCTGGAACCTGCTCAGCAACGCCGTGAAGTTCACCGAGAAAGGCCGGGTCTCCGTCGAGTTTCACTGGGCCGACCCGGAGCCGGCCGCCCCCGACGACCACGTGCTCCGGATCGAGGTGCATGATACCGGCATCGGCATAGAGCAAGATCGCCTCGACGGAATATTCGATCCCTTCGTGCAGGCCGACGCCTCCACCACCAGGCGCTTCGGCGGCACCGGCCTCGGCCTCTCGATCATCCGCCATCTCGTGGAACTGATGGGGGGGTGAGATTCGAGTCGAAAGCAACCCCGGCGCCGGCAGCACCTTCATCGTCACGGTACCCTTCGATACCGCCGATCGCGACGCGGTCGAACGACATAAGGCCAAGCACCAGTTCCGGCCTGAAACCCGTCAACGCAGGCTGAAGATCCTGGTGGCGGAGGATCATCCGCTGAACGCCCTGGTGACCACCGAACTCCTGTAACGCCGGGGTCATGAAACCGTGCATGTCGAGAACGGCCTCGAGGCGGTCACCGAGATGCATGTCGGGGAATTCGATCTGGTTCTGATGGACGCGCACATGCCCGAGATGGACGGCATCGAGGCCACGCGCCTCATCCGCGCCCATCCGGAGCACGGCAAGATTCCGATTATCGGCCTTACCGCCGACGCCTTCGTCAACCAGCACAGGGCCCTGCGCGAGGCGGGGATGAAAGAGATTGTCACCAAGCCCTTCACCGACGACGCGCTGATGGCGGCGATCTGGGCCAATCTACCGGGCGCCGACGCCGAGGCGGTCATGTCCGACGACGACACCCAGGGCGACGATGATTCCGCGAGTGCTCCCAAGGGCTGGAAAGCCGAGGCGGAGGCCGGTTTCGAGGCGTTCATCGGAGCCCGCCAGCCGGAGATTGTACGGAAACTGCTGGATCTCGCCCGCGGCACCACCCAGGAACGCCTGAACGATCTCAGGACAGCGGTGCAATCCGGCAACAGCGAGCAGATCCGCTTCGCCGCCCACACCATCAAGGGCGCCTGCGGCACCATGTTCGCCACCAAGCTGGCGGAGATGTCGATCGAGATCGAGCAGTCTAACGAGGATCTCAAGACGGTTCGCGCCAAGATGCCCGCCTATGAGGCCTGCGTCGAGGAAACCATCGACTGGTGGCGGGAACTGGAAAAACGGATCTAGTCCGGTCGACGGACTCCCGATCGCCCTTCCCTATCGCCCCGACTGATCACCTTGAATGAGATGATTGACCTGATGGGTCCAAACCTCGCGTGACACGGGCGCGCGAGCGGTGGATTCTGGCGCCATGCCTCTTTTGCTTATCGCCATCGGCGCCATGCTTGTTCAACAGACCATCGCGACCACCGCGAAGGTCGGGTTGCCGGCGCTGTTCGTGCCGATGGCGAGCGAGTTGGGCTTCGATGCCGAATACGTGCTGGTCTATACCTGGGTCTACGCAATCTGCTCGCTCTGCGTAATGGCGGCTTGTGGCGGGGTGATCCGCCGGCTCGGGGCGTTGCGGACCAGCCAGATCGGCTGCGTGATGATGGCGGCGGGCCTGATGGCGGCGGCATTGCTCGCAAGCCCGGCTCTTGTGGTCGTGGCCCTGGGGCTCGGCGTGCTGCTGATCAGTTTCGGCTCTACCGTGGCGACCCCCGCGAGTTCGCAGATCCTGGCCGCCTACGCGCCGCCGAAATGGGCGCCGCTGGTCTTTTCGATCAAGCAGACCGGGGTGCCGGCGGGGGTCGCGATCTCCGGCTTTATCCTGGTGCCGCTGGCCGCCACGCAAGGCTGGCGGGTGACGACGGTGGGCCTGGCCCTGCTGTGTCTGGCGATCGCGATCATCCTGCAACCCCTGCGCGCCGAGTTCGATCGCGACAGGGACCCGACCGCCCGGCCCAGGCTGGTGGATTTCGCCATCAATATCCGCGATGTCTTGAGCGTTTTCGAGCGCCGGGCCATGGCCATGGCCGCCTTCACCTTCGTCGGCATGCAGGCGATCTACACCAACTTCACCATTACCTATCTGCACGAGGATCTCCAATTCGACTACCAGACCGCCGGCGAGATTCTCGGGGTGGCGACCTTGCTGGCGGTGCCGGCGCGGATCTTCTGGGGATGGGTCGGCAGCACCCTGGTGCGTCCCCGCGCGCTGCTGGCCTCGCTGGCGATGATCATGGCGGGTTCCACGGCCCTGATCGGCGCCTTTGACCCGCATTGGAGCCACGCCGCCGTCCTGGCGGTCAACTGCGCGGTCGGGCTGTCGGTGCTGTCCTGGCACGGCGTGCTCTTGTCCGAGGCGGCGCGGCTGGCCCCGGCGGGGGAAGCGGGACGCATGACCGGCGGCATCCTGGCCTTCGGCTCGGCCGGACAGATCGTCTATCCCGCGATTTTCGGTTTCGGATATTGGCTCGGCGGCTATGGCGCGGCCTATGTGGCGATCGCGCTGCCCGCCGCGGCCGTGGGCGCGGTTCTGGCGCTCCGGCGGCGGTAGTCGGGCCAGTCTTGCGCGATAGCCCGGGACATCGGACGGTCCTTGGGCGGTGGATCGAGGCTCTGCCTTGCGCCAGGGCGACGGAGGAGCGCTTCAGCGGATGGCTGGCGCACTCCCTCACACCTCCCGTCGCCCTGACGAACGGCAGGGCCTTCGGACCTCGACCACATGCGGGCGGACTACCGCCAGGAGCAACCATCGCGAGGCCCCGCCTTGCGCCAGGGCGACGGAGGAGCGTTTCGGTGGGTGGCTGGCGCCGGCCTTGGCTCCGAAAGCAAAAAGGATATCGGGCCTCGAGGGAAGCCATGGCATCCGGCGACCACTTCTGTTAGCTTCCGCGCGCTTTCAGGACCAGCCGGGAAACCCCATGTCATCCTCTAGCTTCGATATCGATCGCGCCCGCCGGGAGACCCGGGGATGCGAGCAGGCGATCCATTTCAACAACGCCGGCTCGGCGATGACACCGGCCCCGGTCGCGGACTATCTCTACGCCTATCTGCGCGATGACGAGGTAAAGGGCGGTTACGAGACCGCCGCCGCCCGCGACGGCGAGCTGGAGAATTTCTACAAGGCCACCGCGCGGCTGGTGAACGGTAGCCCGGACGAGGTCGCCTTTATCGAGAACGCGACCCGGGCCTGGGACCAGGTGTTCTACGCCTTCCCGCTTGCCGAGGGCGATAAGATCCTGACCACCGTGTCCGAATACGGCAGCAACCTGATCGCCTATCTGCAACGCGCCCGCCAATGCGGCGCCGAGGTGTTGATCATTCCCAACGACAATTACGGACAGATCGACACCAACGCGCTGGAAGCCGCCATCGACAGCCGCACCAAGCTGATTTCAATCAGCCATGTGCCGACCGGCGGCGGGCTGGTGAACCCGGCCAAGGAGGTCGGACGGATCGCCCGCGCGCACGGCATCCCCTATCTTCTGGACGCGTGCCAGTCGGCCGGGCAGATCCCCCTGGATGTCGAGGAACTCGGCTGTGACTTTCTATCGGCGACCGGCCGCAAGTACCTGCGCGGGCCGCGCGCGACGGGGTTGCTCTGGGTACGCCGGGAGTGGATCACCAAGCTGGAGCCGCCGCTGCTCGATCAGTTCTCCGCCGATCTTCTCGACGCCGAGACCTATGTGGTGCGCGAGGACGCCCGCCGGTTCGAGAACTGGGAGCGTTACTTCGCCGGGCAAGCGGCTCTGGGCGTGGCGATCGACTACGCGATGGAATGGGGCATTGACGCGATCTGGGAGCGGGTGTCGGCGCTGTCGGCCCGCCTGCGCGAGGCGCTTTCCGCCAATCCCGAGGTCAAGCTCACCGATGAGGGCGCGGTCAAATGCGGCCTGGTCACCTTCCAGCACGCACGTTTCAAGGCCAGTGAAATCAAAACCAAGCTGTCCGCGCGAAACATCAACGTTTCGGTCTCGGACGGTCCCGGCATGCGGCTGAGCTATCTGGCGCGGGGGCTCGAGGCGGGCATGGTCCGCTCCAGCGTGCACTACTACAACACCGACGAAGAGATCGACCGCTTCGTCGCCGCGATCCGGGAGCTGTAGGGCTTCGTTCCAATCCCAGCCTTTCCGTCGCCCCAGCGAAGGCTGGGGCTTATGCCGAGGACGGTTGGCGGGCTTCGATATCTCACGATTTCAACCGCTTATGGGCGGCAACCTTTCGCGCCAAAAGCCCTTGCGCGGGAGCCGTGTCCCGGGAGTTTGGATCGAAAAACCTCCAAAGTTCTGGGCCGGTCCCGTCTTTCCTTACGCGACCGCGTCCTTGAAGGCGCGCATCGCCTCGATCTGTTTGTCCAGAGGCCCGGTCCCCTGGCCGGAGGTATAGAAGGTCAGATGGGTCGCTCCCAGTGGCAGCCATTTATCCGCGGTGGCGCGCCAACCGTCGGGATCGCCGTCGCCGTAGCGGATCCAGGCCTCTATACCGAATTCGGCCGGATCACGCCCCTCCTCCGCGAGATAACCGCGAAGCGCCTCGAGCATCGCGCCGGTCTTGCTTCCGGGATTACCCAGCGGTATCCAACCCTGCCCGAGTTTGGCCGCCCGGCGCAGCACGGGATCGGCGCCGCCGCCGAACCAGACCGGGATCGGCCGCTGGACCGGCAAGGGATTGACGCCGGCATGCTTGACGGTATCGAAGGTCCCCTCGAAATCGACGGTGCGCCGGGTCCAGAGCTGGTTCATCAGCGCCACCTGTTCGGCCTGGCGGCGGCCGCGTTTCGACCAATCCTCGCCCAGGGCCTCGTATTCCACCGGGTTCCAGCCGACACCGATACCGAGACGCAGGCGTCCGTTACTCAGGACATCCACCTGCGCGGCCTGTTTCGCCACCAGCGCGGTCTGTCGCTGCGGCAGGATCAGCACCCCGCTGGCGAGCCCGACCTTCTCGGTGACCGCGGCGATGAACGAGAGCGTGCAGAAGGTCTCGTGAAAGCTGTCATCCACGTCATACGGCCCCTCGAAATCCGGCAAGGCCGCCCGGTCGGCGCCCAACACATGGTCCGAAACCTCGAGATAGTCATAGCCCATGCCCTCGGCGGCCTGGGCCCAATCGCGGATCTGGGCCGGGTCGGCGGGCATGTCGCGGGTCGGAAAAAAGGCGCCAGTTTGAGTGGCCATGGTCGGGCTCCTGAAAACACGAAATCGAGACGTGGTTGCGGTTAGCTCACTTTTTCAGATCGCCTGGAACTTGGCAATGAGGGGGATGAAGACATCAGCCGCCTCACGCACCGCGTCCTCGACCGTCTGACCGTCGCGCAGGGGCTGATGCACGCTGACCCATCCCTCGTAGCCCGCCTCGCCCAGCGCCTCGACCATCTCCCGGGCGTTGAGACCATCGGGATCGTCGAGGGGAACGTAACTCAGGGGCACCGGCCCGCGCGCGCGGGTCTTGAAGACATGCGCGCCGTCCGGATCAAGACGGACGTTCTGGAAATAGGCATTCACTAGATACGGTGCCAGACGCGCGATCGCTTCGGCGCCATGAGGCTCGCCACAGGCCAGGAGATTGGCCGGCTCGAAGGTGACGCCGAAATTCTCGCGCCCGACCCGCCGCACCGTCTCCAAGGTCCCCTCGATGGTCTCGCAGAGCGTGCCCCAATGGGTCTGATGGGCAAGCGACAGACCCCGTTCCCTCGCCGCGTCGGCGGCGCGCCGGGCATGGCCGATATCCGCGTCGTCATGCATCATCACGCGCACCAGCCGGCTCCCCAGACGCTCGGCGAGATCCAGATAGGGCTCGATCCGTCGCAGCGCCAGCGGCGCCTCCGGAGAGTTCGCGGCAAGCGGCATGTCGCCCATGACCATGGAGGCGGCGAGGTTCTCGCGGTCAAGCACGGCGCGGACCTCTTCGACGCGGTCACGCGGTGTATCGACGGACACAACCGAGGCCCGCATCGAGAGCCCCGAAAAACCGGCGGCGCGGGCAAGCGGCGCCAGAACCTCGATCGGCACCTCGGCCACGTCCTTGCGGCTCGAGGACTCGGCGATGCGGGTGGAGAGCGACAGCTTCACGACGCGTGCGTCCCTTCCGGCTTCATGGGTGGACTATTCCTCGATCCGCTCGATGCCCGCCGCCAGGCGGCGGCTGTCCTGAAAGGCCCGACGCAACGTCTCGTCCCGCGCGATCTCCGACAATCGATCCGCGATATAGTCCAATTCCGCGCCGGCTTTGGTGTCATCATGGCCCGCGCGTGGATGGCCGAGATAGTCACGGACGCGCGCGTCCCCGATAAGCTGCTTCAGAACAAACTCGGTGAAGTCGAGGCCGGTCGAACGAAACACCCCGATCGAGAGATGGATCGAAACCGCGTCCCGCGCCGTCGCCCGATGCGCCAGGCCACGCGGCAGGTACAGCAGATCTCCGGGCTCTAGGTCGAGGGTCCTGAACCGATCCCGCGCCCACGCCAGGGCACTGACGGAGGCGTTGTCGATGACGAAAAGCGAGGAATGCGCCAACCCGCGGGCGATCCCGCTCCCAAGCGTCCAGCTCTTGACGCCGTGAAGCTGGAGCACCACGACATCATGGTCGTCGGCATGCAGGTCAAGCGCGTCGCGCCGGTTCGGCGAGATATAGGCGTTGACCACCGCGCGCCCGCCAAGTCCCGCCGCCACCGCGCGGGCGAGTTGCCCGGCGACCGGGTTCATCCTTTCGACACCGTTGACGATCAAGGGCCCGCCGGCGTCGAGCAGCGCCGACAATTCCCCCGATAGTCCCTTGGCCGGATCGGTCCTGGCGGGATCGAGATCGACAACCGTCCGGTCACCCTGCCGTCGGGTGGCCTGCCCGGCGAGCAGATCGCGCCAGCCCGCGATCGTTTCCAACCCGCTCGCGGGAATGTCTCGCGCGCCGAGATGCAGCGGTTTCCTCGCGAAATGCTCTCGCTCGAAGACCGTGCCGTCAATCGGCCCGATCAGTGCGTCCCAGGTGATATCCATGCCGCCCGCCACGGGTTTCGGAAAGCATCAACGCCGCTTACGCCGCCAGGAGCGCCGCCGCCTTGGCTTTGACGGTTTCCGCCTGGGCCATGTCGCCACCACGCTCAAGCGCCTCGGCGTAGAGTTTCCAGGACGGCGCGCTGGTCGGCTGCTCCGCGACACGCTCGGCCAGCAGCGCGCGGGCAAGGCCGTCCTGGCCATCGGCCATGGCGGCGTTGATCAGCATGCGGATCCAGACATCGCGTTGCGCCCAGCTTCCGCCCAGCGGCACCATGTCGTAGCGCACCTTCATCATGATCTCGACCACTCGGGCGTACTGCTTGCGGGCGAAGGCGACGATCGCCTCGGCGACAGGGTGTCCGGCGTCGCGCGCCACGTCGCCCGCCGACGCCGAGGTTCCGGCCTTGGTTCTCGCCAACTCGCCCAGGTTGGCGACCATCCGGTCCGCTTCCTCGAGCCGGCCGGCCATCGCCAGCGCCATGACGAAATGCAGATCGTTGAAGGGGCGCACGCATTCGTCCACCCGGCCCGCCGAGACCTCCGCGACCGAGGTCCAGCGGTCACCCACGTCGACGCCCAGCATGTGCAGGCGCATCAGAATGCTGGAGGCATTGCTGATATCGGTATTGTCCTCGGACGGTCCCGGCCAGAACTCGGTGTCGAAGGCCGCCAGAACCTCGTCATACCGTTCCAGTTCAAGGTAATGCAGGGAGCGGTGCCACCAGAGATGGTTGGCGAAGGGACCGCGCTTGCGCCAGGCCTCGGCATGGGCGGTGATCCAGGAGATCCCGTCGGCCCGGCGCCCCATGGTCTCCAGGCAATGCGCCACCGCGTGGCCGGCCCAGATATCCGACTCGTTCAGTTCAACCGCCCGGCGGCCGATCGGCTCCCCGGTCGCCGGATCGCCGTTTTCCTCGAAGGAGAAGGCCCGACAGCCGAGCAGATAACCGTAACCGGGCACCGACTCGCTCCATCTCGGCATGACGCGGGCGGTGGAATGCAGCATGTGCTTGAGGTCGCCAACATAGAAATGCATGACATTGGCGAGCTTGATCGCCAACAGATCATGCGGGTGGTCGACCAGGATCGCCTCCCAGGCCGCGTTGGCCCGGCGAATATCTCCGGCGCACCAAGCCGCCAGCGCATCCATGTGCAGGCGTTCGCGGTCGTTCGCGGCACCGGACAGCTCTCTCGCGGAAGCCAGACAATCGAGCGCCACCGGCGCGTTTCGCGGCCGGGCGGCAAAGCAGTTGAAATAGCCCCGCAAGCAATGGCCGAGCACCATGTCGGGCCCAATCGCCTCGAGCCGCGCCGCAATCTTGGCGGCGTCCCTGCCCTGGGCCAGAAACTCCTCGACCGTCGCGTCGAAGGCATCCACGGCTTCCTGATTGGAGGCGGTGACCGCGAGGCCTCGCTTATCCTGAAACATTCAAAAACTCCTGACTTTCCCGACGGCTAAAGAGACGTCAACTCAATGGATTCCTTGCGGTAATCAAAGGTCGCGTCGAAACGCGACTGAAGATAGGGACCGGCCTGAACAGGCGGATAGCGTGGCACCTCGCCCGGTTCAAGGCAACTCGGCAAGCACGCGATCTCGGCTTCCCAGTTCGGGTCGAAAAAGAACGGCATCGAATAGCGTTCCCGTCCGGACGCGTTGATCACCCGGTGCGGCGTCGCCGGAAAGCGACCATTGGTCCAGCGCTCCATCTGATCGCCGAGATTGATAACGAAGGTTCCCGGCACCGGCTTGGCCGCCAGCCAGTCACCCGACGGCATCTTGATTTCCAACCCGCCATTGGCGTCTTGGGCAAGGATCGTCAGGCATCCATAGTCCGTATGAGTGCCGCATCCGATGGTCCGATCGTCGATGTGGCCGGCTTGCGGTGGATAGTGGAGAAGACGCAGCTGCGCCAGCGGACGGTCGATCTTGTCGGCGAAGAAATCGGCCTCAAGCCCGAGAGCGAGGGCGAAGCCGCGCATCAGCGTCGAGGCAAGCCCGGTCATCGCGGCGAAATAGGCCTCGGCGGTCGCGCGAAACTCGGGCGGCTGGTCCGGCCATTGGTTCGGGCCGTGCAAGGGAAGGCCTTGCCGCACCTCGGGCGCGTCCGGGCCGAGATCACGGCCGAGATCAAAACCTTCCTTGAGGTCGGCGGTCATGTTCGGGTCGGTATTCTCCTCGAACAACGGAAAATAACCGCGATGGACATCGGAACGGCGGATGTGAAGGTTGGATTTCTCCTCCAGCGGCCGGGCGAAGAAGGCTTCCGAGCGCCGGAACATATCCCGGACCAGCGCGTCCGGGACCCCGTGGTTGGAAATATAGAAAAACCCGAATGTCCGAGAGGCCTCGCCGATACGCCGCGCGACGGCGGCCTCGGCCCGTCCATTGACGAGATCCGCGATATCAATCACGGCCAGTTCCGAATGAGACATGATTTTCGAGTCCTGAGTGTCTGGGACTACTCAGTCGAATGTTACCCGCGCCCCATCAGCTTGTCGATTGCCCTGCGATCTTCCTTGGTTGGCCGGCCTTCGCCGCGATCACGTCGTGACAGCGGAGCGTCCCTTTCGGTGGTTTCCGTTTTAACCCGGCGCTGATCCTCGATCGGCTCCAGATCCTCGTACAGTAACTGGGCCTCCGGCGCCGGGCCGCGCCTTTCCGCGAGAAACAGGACCTTGACCACCCGGATGAACGGGCCTTGCGGAAAGGTCAGCACATCGCCTGGACGGACCAACTGATGTGCCTTGTTCACGACCTTGCCGGACAGCCGCAACCGACCGGTGCCAAGCAGTTTGCTGGCCAGGCCACGGCTCTTGAAGAACCGGGCGCACCAGAGCCATTTGTCGAGCCGCTGGGTGGGGTCCGCGCTATCGGTCAATCCGCGACAACCATGGTCTTGAGGATCGCGAAGGGAGAATCCGCCGGATCGAACTTTTGATCCGTGCCCCGGTTCGCCTCAACCGATCCGCGGGTATTCGGTTTCCGTTTGGTCTTGCCGCGAACCGCGTGGTTCTTGGGATTGTCTTTCTTGTCGTGACTTGGCTTCGCGCCGTCCTTCGCGGGCCGGCTTCCCCCCGCCGCGCCCCTTTCGTCGCTCCGCTTGCGCGCCCGTTTTCGCCCCTGATTGCCTGAACCACGCCTGATGAAAACCGGCTTGTCGTCAACCTCTCCCGCGCCGCGATAGCCGAGATCGGTCAGAATTTCCTTCATTTGCGCGTGTCCGACACCGGCAAGCGACAGCATTTCCGGCGTGATCGCGAAGGGTTGCTTGCGCGCCGCCTTGCGGGTGGCCGCGGCCAGCCGCTCGGTCATATCGGCGCGGATCACCTGAGGGCCGAGACGAGTGAAACCGATGGCGTGATAGAAGCCGTCCGGCACCCCGGCCAGATACGGTACCGTCACCCGGCCCGCCGGCGGCATCGCGTTCTCGTGGAACGCGCGGTGATGGATCCCCCAGAGCACCGCCAGCAGCTCCTGCGCCCGAGGCTTCAGTAGATCAGGCATGAACACGGTCTCGGTCCCGAAGCGCACGCCGCTGCGCGCCAGGGACTTGCGGCCCTCCTCGCCGAGACTCTTGATCAGTTCCTCGACCCCAGCCCGCGGCATGGAGCCAAGCCATTCCGTCAACTGATAGATCACGCCCCGCGCCGCGCCCTTGGCATCGGTCTTGGTGAGTTTGACCAGGCTCGGGATGCGAGCCTGAAAAAGGCTATCGAGCCAGACACGAAGCCGGGCTTCGATCGTGGCTCGATCCTCG
>Ga0181593_10001459_pt1 | contig 21436 bp, 20 predicted proteins | sample 071ome_19_FD_133756 | JGI IMG/M metagenome (GOLD analysis project Ga0181593, IMG submission 133756) | Coastal salt marsh microbial communities from the Groves Creek Marsh, Skidaway Island, Georgia - 071413AT metaG (megahit assembly) | ecosystem: Environmental > Aquatic > Marine > Intertidal...
GCTCCCGGCTACGAAATGCTCGATCAGCTTGCTCTGCTGGCGCGCCGTAAGGCGACTTCTGCGAACGTACATCGTAGCAAAGATAGAACCTCAATTAGGCCCTTAGCTACTTCAGCCCCAAAAATAAAGGGGCGGGTTTCAGACCCGCCCCTTTTTCTGTCGTCCCTGACGGTTCCGTCAGTGGAATTTCACATACTCGAAATCGAGCGGCTTGCCGTCGATGCCGCGGCCCGGAGGGGCGACCCAGCCAGCGAACTTGCCGGGTTCGGTGACGGGCTTCGTCATCAGCGAAAGGACGAATTCGCGATCCGCCTGCGACGGCAGCCATTCCGTCGAATGTTTGGTCCATTCCGCCTCGGTCAGCACCTTGCCCGAGGGCGAGATGCGGGCGCCGGCGAACGAGCCAATATGGCGGTTGAACCCGCGATGCGGCAGGGCAAGTTCGAAATCGACGCCGGCCTTTTTGATGATCTTGCTCCAGCGCGTCACGCCGAGCTGGCAGTCGGCGATGTAATCGTCCCGCAGCCGCTCGTTGACGGCAAGCAGCCTGTTCTGCTCGATCTCGCGGATTTCGTTGTTTTCCAGAAGCGTCACGTTATAGCTGTCATCCGACAGGACGTGATCGTCCTCGTTCCTGCTTTCCTCGAACCGGCCCTTTAGACCCGCCGTGTAGTAATTCGCCGCGTTGGTCGAAAGCTCCTGCCCGAACAGGTCGAGCGACACGCTGTAATGGAAATTCAGGTAGCGCTGTATGGTCGGCAGATCGATGGCGCCCGCCGCACGGACCTTGTCGGGTTCTTCCGACCTGATCTCCTTCATCACCTCAAGCGTCCGCGTCACGACGCGCTGAATGCCGGTCGTGCCGATGAACATGTGGTGGCCTTCCTCGGTCAGCATGAAGCGGCAGGTGCGCGCCAGCGGATCGAATCCGGATTCCGCCAGTGAGCCGAGCTGGAACTTCCCGTCGCGGTCGGTGAAATAGGTAAACATGAAATAGGCCAGCCAGTCCGGCGTCTTTTCGTTGAAGGCGCCGAGAATGCGCGGCTTGTCGGGATCGCCGGAATGGCGCTCCAGCATCGCTTCGGCTTCCTCGCGCCCGTCGCGGCCGAAATAGGCATGCAGCAGATAGACCATCGCCCAGAGATGCCGCCCCTCCTCCACGTTGACCTGGAACAGGTTGCGGAGATCGTAGAGCGATGGGCAGGTCAGGCCGAGCAGCCGCTGCTGTTCGACCGAGGCAGGCTCGGTATCGCCCTGGGTCACGATCAGGCGGCGCAATGTCGAGCGATGCTCGCCCGGAACCTCGTTCCATACCGGCGCGCCCCTGTTTTCGCCGAAACCGATGGTACGGCCCGGCTCCGGCTCCGCCAGGAAGATACCCCATCGATATTCCGGCATTTTGACGTAGCCGAAATTGGCCCATCCGTCGGAATCCACGCTGATCGCGGTACGCAGATAGACATCGAAATCCAGCGTGCCGTCGGGGCCGAGATCCTTCCACCAGTCGAGGAAGCTGGGCTGCCAGCCTTCCAGCGCGCGCTGCAGGCGGCGGTCGTCGCCGAGATCGACATTGTTCGGTATGCGGGCCGTGAGATCGATCGACATGGTCAGACCCTCTTCCTGTCAAACTGGCTTCGCTGTCCGGTGCCGTAGCGCTTGAGCGCGCCCTGTTCGCCGGCGGCGTTCGGGCGCTGGAAGATCCAGTTCTGCCACGCGCTGAGCCGGCCGAAAATCTTGGTTTCCATCGTTTCCGGCCCGGCGAAGCGCAGATTGGCTTCCATTCCGATCAGCCCGTCGGGCGAGAACGAGGCGCGTTCCTCGATGGCGATGCGGACTTCGTCTTCCCAGTCGATATCGTCGGGAATGAAGGTGACGAGTCCGAGATCGTCGGCGGCCTGTGCGTCGAGCGCCGCGCCGATTTCCTTCTTTGCGTCCGTGACCCGGTCCGGTTCGCCCAGCAGACGCGTTTCCAGCCGCGTCAGCCCGTTCCCCATCGGGTATGGGCCGAAATTCATTCCCGTCAGCGTTACGGTCGCATCCGGCAGGTTCGAGCCCTCCAGCGGCCCGTCCAGCATGTAGGACCGGTCGGCAATCAGCACGAGCTCCAGCAGCGTGCCGGCAAAGCAGCTGCCCGGCTCTATCAGCGCGATCAGGCTGCGCGAGGACACATCGACGCGCTTGAGCGTCCGCTTGAGATAGAGCGTGATCTCGCGCACCAGCCAGTCGCCGGCCTCGCGCTCCAGCAGTTCGTCACAGGCGGCGACCATCGCGCCGTCGCCCTTCGTCCGGAACACCCAGGTGCCGATTTCTCCTTCGTTGACGCGCAAATGCATGATCGCGGCGTCAAGCTCGCGCGCCAGCGCAAACGGCCAGAAGGCGACGCCCTGCTCCGCCACGCCGGCGGCATCGGCGGGCGGCGCATCGGCCGGGCCGGAAATTGTGAATTCCGCGACGTTCTGCCCGCGGTCGATCGCGATGGAAACATGGTCGTATTCGATCGCATCGCCGTCGATGCTGACATTGAGCGGCGTCAGTTCGACGCCCTTCGCATCCACAGGCCGGTCGGATTTCGCAGCGAATTCCTGCGCCCGCTCGGCCACCGCGTCCTCGAAGCGCGATTTCGGCACGCTTTCGTCGATGATATTCCAGTCGACGGCCCGCTTCCCGCGCAGCCCTTCGGACGTCGTGCAGAAGAAATCGGCGCGGTCGTGCCGCACCTTGCGCTTGTCGACCAGCCGCGTCAGCCCGCCGGTGCCCGGCAGCACGGCAAGAAGCGGCAATTCGGGCAACGACACGGTCGAGGATCCATCATCGATCAGCATGATGTGATCCGTCGCCAGCGCCAGTTCGTACCCGCCGCCGGCCGCCGCCCCGTTGATCGCGCAGATATAGGTCTGGTGCGAATGCTCTGTCGCGTCCTCGATCCCGTTGCGCGTCTCGTTGGTGAACTTGCAGAAATTGACCTTGTGGTCGTGGGTCGACATGCCCAGCATCCGGATATTCGCCCCGGCGCAGAACACGTTGGGCTTGTTCGACCGCAGGACGACCGCGCCGACTTCGGGGTGCTCAAAGCGCAGACGCTGTATCGCGTCGTACAGCTCGATACCGCCCCCGAGATCGTAGGAGTTCAGCTTGAGCTCGTAGCCGGGCTTCAGCGTCGCCGATTCGTCGACATCCATCGCCAGCGTCGCGACATTGCCGTCAATCGTCAGCTTCCAGTGGCGGTACCGGTCAGGGCTCGTGTCGAAACGGATCGGCTCTTCTGCCCCCGCCGCCGCAGCGTCCTGTGCTGCCATTTTCTGTCTTCCTCCATTCGCCGAAGCCGCCTGCCGGCCCCGCCTCACGCCGCATAAAAGGCACGGCATCTTGGCTCAATCACTTGCGGACTATATAGAGTTTTTCCGCAGAATTCCAAGGCTGACAAAAACTTCGATTGCTAACTGTTGACCAGTCACATATTGTGTAACGGCTCGAATTTACAGGGTCAATGTCGGGTTTCCCGACTTACTTCTGTCGGGTAGCCTCCCGGTTCCCGGAAAGGCATATGGCGAGATGGACGATTCACCAAACCGCGATCCAGCAAAGGTCGGCGCGCCCGAAACCAGCCTGCGCGACTGGATCGAACGCAATGCGGAGCGTTATCCCGACAAGGTTTTCATCCATAGCGTCGACCAGAACAAATCGATCACGTGGGGTCAGTTCCGCGAGATCACCAACCGCATGGCGCAGTTCCTCAAGGCGGAAGGAATCGGCCCCAACGACCGCGTCGCGATGCTGTCGAACAACTGCATCGAGCATCTGGCCGTCTATATCGGCGTCATGGCCTATGGCGCCACCGTCTGCACCATCCATGTGGAGATGAACGCGGTCTATTTCGAAGCGATTCTTAACGCACTCGAACCTAAGCTGACCCTGTTCGAGGATTCCGAGAACCGGATCGACGCCGATGGGCTGTCGAGCGTGACGCCGGGCGACTGGATGCCGCTCGGCGAATGGCATGCGGAATTCGCCTGCACCGGTTTCTATGGCGAGCTAGACCGGTTTGCGCCTGACCCGGTGGAACCGGTCAGCTGCTGGGAGGACAACGCCTCGATCTATTACACATCGGGCACGGCAAGCGCTCCCAAAGGGGTGATCGTCACCTTCCGCGAGCTGATCTCCAACACCCCGCCGACGGCGGAGGCGCTCGGCATGACGGAAGAGGACCGCATCCTCGAATTCCGGGCCTTCAACTGGATTTCGGCGCAGGTGCTGTCGGGGCTGAGCTCGCTCTATAAGGGCGCGACACTGATCCTCGCCCGGCGTTTTTCGCAGAGCCGGTATTTCAACTGGGTCCGCGACAATGAGGCGACCATCGGCGTGTGCAACCCGACCGGGCTCGCCATGTTCCTCAACCGCCCGATCGACATCCACCGCGACGATATCCCGCATCTGCGCTTCATGACCTCGTCTTCCGCGCCGCTGATGCCGGAAACCTGGAAACAGTTCGAGGAGAAGTACAGTATTCCCGTCGCGCAGGGCTATGGCTGCTCGGAAATCGGCTGGATCGGCGTCTCCAACGAGCACAGCCGGAAGTTCGGTACGGTCGGAAAACCGCTCGACTATCTGGAGCTCGCCATCGTCGACGAAAACGGGACCGAACTGCCGCGCGGCGAGATGGGCGAGGTCGAGCTCGGCGGGTTCGAGACCAACCTCTACCGCTATATTGACGAGACCGGCAAAGTACAGATTCACGCCCGCAACCGGCTGCGCACCGGCGATCTCGGCGTAATGGACGAGGAAGGCTATGTGCGGATCACCGGCCGCGCCAAGGACCTCATTATCCGCGGCGGGGTGAATATTTCGCCGGCCGAGATCGACAATATCCTGCTCCAGATGCCCGCCCTCGCCGAAGCCGCCACCATCGGCGTACCGGATGCGATCTACGGCGAGGAAGTGGTCTGTTACGTGGCGGCGAAAGACGGGGAGTCGACCACGGCGGACGCCGTAATGGCGCATTGCACAGGCAGGCTGCCCGAGTTCCGCATGCCAAAACAGGTGATCGTCCGCGACCATCTGCCCAAAACCGAACGCGGCAAGATGCACCGGCTTCAATTGCTGGAAGAATGGAAGGAAGAGTTCGGGGGGTAAGCCCCGTTATTCCTTTCTGGTTGCGACGATCAGTCCGATTGCGATCAGCACAATGCCGACGATGTGAAACGCCCGGAACGTTTCGTCGAGGAAGATCAGCGCCATCACGACGGTAAAGGCCGGGATGGTGTGAATAAACTGCCCGGCCCGCGCCGGACCCATCTCCCTGATCGCGTAATTCCACATAAGCATGGCGATGACCCCGGGCCCGATGGCGAGCGCGATCACGGTGGCGACGACCATTTCGTTTACCGGCATCGGCCGCACGAAGGCGATCTCGACAAGGTGCAGCGGCAGCATGAACAGCGCGCCGAATCCCAGCAGCGCGCAGAGCAGCAGCTTGTGATCCATCTCGCGCGGCGCCTTCCGCAGGAACACGACATAAAGTCCCCAGGACAGATACGCGCAGGTGACGATGATGTCGCCGACATTGAAGTCGAGCGCCATCAGTCGGTCGAGCGACCCTTCGGATATCAGCGCCAGCACGCCGCCGAGCGACAGCGCCAGCCCGATCCCCTGCCGCCAGGTAAACGGATCGCGGAAGATCAGCGCCGCGAACAGCACGATGAAGATCGGCTCGGTCGAGTTGATTACCGCGGCGTTGAGCGCGATGGTGTATTGCAGCGACAGAAACAGCAGGGCGTTGCCGCCGACCCACAGCAGCAGGGCAAGCAGCGCCAGCCATTTGATGTTCGCCACGATGAGCGGCCATTGCGTCCGCAGCGCCGGCGCGGCGAACGGCAGCAGGATCAGGAACGCCACAGTGGTCCGCCAGAAAGACAGGCTGAGCGGCGGGATCTCCTCGTGGAAGTAGCGCACCACTACCGTTGTCGTCGCCCACAGGAAAGTGGTGGCGATCACTGCTGTAACCGGCGAGGTGATGAATCCCATCGGTCCGGTTCGGGCGTCAGGCTGGTTGGACAAGATGCAGGTCTTTCAGAATGAAGGCGCGCGCACTGTAGCGGGAAAAACGCGTCTGCCAACCGCGGCGCGCAAAACTGAAGTTTTTGTGAGGTTTTTGCGCGGCGCGCGATAGCGTTTCCGCATGGGAGGCGCAAAAACAACCGAGTACAGACCGGTTCGCCGCATCCTCGCCGATCAGGCGCAAGCGTTCGGCGACAAGCCCTACATGATCTCCATCGACCAGAACGACAAGGTTCTGAGCTACCGCAATCTCTGGCGGCTGGGCAACCGGATGGCGCATTTCTTCCGTGATCGGGGGTTAAAGGCCAACGACCGCATCCTGATGCTGTCGGAAAACTCCGCCGAGTTCCTCGCCGTGCAGCGTGTCGGCGCCACCATCGCCACCGCGAATGTGGAGATGAACCGCGCCCATATCGCAGGGATCATTTCCGCCATCGCGCCGAAGCTGCTGCTGGTGCAGGAAGGCATCGGGCTGACGGCGGAGAACGTCATCGCCCATTACGGCGAAACACTGGCCCCGTTCAAGACGCCGAAACAGGTGATTTTCGTCGACAGCCTGCCCAGGACCGAGCGCGGCAAGCTCGACCGCAAGAGCCTGACGGAGGCCTGGAAGAAGTCGAACCCGGCGGCGGCATAGGCCGGTTCGGAGATCGCCGGCCATGGGCGTGAAGCGCACGTGGGCCCGGCGATGACGAGTCTATTATCGCCAAACCGGCGCCTACGCCCCCGCTTGCTCCTCCTCGATCATCCGGGCCAGCAGGTTCCGCGCCTGGATCGACGGCGCGTCCATCGCCACGTCGATTTCGGGCGCGCCTGGGAAACGGTCGCGGCAGGCCTGTTGCGCCTCGCACATGGCGATATCCTCGCGGAAGATGCGGCGGATGATGTTGAGCTTTTCGGTCGTCGCGTCGTCGCCGACGTCGAAATCGCGCGAACTCGCCCAGAAATGATGCAGCGTCCCGTCGGTTTCCGGCGTGATGGCGTGAACGTTATGGACGGTGATGCCGAATTCGCGGTTGCCCTCGAACGCGCCGGTGCCTGCCTGCGCCGCGCCGACATCGAACATGATGGTCGCCGGCGGGGTGTAGACCCAGCGGTTCCATGAATCGCCCTTGCCCTCGATCTTCGCCGCCTTGGCCCACAAGGGCGGAGGGTCGTCATCCGGCATGAGCCGTTCGCAGTGCACCGCGCGCTCCTCGCGCGTGACCTTCGGCTTGACCCGCAGCTTGGCGGCATTACCCAGCGTGTCGGGGTGGACGAAGGGAGAATGGGTCTGGTCGAGCTGGATATCGATATAGGACTGGTAGTGGCATTTGACGTGATAGGTATCCTCGATCGTGGTCCAGTCGGCGCTGTCCAGCCAGAAATAATCGGGGATCAGGCTTTCGTCCGCCCTGGCCGGCTCGCCCATCCAGATCCAGACCTGCCGGTTCTTTTCCACTGTGGGATAGGACCGGATGCAGGCGCCGGGCGGCACCATGTCCTGGCTCGGCACCGCGGTGCACTGGCCGGTGCGGTCGAAGCGCAGCCCGTGATAGCCGCACTCGATCTCGTTTCCCTTGTGCTTGCCGAGCGACAGCGGCGCGCTGCGATGACAGCAGCGATCCTCCAGCGCCGCGACCACGCCGTCCTCGGTGCGGAAGAACACGATGGGCTCGTCGCAGATGGTCCGCGCCAGAATGCCGTTCCCGACATGATAGCTCCATCCGGCTACGTACCAGGCGTTTCTGAGATACATCGGCGTCTCCCTGTCTCGTCCTTTGCGCGTCTCGGAATTTATTGGACACATTATGCGTTCCCACCTCCCCTGTCCCCTCCCCCCAATGGGCGAAGGGGAACGCGGCTAAAACATCTACATGGCACCCTCTCCGCCCTCGGGGGCGGAGAGGGCCGGGGTGAGGTGGGGGACATTTCCACCACGACCTGAAACATATTTGACCAATGATGCCGCGAGGTCGGAGAACCGGCAAGAAAAAGGGCGGCCCCGGAAGGCCGCCCTGTCGCGTGAGATATGCCGCCCGGGCTTACCGGCCGGAATCGGCGAGGGAGAGCACCCAGCCCTTGCCCTGCATGTACTTCTTGGCCTTTTCGATATCGGCGTCGGAGAAGAACTTGTCGGGAAACACCTGGTCCACGGGATAGACCGGGCGCAGGAAGTCGCTCTCGTAGCCGAACGGCACGGTGGCGTCGATGCCCATGCCACCCTCGAACACGGTGTTCGACGCCGTCCATTCGCGGTCGCCCGCCGTCATCCGCTCGGCCGGCATGAAGGTCTGGCCGCGCCCGCCGGGAAGCGGGTTGAGGATGTCGGTCTTTGGATTAACGCGGGTGGTCAGGTTCCAGATCACGTCGTCCATGTCATAGATGTCGGTGTCCTCGCTCATCGCGATGGCGAGACGCGAACCCTGCGAAGTGGCGAGGATCGCGGCGAGGAAGTTGCGCTGCCAGCCTTCGTCGATCTGGCTGCGCTTCTTGACCTGGATGATGGCCCCGCCCCAGTCGGTCATCGGATACGGAATGTTCACATCCGTGCAGATGCCGGGCTGCATGCGGTGGCACAGCTCGTAGATCGCGGATTCGCGCACCGTGGTGTCGATGTTCTGGCAGTCCATCGTGTGAACGCCGAGCGGGAACACGATCGGCTTGGACTCGCGTTCGCGCATGGTGACGGCGGTGACGTGGAAGGTCGGCGCCTTGTACGCCTTGCCCATGTAGCCGGCCCATTCGGGATGGAAGTGGAACCGGCCCTGAACGCCAGCTTCCTCGGCCTCCGCCGTCTCGTAGCGACGGTCGCGGGGATGCAGATAGCCTTCCAGCGTGATCTCGGCGTCGGCCAGCGCGTAGGCGCCGGGGACCGTCTTCGCCTCGACCATGCGCACCGGCTCTCCGGCCAGACGCCCGGCCACGCCGAGCTCATCGCAACCCATCGGCAGGATGACGTAATCGAAACCGGCGCCGGCCAGCAGGTTGGGGCCGTACGGGATACCGAAATTCATGGTCAGCGGGATCGGCTTGTCGTCACGATAATGGTTGGCCATCAACTGCCAGCCATGCGAGCCGGGCGAAATCTGGAAGGTGCCGACATTGCCCCAGCGGAAATTCATCCGGTTATAGGCCATGTCCGTTCCGCCATCGAAATACTCGCCGGCGAACAGCCGCTGCCCCGACCCGACGGTCAGCTCGGATTCGTAGGTCGTGTGCCGGATCGGCACCATGAATTCGTTGACTTCCGACGGGTTCTCGATGATTTCCGTGTGGCTCGGCGCGTCCTTCGAATCGACAACCACCGGCTTGAGCGGGTTGCGGATGGCCTCTGCGATCTTGACCGTGCGGTCCCGGTGATCCTTGAAGCCGAACAGCTTGTGCATGATGCCGTGATCGGCGAACAGGTTGGTGATCGCGCGATGGTGCGGTTTGCCCTTCACGTTATTGAACAGGATCGGGCAGGCGCCGTCGAGATGCTTCTGGACGCCGGTGATCTCCAGATCGGGATCCACCTCGACGTCTGTTTCAATCAGGTCTCCCTCGGCGCGCAGAAAATCGATTGTCGACCGAAGGTCCCGCAGCGCATCGGTCTGTGCGTCGCCGACCGCTTCTTTCCTGGCTGTGCTCATCTCTTTCTCCTGAAACCGTCCTTGTTTATCGGATATCAATTCGTTTAACTGCTTAGTCGCGTTATGTAAGGGGAACGCGCAGGGAATGCAAGACGGACTCTTCGGAAAATTGGCGAAAACCCTTGCAAAACCGGGAAAAAATGGATTGTTGACGGCTAAATACTTAGATTTCTATGTATTTTCCCGGGCGGCGCAAACGGACTGAATCTTGACGCAAACGCCGTTCGCCCGCATGACTCTCGCATCGACCATCCGAATCGAAAGAATGCCATGACCGACCAGCCCCTTCTCCCGCCAGTCCAAAAATTCGTCGACACGGTGCGCAGCCTCTGCGACGAAGGCCGCGAGGACGAAACGCTCTGGCCCGAGGTCGCGGAACCGCTGCGCGACCTGTTGGCCGATCCAGAGCTTCAGGCCCACACGAAAAACTGGCCCGACACCAAGCAGGGCGACGGCGCGCCGGGCAACCTGCTGTTCTACGAGGATCCGGATTACGGGTTCGTCCTCAACGCGCTGGTCAAGGCGCCGCATTCGACCACCAATATCCACGATCACGGGCAGAGCTGGACGCTGTACGGCGTGCTCGAAGGCGGCGAGCATATCGAGCGTTACGTCCGCACCGATGGCGGCGCGCCGGGCGACGAACCGGCCACCATCGAAAAGGAAGGCGATTTCGACGTCACGCCGGGCTATATCGACGTGGTCCCGCCCTGGCAGATCCACCAGGAGAAGAACGGCGACGACCGCACGATCGGTTTTATCGTCCGCAGCCAGCGCTCGGGCACGTTCGTGCAGTACCGGTTCGATCCGTCCACCGGCGACGTCGCCTCCTATAACGGCCCGCGGCAGATCCCGTTCGAACTGGCGTAACGGATGACAAATGTCCGGTCCCTCCTCGAACAGGGGCTGGCCCATCACCGGGCCGGGCGGCGGGATGAGGCGGAAGGGTTCTACCGTCGGGCGCTCGAAGCCGAGCCGGAGAACGCGAACGGGCTGCACCTGCTGGGCGTCTGTGCGCTGGAAGCCGGCCGGAACGAAGAGGCCGCCGATCTGATCGGCCGGGCCGTCGCGCGCAATCCGAAGAATGCGAATATGCGGGTCCATCTGGGAAGCGCGTTGCGGGCCGGCGGCAGGCTGGAAGAAGCCGCCGACGCATACAGCGAAGCCGCCACCCTCGCTCCCGACGATCTGGAGGCGCATTACCACCTGCTGGGGACGCTCAGCACTCTCGGCCGGCAACGGGACGCCGCACCGGTGCTTCTGGCGTCAACAGAACGCTTGCCCGACAGCGCCGAACTTCACCTGATGCTGGGAATCTCGCTCAGGGATGCCAAAGACCTCGACGGCGCCGAACGAGCGTACCGGAAGGCGCTTGAGTTGCGGCCAGGCTACGCCGAAGCGCTGGGCAACCTCGGCAACGTGCTGCAGAAGCAGCGGCGTCTGGACGAGGCGATCGAAAACTACCGCGCCGCCATCGCGATCCGGCCCGAATTTTTTCGTCAGGCCGCGAGCAACCTCGCCAGCATGGGGCGGGGACGCATATGGCTGAAGCTTTCAGCCGCCCGCAACTATCTCAGCGGAACATGATGTAAAGCCCGAGAAGAAGCAGCGCCCGGAACAGGGTCTTGCGGAAAGCGGCCTCTGACAGCAATCCCCTGATCTTTTGCCCGATGACCATGCCGAACGCGGCGGGTATGACGGCGGCGGCGGACAGCGACAGCTCTTCGAGGGCGAGCAACCGCTTGCCCCCCAGCGCAATCCCGAGCGCCAGCGTCGAGACGGTAAACAGGATACCCATCATCTGCACCAGCGCGTCGCGCCCCAGCCCGAGCGCCTGCAGATAAGGCACGCCGGGCACGGCAAAAGACCCTGTCAGCCCGGTCAGCACGCCATTGACCGCGCCGGCGACCGGCCCGGCCCAGCCTTCGCAGGAAGACGGCAGGGACAGTTTCGGCGTCGTCAGACCCAGAACGGCATAGGCAGCCAGCAGCAGACCGAGCAGCCGTGCAAGGAGGTCCGCATCGGCGCCAGCCAGAATTTCCACGCCCAGCAAGATCCCCACCGCCGCGCTCAGCAGAAACAGCCGGAAACGCCGAAGCAGCTCGATCAATCGTCCGCCGACGCAGGCCTGCCAGATATTGGTAACGATGGAAGGGACCAGCATCAGCGCCATCGCCGGCTGGAGCCCGAAAAACACCGTCAGGATGCCGAGCGAGACCGACGGCAGGCCAAGCCCGACCACGCCCTTGATTGCACCTGCGAGGAGGAAGGTCAGACAGACGATGGCTACGGTGTCAGCCGCCCACATCGACCTGTTCGCCCTCTTCGTCGTCGTCTTCGCGCGCTTCGGGATTGCCCTTGAGCGACACCCAGAAGCCGCCCCCGACATCGGGCAGCGGATTGCAACGCAGGATCAGCCCCGCCTTCATGGCCTCGACCAGCTGGCGTCCGATCGGCTGGAACAGGGTCTCTCCGCTTGTCGGCGACGCCTTGTCAATCCGGATATTGACCGAGCGCGGCGGCCGAAACCGGCTGCGTTCCAGCATGCGTTCGACGCTCGCCTCAGCATGCAGCCGATCGAGCCCGCGGAGATCGAGCTCGTACTCGGCGCTGTCGCGCAGCCCCATAAGGCGGCGGATATCCTCATCCTTCAGATACGGCATGGCATCGAAGCCTCAATCAGGGCCTGTCGCGGCGGATATGGTTCTTGTAGTAACCGCGCTCGACCTTAACCTTGTCCTTGAGCGCGCGCGCCGCCTCGTACTCTTCCGCGCTCATCGTCGCGATATCGAGCTCCAGCCGCGCCCGCTCGATCGGAAAACACTGGGCCACCGGCGTTCCCGCCTCCAGCACGCCCTCGAAATCCGGGTCGATCCAGACCGACGGGAAATGCACCGGCAAAGCGTCGAACCCGTCCGTATCGACCAGCCCGGACAGGGTCCGAAACGGCAAATCGTGCCGGTTGAGCGGGTGGGTAAACAGGGTGGCGTAGCCGGGCTCTGTATGGATCGCCCAGAAATTATGGAACTTCATCACTACCGAATCCGGATCGACAAACGGCACGTCCGGCGCCTGGGTCGGGAAATGAAAACCCAACGGGCTCTCATCATGCGGCCAGTCCCAGGTGAACTCTCCGTTTCTGACCGTGATATCAGCCTGCAGCGGGATGACGAAACCGAGCGTCAACGCGTCGATAAAGGGCAGGCAGTGCTTGACCGTCAGGTCGTCAGGCCCCTCGCCGGTCGGCTGCTCCATCGGCAGTCGCTTGTACCAGTCGGGCGTCGTGCGCCGGGCGAGCCTGGGTTCGGGCAATATCGCGCGAAGCTCGGGCGGGCAGGAGAATCGGATTTTCATGCAGGCATTGTCGCGAGGTGGCGTGAAAGTGCAAGAACGCCGGTGGGCGGTCTGTTAGGGTCGTTTCAAACAGGAGGATACAATGTCGCGCATCACCCCCCTGCCCCGAGAAGAGCTGGGCGAACTGGAAGACGTGTTTCTTCGCGCCGAAAAGGCGCTCGGCTTCGTGCCCAACAGCTTCTTTATCATGGCGCGCCGTCCGGGCACGCTGAAAGCATTTTCACTCCTGTCCCGCGAAGTACTCGGCGTTCCGGGACAGGTCTCGCCCGACCTGAAATGGATGGTGGCCCATGTAGCCAGCCGGTCGGCAGGCTGCCAGTACTGCATGGCGCATACGGGAGACACGGCGGCCGCCGCCGCGGGCGTCGCCCCGGAAAAGATCGAAGCGATTTTCGAATACGAACGCAGCGACCTGTTCAGCGCCGCGGAAAAGGCGGCGCTTACGGTCGCGCAAGGCGCAGGGCAGGTTCCCAACATGGTGTCGGATGCGGACATGGATACGCTGAAAGAGCATTTCGACGAAGATCAGATCGTCGAGATCGTCGGCGTGATCTGCCTGTTCGGCTGGCTCAACCGGTTCAACGACACGATGGCGACCGATCTGGAACAAAGGATGCTCGCCTTCGGCGACAAACATCTTTCGAAAAGCGGCTGGACCGCGGGTAAGCACGTCTGACCGAGAAGCCAGCGACAGTGTGGAATCGTCAGGAAGGCCGTCTGCCGAAATAGGCGTCTTCGATCGTTTTGCCGATCGCCGCGCGGTCGAGAGGGCGGGTGTTGAAATGCAGCGTGCTTTCCATCGCCAGGTCAGCGGCTCGGTCGATATCGTCTTCCCGCATCCCGATATCCTTAAGCGCCGTCGGCGCGCCACAGCGCACCAGCGCATCGAACACCGCCCCCGCCCCGTCTCCATCGTTCGCACCGAGAGCCCGGGCGATTGCGGTTTCCGCCTCGGGACGCGCGGACCGGTTATAGTTCACCACATGTGGCAGCATGATCGTGTGCGCCTTTGCATGGGTCAGGCCCAGATCGCCTGCCAGCACGTGGCAAACGCGGTGCTGTAATGTCGTCCCCGACGCCATGATGGTGGAACCGCACAGGAATGCGCCGTAAAGCGCATCGCCGCGCGCATCGATATCGGCAGGATCCTTCGAGATTCGTTCCAGCGCAGACGACATGGCGCGGATGCCGGCCTCGGCGTTCAGAGCGGAAACCGGGTTGGTGTCCCGGCCGAAAAAGCACGACACGGCCTGCGCCATCGCGTTGAAGCCGCTGGGGATCGCGATCTCCGGCGACAGGCCAAGCGTCAGCTCCGGGTCGTATATGACGGATTTCGGCAACATCCGGAGCGATTTGAGCTGCACGCGCTTGCCGTCTTCCCTGACTGCCTGCAGCGTCGTGGTCTCGGAACCGGAATAGGTCGTTGGAATGGCAACCAACGGAATATCGAACTCGTCCGCCAGCATCTTGCCGAGCCCGGTGGCGTTGCCGCCGCCATAGGAAACGACGCTGTCAGCCTCGACATCGCGGGCATGATCGAAAGCTTCGCGGACGTCCTCGATGGGCGAAAAGGGTAACGCGTTAGCGGCGATTCCGACGCATTTTTCCTCGAGCCTATCGCTGATCGATCCCACCTCTTCGGCTCTCCCGGGCGACACGCAGAAGATTGCGCGTTCCGTACCCAACGCTTCCAGTTCGTTGCCGAGCTCGCTTACACGGCCGGCTCCAAAGACGACGCGCCACGGAAGGGCGTTATAGACAAAGGGCTGCATTGAACAGGAACTCGCTTAGCGAACGGGAATTTCGAGGCCCTTTCCTTGCCGTCCAGCACCGGTCTGTCAATATGGGCCCGATCGAAAATCAGAACGAGGATTGGTGAAATGGGTTCCGCAAACAAGATCGACTCCCCCTTTGTCATCCACAAGGCGAAGGACAACCCGTTCAAGAGCGGCGGCTTGCGTACATATCGCGAATACCGCGATTTCGGCTTCGCCGAAGCGACGGGCGGCAAGGTCCATGCCCATATCATCCGCACAACGGCGCCGGCGCCCGAAGGCGGCACCGGCATGCATTACCACGATCTGGATTTTCAGATGGTCTATTGCCTGAAAGGCAAGTCGCGGGTCTGGTTCGAAGGCCAGGGAGAGATCGAAATCGAGGAAGGCGACGCATGGATCCAGCCGCCGGGCATCAAGCACAACGTGATGTGGTACACCGACGACTACGAGCTGCTGGAGATTACCCTGCCGGCCGATTACCCGACGGTGGCAGTTGAGGAGTAGCTCCCGTCCCTATTTCGACCACTTCGTGACCGGCTTCTCGGCCTCCTCGCCGTCGACCGAGATCGCGTCGATGTTTTCGTGGAAGAAGCAGATCAGGTCCTTGATTTTCGGACATTCGGGCACCGGGTTTTCGTATGACCAGGCGATGTCTTCGAAGGTCTCGCCGCTGATTATCGCGCTGAAATAGGACGCGTCGCCCTTGTACGGGCAGGTCGATTTCGTCTCGGTCGGCGTCAGAAGGTCCATACGCACGTCAGCGCGCGGAATGTAGTAACGGACCGGGTGGTTGGTTTCGAACACGAACACGGCGTTTTCCGTTTCCGCCACCGTGTCGCCGCCCAGCGTCACCGTAACGGGACGGTGCGACAGGATGGCGTCGACCCGGTGCCTGGGATCGCGCGGGTGCTTGAATATCTCCTCGTCTTCTTCCCACCAGCTGTCGACGCGGTTCCAGTAAAATGCGGCGTAATCCTTTATCTGCAGCATCTCGTCATAGGGGTTGCGGTAAGACCACATGACGTTTTCCTCGACCCGGTCGCCGACGGTAAGCGTCCAGTAGGAGGCGTGTCCCTTGTAACCGCAATGGGTCTCTTGATCGGTCGGCGCGAACAGCTCCCTGCGGATGTCCGCCATGGGGAAATAATAGACCGGCAGGTGGCCGCCCTCGCGCATCAGCATCACGCCGGTCGAATCCGCGACGGTCTCGCCCGCCACCTTGACTCGCACCCGGCGCGGACAGGGTTCGAAATCGAGCAGCTTGTCGGGATTTTTGGCGAAACCGGGTGCGGGACCGGGCGCGGCGGCGACAATTGCCATGATGAACTCTCGTAGCTCGGAACGACGACCGGAAGGATGGTATGGCGTCAGCCCAGGCGCAACCCCGAACCTGCGGCGAAAACGTCAGATGGATACCGCCGGCCCGGGAACGAATATTTCGCGAAGCCCGTCCAGAGCGACGGAGATTCTGGCATCGGCAGCCTGTTCGGGCCGCAACAGGTAGACGGGTCGCTCGAAGCGGGGGGCCGACGCGACGGGGTGGAGATTTCCGGATTTAAGATGTTCCTGCACCATCCTGTAAGGGAAATAGGCCGACCCGCCGCATTTCAGGATGACATCGAGTGCGGGAGATCCGATTGAGAACCGGAGAGACGGCTGCTCCCTGTCGCCGAACGACAGGGCGTGGGCCGCCCGATAATCGGCGCCCCAATCGACAAACACATACCCGGGATCACCCGGCCGTCCTGCATCAGGCCCACACCCAACAAGAATGAGGTCGTCTTTAAACAGTTCCTCCGCAACCAGCCCATCGGCCTGGCGGGGCCGATACACGATGGCCGCATCCAGTAACCCGTCCTCAAGCTGACGGAGCAGGAGATCGTTATCGGCGACTTCCGCGCGAAGAGCGACAGCGGGACAGGCATCCCGCAACCAGGCCACCCATTCGACAAGCCCCCCGTCCCAGTGCGTAACCTGCGCGCCCAGCGTCAGCCCGACGGACAACGAGTTCGGCAGAGCGGCGTCTTGCCGGGCCTGAGCCCAGGCACGAACGATGGTGGTCGCGGGTCCCTGAAACCGGAGGGCCGCCGTCGTTGGACAAACGCCATCGCGGTTGCGCGTAAAGAGCGCCGTTCCCAGCTGGTCTTCAAGAAGACGAATGCGCGCGCTGACGGTCGATTGCGTCACGAAGAGCTTACCCGCTGCACGAACGAAACTGCCGCAATCGAGCACGGTAAGAAAGGTGCGCGCAAGCTCGGTATCCATTGATTTTCGATCCTGGGAATTCGCCGAAACGAATGAGAACTGGCTATCGGAGATCCCGATATCAAGAGCGAAGAACTTTCGTTTTAACCGCGGGCGAATCCACCCCATCTTTGCGCTGGACGGTCGATGACAGCGCCGTGAAATAGGAGCGTCGCAGACAGGACGCTACCACGGCGCCGGAAACCGATCGCTTCGACACAGTCTTTCGGCTGTGCCGAACCCTTGACCCAAGTTCGAAAGGAACTGGAACAATGAACGAGCTTCTTCGCTCCGCGCTGATGGTTTCCATCCTGGCTTTTGGCCCGGTTGTAGCCGCCACCGCATCCTACGCCCAGGCCCAGCCTGAGACAGAACAGCCGCAGCCGGCACCGGCGCCCACCGAGGGCGGTTCCGAGAGCTCCGGCGGCTAAACATCCCACCGGACCCTTTATTCGGGTCCGTTGCATACCCCCCCATTACCTGCCGGGCCGTCCCTGAGACGGCCCGGTTTTTCTTTTCCTGCACCGTGTGTCCCCGTACGGTGCCGGCATGACCCGTATTCCCAAAAACCGCACCACACACGCACAACGATTTGCCGACGCCATCGTGCGATTCTGCATCCGCGCCGGTTATCGCGTGATGCGCGTCTACTGGCGAAAACGCGGCGTCAGGAGGAACGGTGTGGGAGTGGTGATCCGTCATGGCGACAGGGTGCTCGCGGTGCGCCATTCCTACCGCCCGGAATACACCATTCCGGGCGGCGGTATAGGAAGGAACGAGACGCCGGCGATGGCAGCCGCTCGCGAGCTGGGCGAGGAGCTGTCGCTTGCCGTCGCGCCGGAAGACCTGATTTACGTCAGGCGGCTAAGAGTGACGCATCTCATGGAGCTACGGCTCGACGCCCCGCCGGACATCCGGATCGACAACCGGGAAATCATCGACGCGGTGTTTCTTACGGAAGAAGAAGCCGTCCGCCGCAACCCCTCATTCCAGCGGTTTCTGGAACGCTGAGCGGCGACGAGGACGGGATAGCAGCCAGCCGTCTTTCATGTTTTTATGCGACACGGTTCGACGACATCAGAAAGGATTCACCGGTTATGAGCAATGGCATCGGACAACCGGTTCCGCGGACGGAAGACCCCCGTCTTCTCACAGGCCGGGGCACCTATGCGGACGATATTACGCTGCCGCAGATGGCCCACGCCGCCATCGTCTATGCCACGGCGGCGCACGCCGATATTGCCTCCATCGACACCGCGGAAGCCGAAGCCGCGCCCGGCGTAATCGCTGTCCTGACCGGAAAACACGCCGAAGAGGACCATATTGGCGGACTGCCGCCGCTCTTTATGCCGGAAGACATGGGCGGCCCGCCCTGTTTCCGGACCCTTCGCCCTGTGATCGTCCGCGATCGGGTGCGCCATCTCGGCGAACGCATCGCCGTCGTCGTGGCGGAAACCGCGGAACAGGCAGCGGAAGCGGCCGAGCTCGTGATTGTGGAGTACGAAAACCTGCCCGCCGTAGCGCGCGCGGCAGATGCAATCGAGCCGGGGGCGGCGCAAATTCATGACGGCGCAGAGAACAACACTTCCTTTACGCTGCGGTTCGGCGACGAAGCGGCGACCGACGCCGCTATCGCGGGCGCCCACCACGTCACGACACTGTCGCTTTACAATACGCGGCTGACCACCAACGCGATGGAGCCGCGGACCTCCATCGGCCATTACAGCGTCGCCGACGACAGCTATACGCTTTACGCCAGCCTGCAGAACCCGCACGGCACACGTTCCACACTGGCGCAGGAAATCTTCGGCGAACCCGAGGCCAAGTTCCGGGTCGTCGCGCGCGATGTGGGCGGGGGTTTCGGCCTCAAGGGCGGCACCCACCCGGAAGATGCGCTCGTGCTCTGGGCCTCGAAGCGGACAGGACGTCCTGTAAAATGGACCGGCGACCGGTCGATGTCGTTGCTCGGCGACGATCAGGCGCGCGACCAGACGGTAACAGGCGAGCTTGCGCTGGACACGGACGGCAAATTCGTCGGGCTGCGCGTGCGCGGGCTCTACAACGCCGGGGCCTATGTCGTAGGCTCCGCCTGCGTACCGATCATCTTTTCGCTTCGCCTCGCGCCAAACGCCTATGTCATACCGGCGGTCGACGCGCTGCAGAAGATGGTCTTCACCAACACGCCGCCGACCGTCCCCTATCGCGGCGCAGGAAGGCCGGAGGCGATCTATCTGATCGAACGGCTGATCGACAAGGCGGCGCGTGAAACCGGCCATGACCGGATCGAGCTGCGGCGGCGCAATCTCATCCAGCCGGATGCTCTCCCCTACACTACCCAGGGCCATTTCACGTACGATTCGGGCGAATTCGAAACGACGATGGACAGGACCATCGCTCTGGCCGATGTCGCCGGTTTCGAGGACCGCAAAGCGGCCAGTGAAAAAGCCGGCAAGAAGCGCGGGCTCGGGCTTACTTACTACATCGAGGACAGCGGCAATTTTAACGAACGGATGGTGCTGAAATTCGATCCGTCCGGTTCGGTGACAATCCATTCCGGCACGTTCTCGCACGGCCAGGGACATCAGACTGTCTACGCCCAGATGGTGTCGGACTGGCTGGGCGTCGATTTCGAGAAAATCCGGCTCGAACAGGGCGACACCGCGCAGATCGCGTTCGGACGCGGCACCTACGCGTCCCGCTCGATGACCGTGGGCGGCAGCGCGCTCCGCAAAGCGGCCGACGATGTAATCGAGAAAGGCAAACAGCTCGCAGCGCATCTGATGGAGGCCGCGGCCGACGATATCGAGTTCGAGGACGGGACCTTCACGGTCGCCGGGACAGACAGGGCCATCGGGCTGACCGATGTCGCCCGCGCTTCGTTCCGGCCGCAGGGTATTCCAATCGAGCTCGGCATCGGGCTGGAAGGCATCGGCGCGTTCGGCGTGGAAAGCCCTAGCTTCCCTAACGGCTGTCACATCTGCGAGGTCGAGGTGGACCCGGAAACAGGGGTAACCGAGATCGACCGCTATACGGTGATCGACGACATCGGCGTCGTGCTCAACCCGCTGCTCGCCGACGGGCAGATCCATGGCGGCATCGTGCAGGGGATCGGCCAGGCCCTCTGCGAGGAACTGATTTACGACGAGGACGGGCAGCTCGTGACAGGCAGCTACATGGATTACAACATGCCGAAGGCCGACGATGTGCCGTCCTTCTCATCCGAATTCCACGAGGTTCCCTGCCGGACCAACCCGATCGGCGTCAAAGGCTGCGGCGAAGGCGGCACGGTCGGCGCCACGCCCACCGTCATCAACGCCATCATCGATGCGCTGGCGCCGCTCGGCGTGGACGACCTGAAAATGCCGGCGAGCCCCCACAATGTCTGGAAGGCGATCCAGAGCGCTGCCTGAGACATCTGAAAAACTCGCCCTTGCGCTGCCGGGAGCGGAACCGTACAACCGCGCCCATTGCAGAACACCGACACAAGAAACAGCTGGAGACAGGAATGGCCGACCTTCCTTTGACGATGGCGATCTACGATTACGACCACGTGCGCGACATGTCGACCGGGCGCGTCAAGCCCGAGGGCATCGACCTCACCGTCATCAATCACGAGGTGGAGGAAATCTTCCACCGGTTCATGTTCGGCCAGGAATGGCAGGTCTCGGAGATCTCCATGGGCATGAGCACGTCGCGCTTTTCCGAGGGCGACGCACCGTTCGTCTATCTGCCAATTTTCCCGTCCCGCGTTTTCCGGCTTTCCGGCATCTACGTTCTGGCGGACGGCCCCATCAAGAAGCCCGAAGATCTCAAGGGCAAGCGGATCGGCTGCCCGGAATGGGGCCAGACTGCGACCGTCTATATCCGCGGATGGATGGAGCATGATGTCGGCGTCAAGCTGACGGATGTCGAGTGGTTCCAGACCGGGATCAACCAGGCGGGCCGCGTGGAAGCCGCCAATCTCGACCTGCCCGAGGGCGTGAAGCTCACCGTCGTCCAGGACCGGTCCCTGACCGACATGATGTTCGACGGCGATATCGACGGCGCGTTCGCCGCCCGTCCGCCACAGGCTTTCCTCGACGGCGACCCGCGCATCGTCCGGCTCATCCCCGATTTCCGCAAAGCGGAGCTCGAGCATTTCAAACAGACCGGTATCTTCCCCATTATGCATACGGTCGCGTTGCGCCGCGACGTGTTCGAGGAAAATCCCTGGGTGGCGATGAACCTGATGACCGCTTTCGAGGAAGCCAAGCTCCGCAGCCAGCGCCGGATCGAAAATTTCACGGCCTCGCAGATCCCCGTGCCGTGGCTGTATTCGGATGCGCTCGAAATCAACCGCCAGGTGTTCGGCGACGATTTCTGGCCCTATGGCATCGAGCCTAACCGCATCAC
>Ga0181593_10001460_pt1 | contig 21414 bp, 25 predicted proteins | sample 071ome_19_FD_133756 | JGI IMG/M metagenome (GOLD analysis project Ga0181593, IMG submission 133756) | Coastal salt marsh microbial communities from the Groves Creek Marsh, Skidaway Island, Georgia - 071413AT metaG (megahit assembly) | ecosystem: Environmental > Aquatic > Marine > Intertidal...
ATCAGATTCTTACCGCGAGCTTTGCAGCCATGATATATTTAAGTATATCAACTACAGTAGCATACTGGGCACTGGGTGAAGCCATTCGACTTGTGCCTGTCTCGATTGTCAGTCTTTGTATTGTAACTAATCCAATAGTCACTATTGTGGTAGTCGAGATTCTTTTATTTTTTGGTAATATCTTTTTCGAGCCTTATCCACTAACAGGTATTGGATATCTTGGAACGTGTGTAGCTCTTGTCGGAGTTGCAATAGCAGTAGCAAAGAGGTCCCCTCGTATTTCAAGACTCGAGATTGTGGAGTAAAAAAATTAGTTGAATTGTGCTCTGTTCCCTCTTTATTGATATTCATCAGTATTATCTTTGGGTATCTTAGCCCTTTCTGAGTGTGTTATTCTTCAGCGAAGAAATCTTCAGGTCGTTCAACGCAGGAATAGGACACTTGGATTTATAGATTGATGGACTTATGTCGGTATCGTAATTCCTTGCCATTTTGACTTCTTACTATTTTGACTTCTTACTATGACCGCATCTAACCGTTCCGCTTCTGTATATGGGTCTCTCTGTTGCCTCGCTGTTATAGCGTTATGGGGCATAGAGCCCCTTTTTATGAAAGTAGCGTTGATTGAGTTTGACTCATATACCATCACGTGGTTTCGAGTAGCAGGCGCTTTTCTTTTGATGTTTGTCACGAGAGCAAATTTATGGGCCTCAGCCCCCCGAGCATTTTTAAGGCATTTTTGGGGAGTGATTTTATCAGGCTGTTTTTTAGCGGTTTATTTCTATGCGTTTGTAAAAGGCATTGAAGTGGGTGGGCCGATGACTGCTGCAATCACTATTCAGATAGGGCCGATAGCTCTAGCTCTTATCGGATTTGTTTTTTTTCACGAGAAACTCATTCGTGTTCAGATAGTAGGCGCATTCATTGCGATCCTCGGATTTGTTGTGTTCTTTTATTCTCGTCTTTCTGGGGTTGAGGAGGCGCAATTTCAATTAGAGGCCGTAATTATAGTGAGCATCGCTGCGATTTCATGGGCTGGCTTTTGTGTCGGTCAAAAAATAATCGGGGCAACTATAGGAGCGAATTTACTCAATTTTATCACATTTCTTTTTGCCGCTCTTTTACTGTTTCCAATTATTACCTATCCAAGGGGAGAGCAGCTAGCCACTTGGTCTTTTGCCGCTATCGTATATCTGAGCGTCTCTACTTTTATTGCATATTGGGCGCTGGGTGAGGCTATTCGTTTGTTGCCAGTATCGATAGTGAGCTTTTTTATTACACTTAATCCGTTTGTTACCATTATTTGCGTTCAAATACTTTTGTGGCTTGGAAATGACTTTTTTGAACCTCAGCCGCTTACGTTCTATGGATATATTGGTTCGTGTATGGCGCTCCTCGGTGTGGCAGGGGCAACTCTTCGTAGGCGTTGATAAGCGACTGATATCGCCTCCGCCTGACAAAAAAATGACGTTCTTCACTCGCCCAAGGACTGATTTCATTAGAGAAAACTTGGCATCTGGCTTGCGACAACTCAGTTTTACTTTGGTGAGGAGGAGCTGTGCTGAAACGTCATCGGAAAAAATATGATCAACACTTTCTGGGAGGAATACTTCTTGGTTTTTCATTTCTGGGAATTGCCGCCTTTCTCTCGGGCGGAGTACTCAATTTTTTCAGCATTTCTGCGTTCTTTGTCGTAATTGGCGGAACACTTGCTGCGGCTATAGTGCAATATCCAGCCGCAGTTTTTGAGAGTGCTGGCAAAGAGATTAAGAGCATGCTTTATGCTAAGTCAGAGCATTCCCTGGAGGAGCGATATGGCTATCTTCAAAAGCTCTCGCGACTTGTTAAAGAGAAGGGATTAGTTGTTTTAGACCGTGAATCACAGCGCTGTAGTGATTCTTTCCTACGACTGGCTCTAGAGTTAAGTTCAGATCGAACCTCTCCAAAACAAATTCAACGAATTATGAGTCATGAGATCGCCAGTTCATATCAACGAGGGATGCAGGTCGTTTCGTTGTTAGAAACTATGGCTTCCATTGCTCCCGCCATGGGACTGATTGGAACCGTTATTGGTCTCATTAATATGTTTCAAACGATTACAGATATCTCAAGTGTTAGTACGGGGCTGTCTGTTGCGCTTTTGACGACACTTTATGGCGCGGTGGTGGCGAATCTCATTTTTGCACCGCTTGCTGGTAAATTGTCTGAAAAAGAAGAAGAAAGGGCTCGAATAAAGCGAATTACACTCGAAGGGATACTGAGTTTGTCACAGGAAGAAAGCCCAATTCTCTTTGAGCAGAGATTGAGAAGTTTTCGAATGACTGAATTGACAGGAACGACAAATTGACATCTTTTCCAAATAGACATCGAGATGTTGTGCGACGGAAGAAAGTAAAAGGTGAGAGATTTCTCTACCTATATCTCTCTGTAATGCTCGCAGTATTTTCTGTTTTATTTGTGGCCGATATATGTTCAAAAATTGGTGTAACGACCTTTCCTAAATCCGAGCTAGCCACATATCGTTCCCCAAATTATGAAGAGCTCGATAAGTATTTACGTTCAACATCGAAAGTCTTATTCAAAGACACTATTGAAATCTTTGATGCGAAAAGTACTCATTTTAGAGAGGGGGGATTAGAAGCGCTCAATTTCATCCTTCAATCTCATGATATGCATGCACGCATACTTGTCATTGGAGATCTAGAGGATTATGAGCTGTATTACGGAAGAGCTTTACTGCTTCAATCAGCATTGGAAGAGTTCTCTCTCGATGTTCAGGATGTTCGCATTGAGCTGGAGTTTGCTCCTAACAGTCGCGAGCAGATAGTTGTTACCCTCTATGAAGGGGCTTCGCCCAGTGGAGAGACTATATGAATTCAAGTACTTGGCTGATTTCGCTGGCCGATCTTTTAACCCTTCTTCTTGCGGCTGTGATTATGGGATGGTGCCTTCAGGGAGAAGTCCCTGCAATCACACAAGTATCTGAAATCGCTGATAAATTACAATCTGAAGGAGTTGGTACCCATATTGCAAGATCTTTTCCCGAAACCTCTACGAAGATGTTGCTTCTATATGAAGAGCATTTTCAGGAGGGAGGTAGGGAACTTGCGGAATTATTAAAAAGTCTACGTGCGAGTTCAGATAAGTGTTTGGAATCGTGCACTTTGCTGATTGAGGTTTCGGCTTGTGCCGAAGATTCTGGAGGGCATGTTACAGAAGTAAGACATGCGGCCCTTGAGAGGTTACTGATTATTCACCGTCACTTGTTTGACGGCAATGGTGTCAGAAATGAAAGGGTGAGGCTGGCGTCTATGGGAACGGAGTGCAGGGCTCTGAGATTCTCAGAGGGTGGTCAGCCAGCTAATTCTCCAGTAGCCAGAATCCGTCTTCGAAAGGTTGAAGAGAAGGGCTGAAATTAGAGGTTAACTATGGCAGACGAAGAACAAGAAACTGAAGAGCAGGAGAATGGGGAAGCCCAGGAAGGAAAATCCGATTCAGGTAAGAAGCGGTTCGTTCCATCTCGAAAAGTTCTCCTGATTGCTCTTGGAGTAGTAGTCGTGGTTGCGGCAATAGGGACTCCACTCGCCTTCTTTCTTTTGCGAGATAGTGAAGAAACTGAGATTACTGACCTTGATAAGGATGCCGCTAAAGATGAGCCGGAGACCATTCTCTACATAGAAGGCTTTGATGATCTTAAAGACGGCTCTGAGAATGAACAGCCTTTAGGAGCCTTTTATCCATTTGAGACTTTTATTGTCAATTTGGATGGAGGGGGATATCTCCGATGTCAGCTACATGCCGAGTTTGTGAAGCGAGACATACCGAATCGCTTTTTCGCAAAACTCATCATTATTCGAGATTCGATTATTAGTACTCTTTCGAATAAGTCACGAGAAGATTTAGCAGATAAGACCGGAAGAGATAATCTCAAGAGCGAGCTGAAGATGAGTATCAATAGCGAATTGAGGCGAGAAGAAGTTCAGGCGGTATATTTTAATCAATTCGTGGTCCAGTAGGAAGTCATTATGAATCAGGTACTTTCACAAGACGAAATTAATTCCCTCCTAAAAGGACTCTCGGACGGGGACGTTGAAGAGGACAGTGTAGAGCAGGAGGACTCTCAATCCGCAAAGAGATTTGATCTTGCGAATCAGGAGAGAATTATTCGTGGTCGGATGCCGACCATGGAGCTTATACACGATCGCTTCTCACGACAATTCCGGAGTCAGTTAGGAAATTTTCTGGGGCGTACGTGTTTTGCAAATGTTGCTGGAATAGAGATGGTAAAGTTTGGGCTTTTCATGAAAAAGCTTCCACTTCCATCTTCGCTTCATATTTTTCGAATGCCCCCACTCAGTGGTTATGCTCTTATGGTCGCATCATCACCACTCGTATTTGGAATTGTGGATGCTCTATTTGGTGGAGGCTCGCAAGGAAGAGTAAAAATTGAGGGGAGAGAGTATACGCCAATTGAATCAAGATTGATCGGTAAGGTCGTTATGATGGCTCTTGATACCCTAAAAGATGCATGGGCGCCGATTCATCCTGTAGACTTTGTTTATGTTCGCTCTGAGTTTAACCCGCTTGCGATCGCTATTGTTCCTCCTACTGATGCTGTAATTATCGTGACGATAGAAGTTGAGTTTGAGCAAGAGAATACAACACTCACGATATGCATGCCCTATTCTACTATCGAGCCGCTAAGAGGAAAGCTTGCTACGGGATTCCAAAGCACGCGCCTTGAGGCAGATTCGGGTGTGGCTCGTCGTATGGAGATGAATGTAAAACAAACTCAAACGAACCTCAGCGTTGAGTTGGCTCGTGGCTCCATCTCGGCAGGAGAGTTTCTTGGGCTGACGCCAGGTGACATCATATCCCTTGACACCGTGCCATCAGAAGAGGCCCTGATTAAGATTGAGGGGGAGCCAAAGTATTACGCATATGTTGGAAGCTATAGGGGAAATCGAGCCTGTCGTATTAGTAGGCAGATTCCCCAACATGATTTGATTAACTATCGGAATAAAGAGGAGCTATTGAAATATGGCAGATGAGGAAACAACACCAGAAGAGGAAGTAGCCTCAAGTGAGGGTTCTTCTGAAAACGATGAAGCCTTAAAGGAAAATTTAGAGGAGGTAGCAGATGCGGCTGAAGAAGTAACTCAGGCGGCAGGGGAAGCTTTAAGTGAGAATCCAAATGCGAACAGAACTATTGACTTCATTAAGGAGGTACCTCTAGCAGTAACGATTGAAGTTGGAAGATCTCGAATGACAATCCAGGATCTTTTGCAGCTGGGTCAAGGCTCAGTAGTTGAGCTTACTAAGCTCGCGGGGGATCCTCTGGATGTATATATCAATGGATACTGCGTAGCTCGCGGTGAGGCCGTAATCGTAAATGAAAAGTTTGGTCTACGGGTTGTTGAGATTATCGACCCAAAGGATCGCATTCAAGCATTAGGGTAGTTATGCGTTTTATTTTGTGGGGACTCTTTCTAATCATTACGCCATTCTCCGTGCAGCACGGTTTGGCAGATACCGGCATAGAGAAGCTTCGGCGCATTAAGGCGCAGGTCGAAGCTCCATCCCTTGCTTCGATAGATGCTGAGAATGATGCGCTGTTGCAGGCCAGATATGCCTCGAGTGGGTCACTAGAATTAGATGAAGAGGAAGAAAGTCTACTCGTTCGAGCGATAAAAGGTCTTTCCTTATGTCTGGGAGTCTTCTTTGTGTTTATTTACTTCTTGAAGAAGAAACACGGCATAAAGACGACAAGTCGAGAACGTCGATTGCTTTTAAAAGAACAAATGAGTCTTGGAGGAAAAAATAGTGTGGCGCTCATCGCTCTTGATGGTCGCGAGATGATTATAGGAATTTCAGAGAATAGCGTGCAACTGTTGCAGGCACAGAGATCTCAAGCAAAGAGAGCCGATGCACAGAGAACTGCCATATCTCCACAAAGTATTCCAGTGAAACATGCGAAGGTCGCGTCATGTATAAACGAGTAATACCGCTTTTCTTTCTCATCTCCACGCTGACGTGTGATCCGCAAGGAGCGTTAGCTCAAGCCAACATGGTTCCAGACCTCAATATTGCAGTTGGAGGAGAGTCCCTGACAGGATCAGCGAATGGGGTTTCATCTGCGATCAAAATCGTATTACTTCTCTCGATTTTCTCTTTTGTTCCAGCGCTCATTCTGACTACAACCTGTTTTACTCGTATTGTAGTAGTCCTCGGAATGACAAGAACTGCACTTGGAACGCAACAAGCGCCACCAAATATGGTACTTACGGGGCTGGCTCTATTCCTCACTGCATCAATTATGCAGCCTATTTTTCATGATGTGTATACTAACGGAGTATCACCATATCTTGAAGGTGCTATGACTGCAGAAGAAGCATGGAGAGAAGGGTCTGAACCTTTAAGAAAATTTTTAGTGCGTCATTCGCGTGAAAAAGACCTGGCCTTGTTTTTGGAAATAAGCAAAACAGATTTTCCAGAGTCTCCAGATGATGTTCCGTTCTTGGTCGCAGTTCCAGCGTTTGTGCTAAGCGAGTTGAACATCGCCTTTCAAATTGGCTTTCTTCTCGCTCTACCATTTCTTGTGCTCGATATGGTCGTATCATCAGTGCTCACCTCGATGAGTATGATTACTCTTCCACCAGTTGTAATTTCCCTCCCGTTAAAGTTGATGTTATTCGTCGTCGTTGATGGGTGGCATTTGTTGGTAAGCTCGCTAGTGCAAACCTATCAAATTACGTAGAGGGATTATGGGAATAGATGACTTTCTGCTCTTAGGACAAAATGCGATCATAACAGCGACACTCGTTTCGGCACCCATCCTCATACTGGGATTAGTGGCTGGTCTGGCCGTTAGTATATTTCAGGCTGCTACGCAGATAAATGATGCGGCGCTGGCTTTCATTCCTAAGATTTTGTCTGCCGTCGTTGGGCTGATTTTCTTTGGTCATTTTATGATCACAAGAATTTCGTCATTCACAGCGGAAGCCTTCGAGCTAATTAGTAATCTGGGAGTTTCAATGTGACGACCTTGTCCCAGAAAATTGGAAACTACTGAGAAGTGAGAGTTTGTGAACTATGAGCATTTAAATATAGGAGCCTACGCCCTTGAGCATATCGATTGGATATGGACATTTCTCTTGTTAGCTGTGCGTTATGGAATTCTAATGACCGTTCTTCCTGGATTTGTAGTAAGTCCAGTCGGAAAGATGCTCCGAACACCAGGCATCCTCGCTCTTGCTCTGATCAGTACTGTCTCCTCTCCTGCAGCGGTACTTTCGGACAATATGGGTGTGCTGCTTATTCAGGTCATCAGTGAAGCTTTATTTGGTCTAACGTTGGGGATAATTCCTTTGCTTATTGTTTCAGGTGTTCAGATGGCAGGAGGGCTCTCCTCTACAACTATGGGACTTGGCGCTAGTCAGCTCGTTGATCCAACAATGGGAGGCTCACTTCCTTCTTTAGGGAAGTTAATGGGAGATCTTGTTATATTAATTTTTCTTCTTTCGAATGGTCACCATGCCATTATATATAGTGCTGCTGGTCTGGGAGGAGCAATTGTTCCTGGCACCTATACTCCAGATATCGGTTCAGTAGAGTTAGTTGTTTCTCGAGTCGCAGATGTTTTCAGACTGGGTGTTCTCATATCAGCTCCAGTGATCGTAGCATTACTGCTTACAAATTTTGTAATGGGATTGATCTCTAAAGCTATTCCGCAAGTTAATATCTTTATCGTCAGCTTCCCATTAACCATTGGAATCGGTTTGGTCCTAACCGGTCTATCGTTACCAGAGCTTTCAGCATTCGTGCAGCGAGAATTAATGGATGTGGAGTCTGGATTACTCGTCATTCTCAATGATGTTCAGACTCTGCCAGATAATTGACGATACAGTAGATAAATGTCCTGAAATCAACATCTTATGATGGGCACGTTCCTTGCTGCTTCCTCTGAGTACAATCGGCCGACTGTGAGAGGAGCATGTCAGAATTTTCAACCCCTGAAGAACGTACCGAAGACCCTACCGACAAACGGATGGGGCAGTTGCGAGATGATGGCTCTATGCACATGTCGATGGACATTGTGCAAGTAGGGAGTATGTTTGCGGCTATTCTTACACTCGGTATTTTGTCTCGTTACATGTTCCATGATTTTCGCACCTATATGCAATCGACGTTTCGACTTATAGGAGAAAATAGACAGTTTACAGAATATACCATCTTTGAGTTTTTTTTAGGGGCTTTTCGGGAGTTTGCTCCCGAGGTTGCGGTGCTTGCCATTATAATTTCTATCATTGCTATTCTCTCCGTTGGTTTGCAGACAAAGTGGAATATTAAAAAAAAGCCAATAGAGTTTAAATTCAGTATGTTGAATCCAGTGAATGGCTTGAAGCGGATGTTCTCCCCCAAAAATCTTGTAAAGACAGGGGCATCAATTCTTAAGCTCTGTATCATTCTTCCGATCTCATACTTTGCTCTCGAAAAGTTTGCTCCGCAAATGATTACCCTTATGCATTACAGTGTTGATCAGATATTTGCTGTAACAGCGGATGCGCTATTTTATGTCTTCTGGAAGATTCTTTATGTTTTAATGGCGTTCGCTATCTTCGATTATTTTTATACGAAGTGGCAGTGGCTTCGGCAGAATCGAATGACCAAGCAGGAAGTCAAAGATGAGAGAAAGTCGGTAGAGGGGGATGAAGAGACAAAGAGGAAGATTCAAGCAAAGGGATTACAGCGCATTATGGAGAGAATTCAGAATAGCGTACCTCAGGCCGATGTTGTCGTAACCAATCCAACCCATTTCGCTGTTGCGCTAAAGTACGATCGTGACTCTATGGGAGCCCCGAGAGTTGTAGCAAAAGGAAAGGGATTCCTTGCATTACGTATTAGAAAAATTGCCAAGGAATCTGGAGTTCCAATTCTTGAAAGAAAACTCTTAGCGAGAGCTCTGTATGCTTCATGTGAAGTGGGCAGTGAAATACCAAAAGATCTATTTCGAGCCGTCGCACAAGTTCTCGCTTACGTTTACAAAATCAGAAATCCGCATGCAGCACAGCAGTGGAATGGTAGTAGCTCTTAAGAAGAAGGGAAAATATGGTATCATCTAGTAATGCACGTTCATTGAAAGCAAGCTCGGTTCCTCTCGCGCTCATCGGCATTTTAACGATTCTTATTATTCCGATACCGACAGCCCTGCTGGATATTTTTCTTGCTTTGAATATTACATTATCCCTAGTTGTGCTGTTTGTTGCGCTATATATGGGAAGAGCTATCGACTTTACTTCTTTTCCAGCTCTATTACTGGTTACCACTCTTTTTCGTCTTTCGATGAACGTCGCTTCGACTCGTCTCATCTTGCTCAATGGCGACCAAGGATTAGATGCTGCTGGTCAGGTTATTCAAGCATTCGGGCAATTCGTTGTAGGAGGAAACTTTGTCATTGGAGTCGTAATTTTCATAGCGATTAGTATCGTTAACTTAAAAGTTATCACAAAGGGTTCGAGTAGAATTGCAGAAGTGGCCGCTCGTTTCACATTGGATGCGATGCCTGGTAAGCAGATGGCAATAGATTCTGACTTGAATACTGGAATTATTAGTGAGGAGGAAGCAAAGAGCCGCCGAAAAGAAATTTCACAAGAGGCAGAATTCTACGGTGCAATGGATGGTGCCGCCAAGTTTGTCACGGGGGATGCGGTAGCTGGATTGTTTATAACTGGTATTAATATAGTGGGTGGGCTATTCATCGGAATGATCCAAAAGAATATGGATTGGATGGTAGCAGCCGAGACATATACGCTACTCACAATAGGTGATGGATTAGTCAGTCAAATCCCCTCGATTATTATCTCAACTTCATCCGGACTCATCGTCGCCCGAGCAGCCTCGGGAGATGATCTTGGGAATGAAGTTCTCAGCCAACTTGGAAGGACAACTAAGCCACTATTCCTCGCTTCAGCAGTTTGTCTTGGTCTAGGAATTGTGCCTGGACTTCCCTTCATACCATTTACAGTACTTTCAATGGTATGTGGAGGGGTGGGTCTTGTCCGACGTTCTGCTTTGAAGCAAGAAGCAGCTTCTGGAACAGGCAAAGGCACGTCAGGTGGTCAGGAGCCTAGTGGAGTTACGGGAGCAGGAGAAAGTGATTCGGATGCGCCACGACCAGGTAGCACTGAGGAAGTCGCAGGACTACTTGGAGTAGATACTTTAGAACTGGAAGTTGGTTATGAACTTGTGTCTCTGGTTGAGGGCGGCGAACTCGTTGAACGAATCCGCTCACTCAGAAGACAGTTTGCTATCGATTATGGATTCATCGTTCCTCCTATTCATATACGAGATAATGTCCGCATTGGTGCTTGTGAATACAAGTTCTTGCTCAAAGGAGGAGTCTTGGGGGCCGGCGAGCTTAAGTCTAATCATTTATTGGCAATGGATCCAGGAACCGTTTCTTCTCCACTCGATGGAATTCCAACAAAAGAGCCGGCATTCGGACTCGATGCTCTATGGGTACCAGACTCTGAAAAGGAGCGCGCACAATTCTCGGGATATACCGTTGTAGACCTTTCCACTGTTGTTACGACTCATCTGACAGAGATGATACGCGCTAATATGCATGAACTCATTGGAAGACAAGAAACTCAATATCTACTTGATAAGCTCGCAGAGGATCATCCAAAGGTAGTTGAAGAGCTTATACCTGCTGTTCTTACCCTTGGGCAACTTCAACAAGTTCTTCAAGCACTTTTACGTGAGCAAGTAAGTATTCGTGACTTCCGTACCGTAATCGAAACGGTAGCTGATTGGGCGCCAAATGTGAAGCAGCCTGAAAAGCTGGCAGAATTCGTCCGCCGTAGACTCGCAAGAGTAATTACCGAAAAATATTCAACGGAGGACGGACGATTACCGTTGGCGAGTCTAAATCCATCACTGGAAAGAGACCTTGGTAGTGTCTTGCAGCAGACCGATGAGGGCTCATACTTAGCACTAGAGCCTGGAAGTGCACAAAAGCTCATCAACATCTTGAATAATGCAGCAAACAAGTTCGTGGAGCAGGGACTCACTCCGGTGATTCTTGCTCCGAATCACATACGTGCAGCTTTAGCGCGATTTGTAGAGAGATTTGCTCCGGGCTATGCAGTGATAAGCCATCAGGAAATAGCTCCGCATGTGAGAGTTCAGTCTTTGGGAGTTATTGGTATTGATGAGGCTCTCGGTAATTAAAGCGGATTTGAGAACGATAAGATTTGGTCTGATGATTGCAGATGTACATGGAATGAGACCAGAAAAGTGAACAGAACAGAGGAGATTTGATGTGCGTAGACGCTCACTAGCGGGATGAGTGAAAAAAACCAAGTAGAATCAATGAGTTAGAAATACGGAATTTATGAGCCCGTTTGGGTTCAATTGGAATCTTAAAAGAGAGGGAATTGTTGTGTCGAAGTTATCATTGCAGGTATGTCAAGAATCACTCAAAAGAAGGGGAACTGAAGTGGCAGCGAGAGTCATGAGTTTTACGAGTGGAAAAGGCGGAGTTGGAAAGACTCATATCGTATCGAATCTTGCGGTTGCTCTTGCTGGACGAGGGAAAAGCGTCTTAATGCTGGATGCGGACTTAGGACTGGCAAATATCGATGTGGTACTTGGCGTTCAGGTTACCCTTACTATCCATGATTTTCTCGAAGGCCGAGCTGAGTTAAAAGATATCGTTGTTTCAGGCCCAGCAGGAATTGATATCATACCTGCAGCAAGTGGAGTGGATTCAATACTTCAACTCACTCAACATGAGAGAGCCCATTTATTGCATGCTATTGAAGAGCTTGCATACGGGTATGATTATCTGCTTATCGATACTCCTGCTGGTATCGGACCTGAAGTGCTTTCATTTAATGGAGCTTCTCAAGAAATTGTTTGTATTGTCACTCCTGAACCAACGTCTCTTACAGATGCCTATGCACTAATAAAGGTACTATCGCGTCGTTTTGGAGAGCGCTCTATCAATGTGCTGGTTAATAACGTGGCAAGCGAGCGAATGGCGACTGAGACGTTTAAGCGCTTTGATGAGGTAGTTCATCAGTACTTAAATGTTGAGCTTCAATACCTAGGATGGATACCACAAGATCCGATTGTATCGAAGGCTACTCGCATCCAGCGACCATTCTACTTGGAGTATCCAAGTGAGCCTGCCTCAAAGGGAATAGAAAAGATTACCTCATCCCTCGAAGATAATTTTATTCGTTCTCGTGTTAAGGGAGGCGTACAATTTTTCTTTAGACAACTATTAGAGACTGATATCAATGGCGAAAGACAGCACTCATAAACGTTCCTTTATTGGAATCCACAAGCTCAAGGCAGTAGTCATTCTGCTCTCGATGTTTGTGGTCTCACTATCGGGAATGTTAGCTCGTGTATCCCTTACGACAATGCTTGTAAGATGTACTCTTGTCTTTGTGGTGGTGGTTGCAATCAGCCGTGTGATTATTCAGATTTTGAAAACCAATGAGGAGATGACAGGTGGCTAAGGCAAAAAAGACAGCTGTTGAGGCCTATAAAACAGTTGATGACTATGAGAAGGAAGAGCTCATCAAGAGTTATCTGCCTCTGGTAAAGAAAGTTGTACATCGTCTTTCAGGAAGGCTGCCGAAAGATGTGGACCTCAAAGAGATGTTGAATTCAGGTATTATTGGTCTCGTGGATGCGCTTGAAAAGTATGATCCCAAGCATGAAACCAATTTTTCAACGTATGCACAGTTTCGGATTCGCGGTGCGATTCTAGATAGTTTTCGATCCCAAGATTGGCTTCCACGCTCGCTCCGATTTAAGTCACATAAAATTGAGTCAGCATATCAGCGGGTTGAGCAACGCCTTGGTCGCTCGGCTAATGATGAAGAGGTCGCAGCTGAGCTAGGAGTGGGAGTAGAGGAATTTCAGAAGTTGCTCGGAGAAGTTGGCAGTGTCGTTATGCTAAGCTTTGAGGAGTTAGGTTTTGGACATGGTGAAGAGCGATTTCAGGCAGATGATTGGATTGCTTCAAATTCAGGAGATCCTCTCAATTCACTATTGGGCGGAGAAAAGGTGAACTTGATAGCGCGTGCGCTTGATCGTCTCCCAGAAAAGGAGCGATTGGTCATCAGTCTTTACTTTTATGAAGAGTTGAATCTGAAAGAAATAGGGGAGATTCTTGGTGTAACTGAATCTCGGGCTTCCCAGGTAAGATCAAGAGCCCTTATCCGCCTAAAGAACTACCTGCGACACGCATTTTAGAAGAGACGATTCAACGAATCTCTTTGGTGCTCAATTCAGGAGTTTTCGCTGAGGGGATGCACAGATATGACCAAGAGCGAAGCGTTGATGCTTACCATACTCATAGTAGACTCTTCTTCCGTCCATCAACAGGAGGTCTGCACATTCCTTAGAAAGAGCCATCCAGAAGCCTCAATAATCAGTGCCGATGATTGTCATTCAGCGGAAGCACTGCTTAGCACCGAATCCATTGATATCGTAGTAATCGACTTTCAAGATTGCTCTGAACAAGAAAAACAGACATTTTTTGTGACGGTAAAAACAGTAGACTATGAGCCTTCCATTGTCGTAGTTGAGAATACGACTTCAGAAGAAAATACTTTCCGTTTATATGAAGCTGGATGCTATAGAGTCATCAAGAGGAGTCCTATGTGGCTCCACGAGTTAGACTCGACAATGCTTGCCTTAATAAGGACACGTCAGATTGCCAATGAGAATCTCTTGCTTCGTAGTAAGCTCACCGAGTCGAATATGCTACTTGAGGAGAAGAACCGGCGGCTTAATCACTTCACTATGACGCTCGCTCATGACATCCGCGCTCCGTTAGCTGCCCTTGCCATGAGATTAGAATATATTCTCGAGGGATATGAAAAAGAGTTTCCAGAGAAATACAAAAAACTGATGTCTTCCGGCTTGAGCTCTACAGAACGTCTGATTAGCCTCGTGCAGTCTCTCTACGAGCACGCAACATTAGGAGCAGAGGCTACAAAAATGGAAAGATGCTGTTTAAAGTCTATCATACAGAATGTTGTTTCGGACCTAGCCTTATATGAGCGTGACAACTTTGAAATGGTTGTCGATGCACTACCTGCGATTTGGGGTAATAATGCACTGCTGTACCAGCTTTTGATGAATCTTATTGGAAACGCAGTTAAGTATAACGACAAAGTAGAGCAAAAAATTGCTATACGTTCTCTCGGAATCAAACAGCGACCGTTGGGGCAATTTCTAGAAATTGAGCTTCAAGATAATGGGCCAGGTATAAGAGCTAATATTCGAGAGGAAGTGTTCTCGTTATTTCAGCGAGGAAAGTCTGACTCAACGACTAGAGATGGAGCCGGAATTGGGCTCGCTACAGCAAAACATATCGTTGAGCTGCATGGTGGAAGTATTGAAATTGTTGATAGTATGGATCCGGCGCTAGGAGCCACCTTTCATATCGCATTGCCGTTGCAGTCCATTCCAGCTTCCAGCTAATGGTTACTTCCCAGTACATCAATAAGAGTGACGCATGTGCTAATCGGATTTCAGAGTACTTTGAGTCTGACTTTGATAAGGATCATATGCAATTGATATTCTGCATTTATGATACAGCACAGGAATCAAGGAAAGGGATATGTTGCGCAGTCTACAATCAATGCTGGGTTATTGTGCCCAAGCTCAAGATGGGCATATCGGAAGCATTGTCGATTTCTTATTCAATGAGGAGACATGGAGGATCGACTATATCGGACTGAGAGTGGGGATTTGGAAAACTCAAAAGTCGGTAGCAATATCCATAGATTATGTGAGTGGCCATTCTGTTTGGAGTGAGCGTAAGCTTCCTCTATCTCTATCAATGGAAGAGCTGGAGAAACTGCCTCAGTACAGGCATATCGAGAGAGAGCCATGGGCTATAGAGGTGTTGCCTAACTCCACATCCAACAACAGTCATAACGCTGAAGCGCAAACTATTACAGAGTCAAAGATGCAAAGGAGAAGTCTTTTTCGGAGTTTTTGTCGACTCCGTGGCCTTCATTTATTAACAGATAATAAAGATAGTGGTTGCGTGATAGATCTCATCATTGATGATCAGAGCTGGCAAATTCAAGAAGTAGTCGTGAGAGTAGGTTGGAGGATATTTTTGGCGAATCAAGTGTTGATACCTATTAAGAGGATTCATTCGATACGGTGGGGCAATAGAGCTCTCATCTTTAGCGGGACTCGAGAAGAATTGTGCCTTTCCCCCTCGTTTAAGGCTGAAGAGCCAGTGAATAAAGAAATATGCACGCGGTTATATGACTACTATGGTCGTCCCAGAGACTGGGAGGAACGTCGAGGACAGAGTTTCCCATCTTATTAGCCGTAAATAGTGCTCGCAAAAAACAAGTTTAACGTTTCGGGATTCTGCTATGAAAGCGAATGATATCATGACAAAGAGTGTCGTTACATGTGCTACCGATGCACCGATTAGACTCATTGCAAGAAGAATGAGTCAGTATGGTTGTGGAATATTGCCAGTTGTTTCAAAAGAGGAAGATAAGTCCCTTGTTGGAGTCATTACTGACCGGGATATCGTTTGTCGTGTCATTGCTGATGGTGTTGACCTCAAACATGCATCTGCTTCTCTGTTTATGTCGTATCCAGTAGTTACTGTTACTCCTCATACCCCCCTCTGTGAATGTACTCGTATCTTGAGAGCTAATGAGATTCGAAGGCTGATAGTAGTTGATGAATTAGGAAAATGTTTGGGTGTTGTATCTCAGGTTGATATTGATAGAACGCTGAGTAAAAGAGGAAAACGTATTTCATCTGAAGCAACAGGAATTTGATATATGCCAAGGAAGGGAAAGATTCGAGAGCAGGACACTCAGGAGGGATATAGAGCAGAAGGAATGAATAGCTTTCTGCCAAATGACTACTCTTCACCGCCGAAGTCTCTTGTTTCACCTGTTGAACAGAGGGTCTCAAATAAAAAAAGAGAAGATTCGCATTATGAATATCAAGAAATAAAGGATGTTCATGAAGACGGCGATAGCAAGATGGAGCAAATATTCTGTGAGCAAGTTAGCGCTGATACAACCTTAGATGGTTCTGGAGTGGTAATATCTGTGATCGATGGAGTGCTACATCTTAGTGGTATTGTTTCTTCTGATGAAAGTCGAGAAAGGCTGATGCAACTCGCAGGTAGCCTAGAGGGAGTAAAAAAAGTTGAAGATACGATTAGAGTGCGCCCCTATGTTTCTATCCGATATTGTAACTCCAATGGCCAGAGTAGTGGAACCTCAGGGGTTAGAGCTTCCATTTCGATAGAACGAGAGCGAAAGTAACAATGCAGGAAGCTCATTATGAGTGTAGCGTTTGTTCAATATTGAATGTGACCAGAATATGGGGAAGGGTCAGACCAGCGATGAGAATGATACTCGCAGCAAAAAGCTGATGAATGTTGGTGAAATCGAACCAGTAGCTAAGAGGTAGAATAAGTAAGATTGCAGTCAGGGAAATAGCAATAAAATCGAGTGGAATTGCTCTTGAGGAATTTACACTCTTCAGCCCCTGCGAAAAAAGCGCTCCACATGCCCTTAGATGAAAACGGGAGTGCCTCCCCAAAAACCAGACTCCAAAGCCTGCAAGAGGTGGCAGGCAGATCCAGCTGATCAGACATGCCAATAGTTGAAGGGCATCTTCCTTATTGCCTTTTATGAAATTAGTGATGACGGCGAATAGAACCAAGAATGAAATTAGGCATCCGATAATTAATGCCATTGAGGCACTAAAAAAAAGTGTTTCAGAGGGAATGAAAAAAGCCATATAGGCTTTTGCTTCGTCAAAATGGATCAAAATAGGAAGGAGGACCGCAGAAATCCCCACAACTTCAGCAGTGCCTCGAGTAGACGTACGTGATAGGCGCTCGCCGTCAATAAAGTGAAGGATTGAGATGATGAGAAAAAGAACAAGTCCAAGTGACGGTACAAGAAAGCAAAGAGAGCTCATCATAATGCCAATAAGGCTATATAAAGAAATGATGAGAACTGGTTTGCTTCGGAGAAACGGCCACTTTTTCTCAGCCACTCGCAAATCGAATGAGCCATGAGGTATTCCAGCAACGATAATGAGCAGTAGGGCAGTCCATTCGACAATATCCTCTCGCCATAAGTTAAGGAAGAAGAGTGTCGCCGCAAGGGCTATTACGATAATGTTTCCTCTGTCTTGGCTATTCATAACATAAGGCCCTTAACATGGTTGATTTTGGTGCTTTGATCATAACACTCATGGCATCCAAAAACGTGATATTTCCACTTAAAAATCGTATCAGTGACTGCTCGGGAGCTCTGCTGAGAAGATTCGACATAATCATAGAGCCATTCATGGGAGTGCGCTTTAATGCCTTTAAGAAGAGCCGATCAGAAATTTCCATCCATTTTGGATGGAAATCAACGTGAGGCAAGTAGAAGGATTGATAGGAGTTTAAGGATGCATTTTTTATCTGATTCGCGAGTTCCTCAGCTTGTCTTAATATATTCAGAAACGCATATCCAGTACTTGCACGTATAGCCCCAGAGTTACTCCCAAAAGTAATAACCTCCGAGCATTCAGATGCAGATTGAAACCCCATCGGAATGAGCCCCTTTTCGGAGCGTTCGATTTCCCAATCTTGAATTCCCTTTTTTTTAAGCCATAGCTCACACTGCTTAAGATGCATTTCTGGTGAGAGGGGCTCTATCGAGAAACAGGTATGCTCTATCAGTGCAGTTTGAGAGGAGGTAGGAAGGACATAAACAAAATCCAGGGGGCTTTTCGTAGAACTTTTATCAATATCCATCAAAGTTGCTATGTGCGGGCTAAAGCAAGGCTGTTTTGTCTTTACCCAATGACCAGCGAAGGACTGCCATAAGATAGGCTCTACATCGTGCGCAATAAAGGCAGTATCAATAGTAAGATTAAATTGATGGACTGCATTTCCGGTGGTAATTTTAGTAGGTTCAATTTGGACGTCCTGCTGATCCCATGAAAAAGTCACTCTTGAAGTATCGAGTCCAGCGAGACGATCGGAAAAGAAGTTCTCGCCATGCAGTAGTGAGTAGGGCATGTGTGAGCAGAGACACTCTCTTGAGAATCTTTCGCTCTGAAATCGCACCGTGTTCCACTGAGCCGATACTGGGAGTTGAAACATGTCTATACTCCCATCGTCAAAGAAACAGAATGTTCTTTCTGGATGCGGTGCTGAGCTTCGCTTGTCAAAGAGATGAATCTTGCAGGTTGGGATTTTCTGCGCCAGCGAGTGCGCCAGGCTGATTCCGGCAGCTCCTGCTCCTCTTATGCCGATACTCAGTGTCACAGAACGTTACTTTCATAAATAGGTTTAAAATAGTCGCAATGCAGCCATGGCACTTGGCGAAAAGTGATGAGACATTTTTCTATAAAAGGTACCACTGCACGCTGGCTCGATAATTGGTGCTCTGCAGTGATGACTCGATTTCCAATGGCCTGATAGCAACGAGCAGCTACCCGAATTGCAAATCGATTTCGGGGATTCAAATATACCAGTCCTGCTAATCCCTCTTCATAGTGCTGATCGGCTATTTCTAAAACTTTTTTAAGAGCATTTACGACTAGCCGATGGCCGTTCTTGCTATGGAGTGACTGAGACTCATGTTGTGATGATTCGAGCGCACTTTGTACCGTATGACCATCAAGCCAATCGATAGGTAAATATTCTCGGTTGTCTTGTAAATCCTTCAATACATCGCGCGCTATGTTAGAACACTGCATAGCTATTCCTAACTTGTTAGCAGCCTCTCGCCCCACATCTGCTCTCCCTCCTAAAATAGGATACATGAGCAATCCAACGGTCCCTGCTACTCCATGAGCATACTCAATGAGCTCCCTGCCATCTTTAATACTTTTCCCCGGGATATCCTCTTTGCAGCTTTCAATCAGTTTTACGAGTGGACACTGTATTTCAGGGAAAGTCTTTATAAGTGTAATCGTATCAGCAGTGATTTGATCAATAGGGCGTAGAGTGGATATGGACTGATGGAACGTAGAGAGCAGTTCTTCTCGTACCTCAGGATTTTGAGATTCATCAGCCACATCATCAATCAGACGACAGAAGTGATAGGCGGTTGCGGTATGGGCCCGGACCTCTGGAGCGAGCCAGCGAGAGGCGAAGTAAAAGGTTTTCCCCGCTTTAGACATAACTGATAGGTGTGTATTCACCTTACTCATGCAGCTCTTTCCTTATCGGGAGTCTTTTGTGTCTGAAGAGAATTCGGATGGGTTGAAACGCTTTCTTGAAAATCATCTGTAATCATTTTTTGAATCACTTTCGCTGAGGTCGCAACTCCTGGTAATCCTCCTCCAGGGTGTACTCCAGCACCGCACAGGTACATGCCCTTTACTTTGTCCATTTTGTTGTGAAAACGAAACCAGGCAGATTGGGAGAGTCGCGGTGCGATTGAAAAACCTGCTCCTAGATGGCTATGAAGCATATGTTTGAAGTAGCGCGGATCAATACTCTCAACCAAGGCCAGTTCAGAGCTAAGATTCGGCAAGGCGCTTTCTTCTAGGACTGACACGACTGTTTTTTGAAAACTCTTTTGTTGCTCTTCCCAACCATTAAAATTGCCAAGATGAGGTACTGGAGCAAGCACATAGAAAAGGTCTCCATTTGAAAGTTGGAATCCGGGATCGGTAGCTGCAGGGCGGTGCAGATATAGGCTTGGATCATGAGGGAGTGTTTTTCCTGAAAATACTTGGTGTAAGAGCCCTTCCCATCGTTTTGAAAGAATAATTGAATGATGCGCCACTTCTGAATATGGCCTCTTTGTTTTGAAATACATCACATAAAGACCCATTGAGGAGTGCACGGTCTTCAATCGCCCCCTTTCAACCAAAGAAAGACGACGCGTTCCTGCCATCTGATAGGCTTTAATTGGGTCACCTCCCCAAACTAAAAGGTCAGTCGAAAGAGAGGATTCTTCTCCTTTTTTTATGTAGGAAATACCGTTAACCGTATGCCCTGGTTTCCCACTCGTATGTAGAGCAGAAACAGTAGAGTTGTAATGAACTTTTATTCCATGCCGTTTCCCAAGCTCAATTAACGCTTTAATAAGGGCTCCAGTGCCACCCTTTGCAAACCAGATTCCACCACGCCTCTCCATGGCATGAATAAGGCCATAGATTGCTGTTGTGTTTAAGGGGTTTCCCCCAACAAGAAGCGTTTGTAGGGAGAATGCCTGGCGAACGCGCTTGTCTTTAAAGTATCGAGCGGTATGTCGCCAGAGACTTCGGAATGCACCTAGGCGAAGCAAATGAGGTAAGGTTGAGAGCATTGAGCTAAAACGGGAGAAGTCAGCTGCCCCAAGTTGTTCATATCCTACGGAGTAGAGGGCTTCGCAGTGATCAAGATATGCTTGGTAGTTGTCAGCGTCTTCCGGAGATATTTTGCGAATCTCCGCTTCTTGAGCCTCAACGCTGCTAACCAAGTCCATCGAGGAGAGATCGTGGAATATAAGACGATACCACGGGTCGCATGGAAGGAAGCGAATATGATCAGATCTCTTTTCACCGAATAGTTCGAATAATTCATCGAAGAGCCAGGGGGCCGTGATGACCGTTGGTCCAGCATCAAAGGTATGCCCGCCATAAGAGAATGTCCGAGCCCTGCCGCCCGCATCAGGGCATGATTCTAGTATCTCAACGTCGATACCCATAGACCTCAACCGTAAAGCTGAGGCGATTCCTCCTACTCCAGAGCCAACTACAATTGCTTTCATAGCCGGGAATTTAACACTATGTTTGTATTGTGGGAACAGAGAAGTTCTGTTGAGTTTTCTCTAGTCGAACTTATAGGCAAAAAAAAGCAGCTCCAGATGGAGCTGCTTTTTCATGTTGAGGTAGCCCTTCAAAAGAGGGCTACCTCGCATCACTCTGCGACGAGACTTTAAGCGTTAGCCTCAGACTTGCGCATAGCAATAACCCAGATGAATACACCGAATCCTGCTTTAGCAAGGATATCAGCGATAGTGTATCCAACCTGAACAAAGGTATCTGCCCCTGTAATGTCCAACATTGGGAGGATGAATACAATTGGGTAGAAACACCAAGTAATCAGTGTAATCGCCCGAGCATGTCCTACAAGTTCTCTAACTGAATCTGGCTGAGCAGCGATTGACTTGGATAGGCCTGAGATAAGCTGATACACGATGTAGAGGAATGGGAGCATTGATAGAGCCCACCACTTCCAACGAACGGCATGGTCCGCTGAGATTTCTCCAGGATATCCAAGAATAATCATCAGAGCTGCAGCCATTGCAAGCGACTTCCCTTTGTTGAACGTCTCTTCACGTGAAAGACGCATTACAAGGATAAGCTCTAAGAGCAGTAGCGGAACGGTGAGTA
>Ga0181593_10001462_pt1 | contig 21409 bp, 18 predicted proteins | sample 071ome_19_FD_133756 | JGI IMG/M metagenome (GOLD analysis project Ga0181593, IMG submission 133756) | Coastal salt marsh microbial communities from the Groves Creek Marsh, Skidaway Island, Georgia - 071413AT metaG (megahit assembly) | ecosystem: Environmental > Aquatic > Marine > Intertidal...
CCTATATCGCACAGTTGCAGGCCAGCGGCGGTACGGCGCATTTGATGGGGCTGGTTTCTGACGGGGGGGTGCACGGGCATATCACCCATATTTTGGCCGCCATCCACGCCATCGCGGCGGCGGGTGTTCCCGTGGCGTTGCATGCCATCACCGATGGGCGCGATGTGGCGCCGAAATCGGCCTATGGCTATCTGAACAGCTTAGCCGATGCGCTGCCCGCGGGGGCGCGTATTGCCACGGTCACGGGGCGGTATTTCGCCATGGACCGCGACAACCGCTGGGAGCGCGTCAAAGAGGCCTATGACGCCATCGTCTTAGGCCGGGGGCGGCATGCGGGCAACGCCCATGCGGCGGTGGATATGGCCTATCAAAACTCGGAAACTGATGAGTTTATCACCGCCACAGTGCTGGCCGATTACGCAGGCGCACGCGATGGCGATGGGTTCTTTTGCCTGAATTTCCGTGCCGATCGCGCCCGCGAAATTCTGCGCGCCGTAGCCGAGCCGGGGTTTGACGCCTTTGCCATTGGCGCCCGCCCGAATTGGGCTGCGCTGCTGGGCATGGTGGAATATTCGCAGGCCCATGGCGCATGGATGCGCACCATGTTTCCGCCGCGCGATCTGGTCAATACCTTGGCCGAATGGGTGGCCAAACATGGCCGCAGGCAGTTTCACTTGGCCGAAACCGAGAAATACCCCCATGTCACCTTCTTTTTGAACGGTGGCGAGGAACAGCCCGCCCCGGGCGAAGACCGCTACATGGCGGCCAGCCCAAAGGTGGCCACCTATGACCTGCAGCCAGAAATGAGCGCCCCCGAGGTGACCGATCAATTCGTGCAGGCCATTGCGGCGGGCTATGACCTGATCATCACCAACTATGCCAATCCCGATATGGTGGGCCATACAGGCGATTTGGCCGCCGCCATGGCGGCCTGCGCGGCGGTGGATCAGGGTTTGGGCCGGGTGCTAGAGGCCTTGCACGCGGCGGGTGGGGCGATGATTGTGACCGCCGATCATGGCAATTGCGAGGTGATGCGCGACCCGGTGACTGGGGGGCCGCATACCGCCCACACAACCAACCCCGTGCCAGTGGTTTTGGTGGGAGGGCCACAGGGTGCGGCGTTGCGCGCGGGTGGGCGTTTGGCCGATTTGGCCCCCACGCTGCTGCAGCTTATGGGCCTGCCACAGCCCCCCGAAATGAAGGGGCGCAGCTTGTTGCAATGAGGATGGGCCGGATTGCCAGCGCGCTGTTGCCTTTAGCCTTTGGTTTGGGGCTGCTGGCGGGGGGTGGCCCGGCGGCTTGGGCCAGTGAAACCCCCGATGCCGCTGCCGCAGCCCGCGCCGCAGCCCAACAGATTGATGCCGCAGCCACCGCGCTTGCGCAGGCCGACAGTGCCCGCGACCGGGTGCGCGCCCTGTCGGAAACCACCCGGGCCTTTGAAGCAGGGCTTGAGGCCATGCGCGACGGCATGCGCCGCGCTGCGATCCGCGAACAGGCGCTTGCCGCTGGGTTGCAGGCACAACAGGCCGAGCTGGCGCAGCTTTTGGCGGCGCTGCAAACCATGGGCCATGCCCCCGCCCCGGTTTTGATGCTGCACCCCTCGGGGCCGGCGGGCACGGCGCGTGCCGGTATGATCTTGGCCGATATTACCCCCGCATTGGCCCAACGCGCCCAAGCGCTGCGCGTGCAACTGGAAGAGATGCAAACCCTGCGCCTGCTGCAAGACAACGCCGCCGATACGCTGCGCCGGGGCTTGCAAGGCGCCCAAGAGGCCCGCACCGAGCTTAGCCAAGCCATTGCCGACCGCAAACCGCTGCCGCGCCGCTTTGTCGAAGACCCGGTGCGCACGGCGATTTTGATTGCCTCGGCTGAAACGCTAGAGGGGTTTGCCAGCGGCCTAAGCCAAATTGCCCGCGACGAGCCTGCACAGGGCTTGCCCGATATCTCGTATCGCAAGGGGGCGCTGCCCCTGCCGGTGCAAGGTGCCTTGCTACGCCGTGCGGGCGAGGCCGATGCCGCAGGGCTGACGCGCCCGGGCATTTTGCTGGCCACCCGCCCCTATGCCTTGGTGACAACGCCTGCTGCCGCAACCGTGCGCTACCGTGGGCCCTTGTTGGATTACGGCAATGTGATGATCTTAGAGCCGCAAGCTGGGTTATTGCTAGTCTTGGCCGGATTGGAACAAGTGTTTGGTGCCCCGGGCGAGGTGCTGCCGGCGGGCAGCCCGGTGGGCTTGATGGGCGGTCAAGAGCCGCAAGAGGGAACAATTGTGGTGCAATCTGGCGAAGGGGCTGGAAACACACGCAGCGAAACGCTCTATATAGAAGTCAGGGAAAACAACCAGCCGGTGGACCCGGCACTATGGTTCGCCATGCAGGAAGGATAGTTGGAATGAAGAAATTCGCCATGGCCGCGCTGGGGGGAACCTTGGCCGGGATCATCGCCACCACGCAGGTGGCCGGCCCGTTGCTGGCGCAAGAAACCAGCCGCAGCGCATCGGTTTATGAACAGCTGGACCTGTTTGGGGATATTTTCGAGCGGATCCGCGCGCAATATGTGGAAGAGGTCGACGAAAAAGACCTGATCGAGGCGGCGATCAACGGCATGCTGACCTCGCTTGATCCGCATTCCAGCTATTTGCCCCCGGCCGCAGCCGAAGACATGCAGGTGCAAACCCGTGGTGAATTTGGCGGCTTGGGCATCGAAGTGACCCAAGAAGACGGGTTTGTGAAAGTGGTGTCGCCCATCGATGGCACACCCGCCGCCGAAGCCGGGATGGAGGCGGGCGATTTTATCACCCATGTCGATGGCGAAAGCGTGCTGGGCCTGACCTTGAACGAGGCGGTAGACCGGATGCGCGGGCCGGTGGGATCTGAAATTGTGATCACCGTCGTGCGCGAAGGCGAGCAAGAGCCGTTTGACTTATCCTTGGTGCGCGCCACGATCAAATTGCAGGCCGTGCGTGCGCGGGTTGAGGGCAGCGCCGTGGTGCTGCGGGTGACCACGTTTAACGACCAGACCTATCCGAATTTGGAGCAGGGTCTGAAGAAACAGGTGGAAGAATTGGGCGGCATGGAAAACGTGTCGGGGATTGTGCTGGATTTGCGCAACAACCCCGGCGGGCTGCTGACGCAGGCCATCCGCGTGTCGGATGCGTTTTTGGAGAAGGGTGAAATTGTTTCCACCCGCGGGCGCAATGCCGATGATGGTGATCGCTATAACGCCACCCCCGGTGATTTGGCCGGCGGCAAGCCGATCGTGGTGTTGATCAATGGCGGGTCGGCGTCGGCCTCGGAGATCGTGGCAGGGGCGCTGAAAGACCACCGGCGTGCCATCATTGTGGGCACGAAATCCTTTGGCAAAGGGTCGGTTCAGACGGTGATGCCCTTGCGCGGCGATGGCGCCATGCGCCTGACCACGGCGCGGTATTATACGCCCTCGGGGCGGTCGATCCAGAACTTGGGTGTTTCACCCGATATCGTGGTGGAACAGCCCCGCCGCGTGGCACCGACCGAAGAGGAAGAAAACACCGCCGCCGCCCGCCGCACCCGCAGCGAGGCCGATTTGCGCGGGCGCTTGGAGAACGATTCGTTGTCCGAAGACGAAGTGCGCCAGATCGAAGAAGACCGCGCCCGCGCCGAGGCGGCGGCGCAGCTGCGCCAAGACGACTATCAGCTGGCCTATGCGGTGGATATTTTGAAGGGCCTGACCGCGCTGAGCCCAAGCGCAGACTAAGCGAACCCCGCCACCGCCAGTGCAAGGCGGTGGCGGGGGTATGAGTATTTAGAGCAAGATGAAGGATGGGGGCGCGTGGGGATGCTGGCTGAAGAGATTGAGAAACTGCCCTATCGGCCCTGTGTGGGGGTGATGCTGGCCAATGCCGATGGCGCCATATTCGTAGGCCAAAGGATAGATAGCGATCTGCCCGCCTGGCAAATGCCGCAGGGGGGGATTGACCCGGGCGAAGATGTGCGCAGCGCCGCTTTGCGGGAATTGTGGGAAGAAACCGGGATTGGCGCGGATTTGGTAGAGTTCGTGGCCGAGGCCGAGGATTGGGTGCGCTATGATCTGCCCCATGATTTGGTGCCGCGGATCTGGAAGGGGAAATACCGCGGGCAACAGCAGAAATGGGTGTTGTTGCGATATCGTGGCGATGATGGGCAGATTGATATTGCCGGTGCCCATCCCGAGTTTTCCAGCTGGCGCTGGTTGGCGCCCGATGCGGTGGTGGCGCAGATCGTGCCGTTTAAGCGTGCGGTATACGAACAGGCGCTGCGCGCCTTGCGCCCGTATTTGTAGCGGGCGCTATTCGCGCGCCCGCAACACGGCAGCTGGGCGTGCGGCCAAGGGGCGCCAGGCAAAGGCCATGCCCGCGCCCAAGGTTGCCAAGACCCCACCCGCCAAAATGGCGATCGCCGAAGGCCAGGCCACGCTGTAGCGGGTGTCGAGCACGAAATGGCTGATGGCCCAGCCGCCTGCGATGCCTGCGCCAAGGGCCACAACCGCGGCCCCCAGCCCCAACAGCGCGGCGCGCAGGGCGAAGCTGGCCAGAATTTGCTGGCGTGTGGCGCCCAAGCTGCGCAGAACGGCGGCTTCGTAGCGGCGTGCGGGTTCGCCCGCGGTGGCGGCGCCGATCAACACCAAAAACCCAGTGAGCAGCGTGGCGGCGGCCCCCCAGCGGGTGGCGGCTGCGATGCCGTCGAGCACGGTTGAGACCTGGGTTATCGCCTCGCGGACGCTGATGGCGGTGATGTTGGGATAGGCGTTTGACACGGCTCGCAAGATCCGTGCCTCGGCGGTGGGGGCGGCGTAGACGGTGGCGATAAAGCTGTGTGGGGCGCTGGCCAGGGCGGCTTCGTTCATGACGATCACAAACCCCATACCGGCATTCGAAAAATCAACTGCGCGCAGCGAGGTGATGGTGGCGGTGATTTCGCGCCCAAGGATATTGACGGTGATCGTATCGCCCAAGCCCACGCCCAATTCGGTGGCTTCTTCTTCTGCAAAGCTGATTTGGGGCGCGCCTTGGTAGCCCTGTGGCCACCATTGCCCGGCCACGATTTTGGTGCCTGCGGGCAGGGCATCGGCGTAAGAGATGCCACGGTCGCCGCGCACCACCCAATGCTCGCCCGCTACCTCGAGCGCGGGGCGGTCGTTGATGCGGGTGACAACGCCGCGCAGCATTGGGGCGCTGTCTATGCGGGTGACATCAGGGTCGCTTTCCAGCTGTTGGGTGATGGCTGGCATTTGGTCGCGTTGGATATCAAGGAAGAAATATGATGGCGCCACATCGGGCAGGTCGCGGGCGATGGCGCCGCGCAATGTGCCGTCGATTTGGCCCACTGCCGCCAATACCGTCAGCCCAAGGCCCAAGGACAGCACCACCGAGGTGGCCTCGTCGCGGCGGGTGGCGATGGCGCCCAAGGCCCAGCGCAGGGTTGGGGTGCGGCTGGCGCTGCGGCTGTGGGCGGCCAGTTTGCGCAGGGCAATGGCGGCCAGCGCCAGCACGGCCAATGACGCCAGAAGCCCGGCTGCCGTCCACAGGGTGAGTGGCCAGTTGCCCGAAAACCACCCGGCGGCGGCGACCAAAAGCGCCAATAGCGCAAGGGTGGTTGCTAAAAACACCGGGCGCGGCAGGGGCGAGGCCGCGTTGCTGCCATCGCGAAACAGCGTGGCTGCGCGGATATCTTCGGTGCGGGCCAAGGGCCACAGGGTGAATAACACCGCCGTCAGCGTGCCGTAAATCGCCGCCTCGATCAGGGGGGCGGGATGCAGGGCAAAGACCGCGGGCACCGGCAGTTGTGCGGTGATCAAGGGTGCCAGGGCCAGCGGTACCAGCCCGCCCAAGGCCAACCCAAGGGTGATACCCACCAAGGATAGGGCCCCGATTTGCAGCATATAGGTTTGAAAGATCATCCGGCGTTCGGCGCCAAGGCTGCGCAGGGTGGCGATTACGGTCGTTTTGCGGGCCAAATAGGCGCGCACTGCTGCGGAAACCCCCACGCCGCCCACGGCCAGCCCCGACAGGCCCACAAGGATCAAGAAGGCGCCCAGACGGTCTACAAACCGGGCCACGCCGGGCGCACCATTGCGCGCATCGCGCCAGCGCAGGCCCGCATTTTCAAAGGCGGTCAGCGCCTCGGCTTGGAGGGCATCCAAATCGGCGTCTGGGGGCAGCACCAGCCGGTATTCGGTGGAAAACAGCGTGCCCGGGGCCAACAGGCCAGTGCCCGCAAGGGCGCTGGTGGCCACCAAGGTGCGCGGGCCAAAGCCGAAACCGCCACCGGCGTTGTCGGGCTCGCGGGTTAGAATGGCGCTGAGCACGAATTGGCTGCCGCCCAGCGCGAAAGTATCGCCCACGGTTAGCCCAAGACGATCGGCCAGAATGGGGGCCATCACGCCGCCGGGCAGGCCGTTTTGGCCAGCCAAGGCCTGATCTAGGGGGATAGCGGGTTCAAGGCCAATTTGCCCCAACAGCGGATAGGCCCCATCGACCGATTTGACCTGCGTCAGGGCGCGTTCGGATTGGCCATCGCGGGTGACCACGGCCATCGAGCGAAAATCTGTCACCTCGGACAGGTGCTGTGCGTGGCGTTCCATCCAGGCGCGCTCGTCCGGGGTGGCAAAGCGATAGGTGAATTCCATTTCCACATCGCCGCCCAGCAGCGTGGCCCCTTCGCGCGCAAGCCCCGCCTCGATGGCGGCACGAACCGAGCCGACGGCGGCAATCGCGGCCACGCCCAGTGACAGGCAGGCCAGAAACACCCAAAACCCGCGCAGACCGCCGCGCAATTCGCGGGCGGCAAACCGGGCGGCGATGGCCACGCTCATGCGGCACCTGTTGCGGCTGGTGTTTCGATATGGCCATCGCGCAGGCGGATCACCCGGTCGCAGCGGGCGGCCAGCTCGTTGGAATGGGTGACAAGCACCAAGGTGGCGCCGTGCCTATCGCGCAGGCCGAACAGCAAATCGATAATCGCGGCGCCGGTGCTGCCATCGAGGTTGCCTGTCGGCTCGTCTGCCAGCAGCAGTTTGGGGCGGGGGGCCGCGGCGCGGGCCAGTGCCACGCGCTGCTGTTCGCCGCCCGACATCTGCGCGGGATAGTGACCGGCGCGATGCGCCAGCCCCACAGCGTCCAGTTCTTCCAGCGCGCGTGCATGGGCATCGCGATGACCGGCCAGTTCAAGCGGGGTGGCCACGTTTTCCACGGCGGTCAGGGTAGGGATCAGGTGAAAGGATTGAAACACCACCCCCATAGTGCCACGCCGGAAGCGGGCCAGCTGATCTTCGTTCATCGGGCTAAGATCTTGGCCCAAAACCTGCACTTGCCCGCTGCTGGCGCGCTCTAGCCCACCCATCAACATCAAAAGCGATGATTTTCCTGACCCAGATGGCCCGACAAGGCCCAAGGTTTCGCCAGAAAGCACATCGAGGTTGATTTGGTGCAAGATATCCACCCGACCGGCATTGCCATCCAGTGATAAAGACACATCTTTTAAAGAGATAACGGGGGTGGTCATGACTGTAGGCCTTTCTAAACTCTTTGGTTCATATGGGGTGCTTGCGCGGTGGGGCAAGATGCTGGCGGCCTGTGTTTTTCTCTCTGGTCCCGCCATGGCGGGGGCGCATAGCACCACGGGGCCGGTCGTGGTGGCCTTTGGCGATAGCCTGACCCAAGGCTATGGGTTGTTCGAGGATGATGGCTTTGTGCCGCAGTTGCGCCGCTGGCTGGCAGAGAATGGCGCGCCGCCCTTGCGGGTGGTAAATGCCGGTGTGTCTGGCGATACCAGCGCGGGCGGTTTGTCGCGTATCGCTTGGACGCTGACCCCAGAGGTAGATGCCATTATCGTGGCCTTGGGGGGCAATGACATGCTGCGCGGCATAGACCCGGCCGTGACCCGCGCCAATATCGACGCCATCTTGGCTGCGGCGACGGCGGCCCAAGTGCCGGTGCTGCTGGTGGGCCAACAGGCGCCGGGCAATTTTGGCCCCGACTACGCCGATGCGTTCAACGCGATTTGGCCCGATATGGGCGAGAAATATGGCGTGCTTTGGGTGCCCAGCTTTTTTGTTGGGCTGGGCGAGGCCCCCAACCCCGCCAGTTTACAGCCGCTGTTGCAGCCTGATGGCATCCACCCCAATGAGACAGGCGTTGCGCGCATTGTCGAGGGGCTGGGCCCCTATGTGCTGCAGCTTTTGCAGCAGTTGCCAGAGGGCGGCTAGGGGGTAACGCTGTCGCCATGGGCGGCGGTGGTTTCAGCCTCTTCGGGGATGGGCAGGGTGATGATGGCTTCGGCCCCGCCTTCGGCCAGATTGCGCATGAAGATGCTGCCGCCCATGGCCTCGGCTTTGATGCGGGCGATAGACAGGCCCATGCCCGCGCCAAAGGTGGTGCCGCTGGCGCGCTCTAGCCGCTCAAAGGGTTGAAAGGCCATGTCAGGGTCGGAATTGCCAAAGCCCCGGCCATTGTCGCGCACGCTGATGTGGCGGGTTTTGGCGCTGGCCTCGGCGGTGCTGATCCAGACATGGCTGCCGTGGCCGGCATAGCGGATGGCGTTTTCCACCACTTGGGCAATGCAATCTTGCAGCAAGCTTGCATCGGCCAGCACCTGCACATCCAACCCCTCGGTGTGAATGACGATGTGGTTTTGAATGGCCTCGCGCTCGTAGGCCTCGATCACCCGGCCAACAACACCGGCCAGCGATACCGGGGCCCGGCCAACGGGCGCGCGGCGGGCTGCCAAATCGGCGAAATGCACGGTTTTTTCAACGGTGCCCAGCAGGTCGTTTCCGGCGGCGCTGATCTGGGTGGCATAGCCTGCCAATTGCACATCCCCCCGCGACACAGCGGTGTGACGAATAACATCGGCCAGCCCGATCACCCCGTTCAGCGGTGTGCGCAATTCGTGGCTGATGCCTGATAAAAACACGGTCTTTGCGCGGTTCGATTGTTCTGCATCGCGGCGGGCGTGTTCAAGATGTTTGGCAAACCGCCCGGTGACGATGGCAAAATAGGCGACCTGATAGATCACGATGATAAAGGTCATGATCACCGAAAGCGGTGCGACGAATGTACAGGCAATCTGGGGCCCAACATCGTAGGTTTCGATAATTTCGACCCCCAGCATAAAGCGGATCATCCACAGCACCACTGGCAGCGCCGCCAGCACGATGATCATGGTCAGGTTGCGGTTGAGGTAAAACAGCAAAAAAGGCAGCCCAGCCATGCCAAAGAATATGACGTCTAATTTGCTGTCTGGATGGGCAGAAAAGGTGCTGATGAAAATGGCCGCATTGGTGCTGATCAGCCAAACCAGCGAGGCACTGAGCCACAGGCCGCGGCGGAACATGAAATAGGCAAAGGTAAAGCCGATAAAGGCGGTCGAGGCCGCAAAGATGCCGATCTTCGAGCCGAGGACAATGGCGATGAATGTCCAAACGGCAGTCCAGAACAGGCCCATGTAGATAAGCATGTCCGAAACCGAACGCAGGCGCCGGCTGTTATGGTGGGCAATACTTTCCTCGTGCACGTCTAAAAACCTAAAACCAATTACCAAAACGAAGATCAGCGCTGCACGGCGCTGCGCGGCCAGTTTATCACCACTCGCAACGTTGTGCAGATTTTTCGACCCTGGTCAGCCCTACCTTTCGTATAGGTGCGCTGCCATGCTGTTTTACGAAATCCCTCTTCACAAAGCTTGAATAATTCATATATATGTTTTGGAATGTGATGTGGAGAGCGATCATGCCTGTCAAGCTAACCTGCCTAGACTGTGGTCAATTGAACCGCGTGCCAGATGATAAGCTGGGCCATGGGGCCAAATGCGGCACCTGTGGGGCCGCGCTGATGCCCAGCAAACCTGTCGAGGTGGATCTGGCCACGTTGGAAAAAGCCGCCCGCAATGATGGTTTGCCCTTGGTTGTAGATTTTTGGGCCCCTTGGTGTGGGCCGTGCCGTGCCATGGCGCCAGAGTTTTCCAAAGCCGCGCAAGAGCTGGCTGGCAAGGCGCGGCTGGTCAAGCTGAACACAGATGCTCACCAAGCTGTGGGTGCGAAATATCACATTCGCGGCATCCCCACGATTGCCGCCTTTGCCGGTGGGCGCGAACGGGCGCGCCAGTCGGGGGCAATGCCCGCTGCGGCGCTTGTAAATTTTGTCAAATCGGCAGTGTAACCTGCCTTAAAACCGCTTTCTTGAAAGGAAAGAAAATGACCCTTGATCGTGCAGTGATGGTATTTGCCGGGGTAATGACCCTGTTGTCGGTGGCGCTGACCCTGTGGGTATCGCCCCTGTTCATGTGGTTTACCGTGTTTATCGGTTTTAACATGATCCAATCGTCTTTCACCGGGTTTTGCCCGGCGGCGATCGTGTTCCGCAAGCTGGGTGTGAAAACCGGCTGCGCCTTTCAATAAGCGCCTGCTTCGCGGCCTTATTAACCTGTTCTTTACCAAAAACCACCAGCCTGCCCTGAAAGGGGCAGGCCATGCGCTACGGCATTTTTTTCATTTTGTGGCTATGGCCCTTGGTGGCCCAAGCAGGCCCTTGGCCCCGCCCGCCGGGCCAGATTTATGCAGCCCTGTCCAGTGTTCATGATCAAGGCAGGCTTTATCATGGCTTTTACACCGAATGGGGCACGCCCAATGGCCTGACTGCGGGCATGGACATCGGCGCCGACGAAGACGGGCGTAATGCGAAATTGATCAGTTTCATGCGCTGGCCCGTGGGCCGGGGCAATTCTGGCCCGCTTTATGCCATCGACGCGGGGCTGGGGCGGTATGGTGATGCGGGGGTTTTGCGCCTTGGTGGGGCAATGGGGGCGGGGTTTTCCATGCTGGGGCGCGATGGCTGGTGGGTGCTGGATGGCCAAGTGCTGCGCCCGGCGGCCCATATGGCCCCAGACCGCCAAGCACAGGCGCTGTGGGGGCTGCATGTTGGCCCGCGCCATAGCCTGATTTTGGCGCTACAGGCGGGCCAAGATATGCGCGGGCGCCGCCATGCCAGATTTGCCCCAAGCTGGGTGTTCAGCCTTGGGGCGCGCGGGGCCATGCGGGTAGAACTGGGGCTGCTGCAGGGCCTGAATGGGCCGCGCAGCAGCGGGGTAAAAATTGCCCTGTGGCAAAGCCGCTAGCGCGCTTAATTGTCGATGCGCACCGTCAGGGCCATTTCACCGGACACAGGCACAGGAAACTGCAGCGTGACTTGATCGCGCGAGGTGCCTTGGGCGGTGGTGCAATGGGGCATGTCGTGGCGCGTGGCGCCCGAGGCCGTGGTTTGCGGGGCCACCGATACCAACGCCTCGATGTTTTGCGCCCAGCCGCCAAAGGGCAACGGCCCTGCGCAATCGACCGTCCATGTGCTGGCGGGGCTGTTTTGGCTATGGCGCACAACCGCCGGGTTGCGCGTGCCACGTTCGATGGAATTGAACGCATTCCCCTGCACTAAGATATTGCGAAAGCGCGCGTAATTCAGGCTGGCAAAGCTGGTGTCGACATGGTCGATCCGTTCGATATCGCCCTGAATCGCGCGGAAAATATTGCCCGTTATCGTAAGCCCGCTGATAAAATGGCCCTGCCCATAGGGTTTGACCACGATAAAGCGAAACCAAGGTGCAACGCCGATTGTTTGGAAAATATTGTTGGTGATGCTGAGCCCGGAAAAGGAAAACTCGTTGGCAAAATCTGGGTCTGGGTCGTGTTCATTTGTCCATTCCACCGAACAATTATCGATATAGTTGCCGGTAATTGTGGCGCGGTTATGCGACGAGGTCAGCACCAGCCCGGCGGTGCGCACCCCTTCGGGTTCGTCATCGCCCTGAAACCAGTGATTGCCCAAAATCAAGCTGCTGGTGCCGCCCAGAACGGCAAAATGGCGAAACTGCGTGATACGATTGTCGCGCAGTTTAACGTCATTGGCATTGGCATTCATCGCAATCGTGGTGCGGGTTTGGGCGGGCTGGCCGGTTTCGTTTGACAAAAACTGGCATCGGTCGATCAGCATGCCCTGACAGCCCCGCCCCGGGCTGGTAAGCCCGCGATCTTTGGGATCGGTGATAAAGCAGTCGCGCAGCTGAAAAATCAGCCCCTCTGGTGCCATCAAAATGCCGCTGGCCTGAACGCGGCACAAAAATTCGACATCCGAGATCGAGAATTTTGACAATTTCTCGAAGCCACTAAAATCGAGAATATATTTGAAGCGGGTAAAGGTGAATTCCTGCGTGCCAACCGCATCATACAGCGGGGCCGACAAAACCAGCCGTGCTTGGGCTATGTTTTTCTCGCGCACATAAACTTCGCGCCCCACGCCCGCACCCTCGACCAAAGAGTCCACCGCAATATTGGCCACATTTGCCACATTGCTCAGCTCAAGCGGGGCGCTTTGGGAATAGGTGGCAAGGCTGGTGGCGATCTCGCTGTCCCATGCGCTGCTGTTTTCCACGTAGAACTGGCCATTGCGAATATGGCGGCGCTGGGCATATTCGGTGCGGTTGGCCACTGCCGCCTGCATATCGATCGGCGCGCGCAGATTGATGCGCCGCCCCCCCAGATCTAGCCCTTCGTGATCGGCATTGTTCAAAAGCGCCTGAAACGCCTTGCGAAAGGCCTGCACCTCGTCGCCAAACGCGGCGATATAGCTGGGCAGGTCGAAATTGCGGGTCAGCGATAAAAAGGCGCTGTCGGGCATTGTGACAGTGCCCTCGAATGCGACGGGGTTTTCAAAAGTTACGTTTTGGCCCAGAAAATATTGGCCTGCAGGCACTTTGACCAGCCGGCCATCGGCCACGGCATCGGCGGCCTCGAAGGCTGCGCTGTCGTCTGTTGTGCCATCGCCCACAGCGCCATAATCGCGCACATCGACCCAGCCCAGCATGTCGCGCAAGAAGACGGCGGTGATATCTTCCACCTCGATATCATCAATCCGCACGACCCCGCCATTTGGCCCCTCAAGCTGCAGGCCGATATGGGCCGCCGCGGCCCCAAGCCCCAGCGCCATATCCACACCTGTGCGCGCGCCGGTGCCCAAAATGGCGCTGACTGTCACCTCTTGCCCATAGCTTTGCAGCGCCACCGCGGGGCCGGTGTTGGGGGCATCGGGCAGCGGGGCGCCTTGGGCATCAAGCGGTAATATCGATACCCGCAGGCTGGGCATGGCGCCCGCCATGGCCTTGACCCGCGCCGAGACACGCAGATAGCAGCCGGGCAAAATGGGGGTGGTGGCAAAGCTGCGCAGCAATTGCTGGCTGCTGGTTTTCAGCAATTCCAGACATCCGCCGAAATCTGGGTCGGCCGGTACAAAGGCGGCATTGACCACGTTCTCATAGCTGGGCGCGCCAGCTGTTCCCGCCCCCGATGACCAGTTTTGCAGCCCCGCGCTGAATGGGGCGGGGGTAAATTGCAGACCTTCGGTAATTGCCTTGTTCATTGCCAGTCCCTTTGTGCAGCCTGGCGGCACCGGGGCCGCCCAATGCGCTGGGGCCTAACAAAAAAAGGGTTAATGTGGTCTAGAGCCACCGTGACGGTGCCCCGCCTTCAGGCCGCGGCGCCCGGTGCCTTTAGCAGTTGCACAGCATTGATGCGCCAGCCATCCGGGCCGTTGATCATTTGGTAGTCAAGCACATGCACTTGGCCTTGCTGGTCAACCACTTGCACGCGCTGCCATAAACTGCCGGAAATGCGGCGCAGCTCTAAAAACCGCACCTTGGCGGGGCGCCAAACCATGGGATAGCCCTGCCGCACCATCTGGCCAAAATTTTCAGCTGTGCGAAATATTTGCTGAATAGTGGGGCTGGCAAATTCAAAGGCGCGTTCAAAATCGTCTGCCTGAAAGGCCTCGATCTGTTGGTTGATCGTGGCGGTAATGGCGGCACTGTCTGCCCGCAGGGGCAGAATGCTTGTCAAAAACAGCACAAATGCCAAAGCCAGATGCCGCATGATCACCTCCGGCCCAACAAGTAGGCCGGGGGCAATCTTTGGCAAGGGGGGCTTAGCCCAGTTCGCCGGCCAGCCCTTTGTCGATCAGCGCAATCGATTCTTGCAGGCCGTATAGCGCGATAAAGCCGCCAAAGCGGGGGCCTTGGCTGGCGCCCAGCAACACTTCGTAAAGCGCCTTGAACCAGTCGCGCAGCGGGTCAAACCGGTCGCGCCCGGCGGCATAGACCAGCGATTGCAGCGCCTCGTCTTCGACCGGGCCATCATAGGCCGCAAGCTGGGCACGCAGATCTTCCAGCGCCGCGCGCTCTAGGTCGGTGGGGGCGCGATAGGTTTTGTTGGGTTTGACGAAATCATTGTAATAGCGCACCGCAAACCCGGCGGCTTGGTCCAAATCGGGGTGGGTTTCGGGGCTGGCCTGTGGGGCATAGCGGCGGATAAACCCCCACATTTGGTCTTTATCCTCGGCCGAGGACACGCTGGCCAAATTCAGCAACATCGAGAAAGGCACCACCATATGCGATTGCGGCACCTGCCCCCCATGGATGTGCCAGACGGGGTTATTCAGCTGTGCTGCCTCGTCTTGGTCGGGGAAGGCGCGCAGCTGCTGGTGGTATTCATCCACCGCCTTGGGGATCACATCCCACCACAGGCGCTTGGCGGTTTTGGGTTTGAGATACATGAAATACGACAGGCTTTCGGTGGCCGCATAGCTAAGCCATTCGTCGATTGTCAGGCCATTGCCCTTTGATTTGGATATCTTCTCGCCGTTTTCATCCAAGAACAATTCATAGGTGAAATGTTCGGGTTTGCGCCCGCCCAAGATTTCGCAGATCCGGTCATAGATGGGCGTATTGGTGCTGTGATCTTTGCCATACATCTCGAAGTCAACATCCAGCGCCGCCCAGCGGGCGCCAAAATCGGGCTTCCATTGGAATTTCACATTGCCGCCGGTAACGGGCAGGGTCCATTCCCGGCCTTCTTCGTCGTCAAAGGTGATGGTGCCGTCCTTTGCGTTGACATCTTTCATGGGCACATACAGCACCCGGCCGGTTTCTGGGTGAATGGGCAAAAAGATGGAATAGGTGGCCGCGCGCTCGTCGCGCAGCGATTTCAACATCACCGCCATGATCTGGTCATAGCGTTCCGTGGCGCGCAGCAGGGTTTCATCAAAGCGCCCGGTTTTGTAAAATTCGGTGGCCGAATAAAACTCGTATTCAAACCCAAACGTATCCAAAAAGCGGCGCAGCATGGCGTTGTTATGCCCGCCAAAGCTGTCATGCGTGCCAAACGGATCGGGCACCGCGGTCAGCGGCATTTGCAGATTCGCCTGCAGCATTTCCGGGTTTGGCACGTTTTCGGGCACCTTACGCATGCCATCCATATCGTCAGAAAAGCAAATCAGCCGTGTCGGAATGTCGCTGATCACCTCAAAGGCGCGGCGTATCATGGTGGTGCGCAGCACTTCGCCAAAGGTGCCAATATGGGGCAGTCCCGATGGGCCATAGCCGGTTTCAAACAGCACATGGCCCTTTTCTGGTGGCGCTTTCTCGTAGCGTTTGACCAGCTTGCGCGCTTCTTCGAAAGGCCATGCTTTGGAATTTAGGGCAGCGTCGCGCAGGTTGGTCATGCAGAAATACTCCATCGGTCCGCAGTGCCCCATGCATAGCAGACCGCCGCTTCCTATTGCGGCAGGGCCTTGCAGTCAATATTCTGCACTGCAACATCATTGTTCAGGATAATTCCATGACCGACGCATTACCCCACCCGCTAAGCCCACAAGATTGCCTTGTCGCGGTCATGATCGCCGTTTCGGCCTCGGATGAAGATATCCGTACATCGGAATTGGTGAAAATTCAGGCCACGGTAAACCACCTGCCCATTTTTGCCGCCTACGATATCGACCGCATGAACCTGATTGCGCAAACCGTGTTTGACCTTTTTGCCGAAGAAGACGGGCTGGATGCGCTGTTTGGTTTGGTACGCGAAAACCTGCCTGCGCATTTGTTCGAAACGGCCTATGCCATGGCCTGCGACGTGGCGGCCGCCGATGGCACGCTAAACGACAGCGAATTGCGCATTTTGGAAGAAATCCGCTACGAGCTGGAAATAGACCGGCTGCATGCGGCGGCCATCGAACGCGGGGCGCGGGCGCGGCACCTGTCAGAATAAGGCCTGCCCGCAGCAGGCTTTTTCAGGGGCAAAGGGGGCAAAGGGCTAGGCGTGAAAACGCTGATCCCAATGCTCGATCAAGCGCCCCTGCAGCATCTTTGCACGCCCGTTCCATGCGCGCGCGCCGCGCGGGCGCTCTTTTTCATCGTCGGGTATGGCGGCACGTCTTTGGGTATTGGCTGCAAAGATCGCAAACACCACATCGCGCCCCCCTTGGCAGGTGGCAAAGCCTGCAAGGCTAGAGACAAAATTCAGCGTGCCGGTTTTCGCGGCCACCTGCACAGGGTGGTTGCGCTTGGGGCGGCCTTTTTCGTCGCGCAGCAAATAGGGCTTCATCAGCGGGCGCAGGTTTTGATCTGCATGGGCTTTTTGCAGCAGCGCCACCAAAGCCCGCGGGCTAAGGCGCGATGCATCGCCCAACCCGGAATGATCCACCAACCCAACCCCAGCAACACCGCCTGCCTGTTCGGCCCAGCGGCTCATCTTTTTGGCCGAAGCGGCCAAGTTTGGCACGCTGGTGCCATCGGCCTGACTGCTGGCCAAACCAATCATTTCAGCGCTGAGGTTGGTCGAATATTTCAGCATCTCGCGCAGCAAGTCGGCCAAAGGTGCGCTGCGCAATTCTGCCAAGATCGTTGGCGCATTTGGGGCGCTGCTGGCTTCGGCCTCGGGGGGTAGCACAATCCCATGGGCCCGCACGAGGGTGCGAAACACTTCGGCGGCATAAAGCGCCGGGCGCCGCACGGGCAGCCAGCGCCCCCCGCCATTGCCCAAGGCGCCCTGCGCCACTGTCCAGTGGTCTATGTTGCCACGGCGCGTGTAGGTATATACCGGCGTGTCGCGCTGGGCCACAGCCATACGCGCAATCTGCACGTCGGGCCGGTAGTTGAGCGAGCGGGCGTCCATCGTGATGGCATAGCCGCTGCTGCTGCGCTTCCATTCAAAAAAGACGCGGTTGTAATTCAGCGCCACCCCGCTGATCGACGGGTTATAGCCCACATGCTGGGGCTGGTCCGTGTCGATCTGTGGTATCGCGGGCAGCGCCCCGCCCCATACCAAAAACCGCCCACGAATTTCACGCAGGCCCGTGGCCTTTACTTGGCGTGCCAATTGCGCCAGCCCCTCGGTGTCAAGGCTGGGGTCGCCCCCGCCAACCAGCACCAAATCGCCCTCGATCACGCCGTTCTTTAGCGGTGCCGTGGCCATAACGCGGGTATGAAAGCGGTGGTTCGCCCCCAGCATATCCAGCGCATAAAGGGCGGTGATCGCCTTGGCCACGCTGGCGGGCGGCAGGGTTTTTTGGCCCCCGATTTCCTCTAGGATTTCGCCGGTTTTGGCATCTGCCACCGCATAGCAGATCTGCCCCCCCAAATTGGCATTTTCGATAATCTGCGCGGCCTGCGCCGTGGGTGCGGTGCTGGTGGTGGGGGCGATGCTGGCGGGCTGCGGGCGCAGCATGGGCCGCACCGATGCTGCGGGCGCGTTGGCCGCGGCAAAGCCCGCGCAGCCGGCCCAAGCGGCAGCAGAGCAAAGCAGCGAACGGCGGGACAAAGACACACTCATGCCCGCAACCTAATTCTGCCTGCCCCCGGGGCACAAGGGGTGTTTTGGGCGAAATTTATAAATGCCTTAGGCCTAGGCAAACCCTTAGCCCGCTGTGCCCCATCCGGTTTTGGCGCGCAGATCCGAAGACGAGATATCGCGCATGGGCACGTTCACAAAACACCACCCCGGCGCACCCCGGCGCGCCAGTAATTTGGCCGCATTGCCAGACAGGCGGGCATGGCTGTAAACTTGGGCGGCTTTCGATACCTGCCCCGAAATTTGTTGACCCGGCCGTGCCAAAACACCCAAAGGCACACGCTGCACAATATCTTGCCAGTTTTGCCAGCGGTGCAGCTGTGCCAGATTATCGGCCCCCATCAGCCACAAGAAATGAACGCCCGGATACAGGCGCTGCATGTGGCGCAGCGTATCGGCGGTAAAGCGCGCCTGCAGATGCCGCTCGATGTCGCATATTTTGACCCGTGGGTGGCGCATCACCTGACGGGCCTGTGCCATGCGCTGGGCCAAAGGGGCAGGGCCATGCGCCTTCAGTGGGTTGCCCGGGGTCACCAGCCACCACACCGCATCCAGCCCAAACCGGCGCAGCGCCTCGCGGGTGATGTGGGCATGCCCGGCATGGGCCGGATCGAACGAGCCACCCAACAGGCCAATGCGTTGGCCTCTTTGGGCAAAGGGCAGGTTGTGGCGGGCAATGGGGCGCATAGCGGGGGGCTGTCCAATGTGGCGTTTATTCGCGCCGGACCCTGCCAGAAGGTGCGGGTGATGCAAACCTTTGTTTTCATCTGCCTGACATCTGCACCTGCCAAATTTGCCCCAGATGACAATGCCAACTTTTCGCGCTATGGCTGCATTGCGGTCAAGAAAGGGCTGAAATGGAACTGGAAAATCAGCTTTTTGATGAATTGCAGCTGGGGGATACGCGCGAAATTCGCCGTTTGTGCACCCAAGACGATTTGTTGGCTTTTGCCAATATCTCGGGCAATCACAACCCCTTGCACCTATGGAACCGTGATGGCGATGGCGATGGCACCCCCGAGGCGCAGGTGCCGGGCATGTTTTTGGGCGCCCTGATCTCGGCTGTCTTGGGCAATTTGCTGCCCGGTGCGGGCACCGTGTATCGTGCGCAAGCGCTGCGCTTTCACCAGCCCGCGCATGCCGGCGACGAGCTGATCTCGCGGGTGACGGTGACGGCGAAATCGGCCGCTGAACGGGCGGTGACCTTGCAAACCGAAATCCGCCGCCCCTTGGATGATGCGCTTATCGTGTCTGGCCAAGCGGTTGTTGAACCGCCCGCGCAAAAGCTGAGCTATTCCAGCCACGATGTGCCGGGCCTTGTGGTGCAGCGCCATCGGCATTTCGAAAAACTTCTGGCGCGGGCAGAAACCTTGGCGCCCTTGGCCACAGCAGTGATTTGCCCGCACCAACCGCATGCGCTGAACGGGGTATTGCTGGCGCAGCGCCATGGTTTGATTGCGCCCGTTCTGGTGGGCGATCCGCAGCTGATTGCCCAAACCGCGCAGGCGCTGAGCGCGGATCTGGGCGAGATACCCATTGTCGCCGCCACTGATGATTTGGCCGCCGCCCGTGCGGGCGTGGGCTTGGTGCACCAAGGGCGTGCCGATGCGCTGATGAAAGGGCATATGCACACAGACACCTTGCTGCGCGCGCTGTTGGACAAACAAGATGGCCTGCGCACCGGCGCGCGGTTGACCCATGTCTTTGTGATGGATGTGCCAGGCCTGTCGCACCCGCTGTTGGTCACAGATGCCGCCATCAACATTGCCCCGGACCTGAAAACCAAGGTGGATATCGTGCAAAATGCCATCGATCTGGCCCGCGCCATTGGCTTTGATCAGCCCAAGGTGGGGGTGCTATCGGCGGTGGAAACGGTCAACCCCGATATCCCCTCGTCGATTGATGCGGCGCTTTTGTCCAAGATGGCCGAGCGTGGGCAAATCCGCGGTGGGTTTGTTGATGGGCCTTTGGCCATGGACAATGCCGTTGATCTGGCGGCTGCGCGCACCAAGGGGCTGGCAGGCGCGGTTGCCGGGCGGGCCGAGGTATTGGTGGTGCCCAATTTGGATGCCGGAAACATGCTGGCCAAGCAGTTGACATATATCAGCCACGCCGAAGGCGCCGGGTTGGTATTGGGTGCCAAAGTGCCGGTGATTTTGAATTCACGCGCCGATGACGATATGGCGCGGCTGGCGTCTTGCGCCGTGGCCGTGCTGTATCGGGCCGCGCAGAAAGGGCACTAGCATGGCACATATTTTGGTGTTGAACGCGGGCAGTTCCTCGTTGAAATTTGGGCTGTTTAGCGCTGAAAAGACGCCGCAACCCTTGGCCACCGGGCTGGTCGAGCGTATTGGCGGGCCCGCGCATATGCGGCTGCGCCGCGCAGATGGCGGCAGTTTATCCGATGCCGCCTTGCCCGCGGCGCAAGGCGCCGATCATGCTGGCGCCTTGGCTGCGGCCTTTGCGCAGGTCATCCAGCATTTCCCGCAGGCCCAGATCGTGGCTGTGGGCCATCGCATCGTGCATGGCGGGCGCGACTTTGTGGCGCCTGTTGTGCTGGGGGAACCCGAAATGCAGGCGCTGGCCGCCTTGGTGCCCTTTGCGCCCCTGCACCAGCCCCATAATCTGGCAGGTGTGCGTGCCGCCATGGCCTTGTTGCCCGAGGCGCTGCAAATTGGCTGTTTTGACACGGCCTTTCACCGGCACCACCCGTTTGTGAACGATACCTTTGCCTTGCCGCGCGAATATTACGAAAAGGGCGTGCGCCGCTATGGCTTTCACGGGCTTAGCTACGACTACATCGCCGGGGCCTTGGCCCAAATGGCGCCCACATTGCATGCAGGCCGGGTGGTGGTGGCACATTTGGGCAATGGGGCCTCGATGTGCGCGCTGCTGGCGGGGCGGTCTGTGGCCTCGTCTATGGGGTTTTCAGCGCTTGATGGCCTGCCAATGGGCACCCGATCGGGGCAATTGGACCCGGGTGTTTTGCTTTATCTGATGGAGCAAGAACAGATGAGCGCCGCCCAGATATCTGATCTGCTTTATCGGCGCTCGGGCTTGTTGGGGCTGTCAGGTATCAGCCACGACATGCGCAGCCTTTTGGCATCGGACGCCCCGCAGGCGCGCGAGGCGGTGGATTATTTTTGCTTTCGCATTCGCCGCGAATTGGGTGGCTTGGCAGCTGCGCTTGAGGGGCTGGATGCGGTTGTCTTTACCGGGGGCATTGGCGAGAACGCGGCCGAAATTCGCGCGCGCACCTGTGCTGGCATGGGCTGGATCGGGATCGAGCTGGACGCCGCCGCCAACCAAGCCGACGCAACGGTTATTAGCACCCCGCTCAGCCGGGTGCGGGTCTTGCGTATTCCAACCAACGAAGAATTGGTGATCGCCCGCGCCGCTGTGGCCCTTGGTGGGGCGGCTTAAGGGCTATTTTAACTTAGTAATCTTTTTCAAAATGCAGGCCAATGCCGGTATCCCCGCGCGAATCCACCCGCCCCCGCAAGGTAACATCGGGGCTAAGTTGCAGGTTTAGCTGCACCTCGGTTTCACCCGCGCCCCGCAAGATAACATCGGAATATAGCTGATCAGACAGATATTTGCCTGCGCGTGCCTCGACTTGGCCATCGGTTGTTGTGCTGACGTCGAAATCATCCAGCGCCAATTCCCGCCGCAGATTGCCGGCCAAGCCATCGCCGCCCCCCGACAGGGTGCGCAAAGCTGCCGCCAGCCG
>Ga0181593_10001466_pt1 | contig 21387 bp, 21 predicted proteins | sample 071ome_19_FD_133756 | JGI IMG/M metagenome (GOLD analysis project Ga0181593, IMG submission 133756) | Coastal salt marsh microbial communities from the Groves Creek Marsh, Skidaway Island, Georgia - 071413AT metaG (megahit assembly) | ecosystem: Environmental > Aquatic > Marine > Intertidal...
CATCCTTGTAATCGAAGACGTACTGGTGGGTCATCGAGGCGTAGACGATATAGCCGCCTGTCGTGTGCATCACGCCCTTGGGCTGACCGGTGGAGCCGGACGCGTAGAGGATGAACAACGGGTCCTCGGCGCCCATCTCCTCGGGCGGACAGTCCTCGGACGCGTCGGCCATGATGTCGTGGTACCAGTGGTCACGGCCCTCCGTCCAATCGATGGCGCCGCCGGTTCGCTTGACCACGACGACGGTTTTGCACATCGGGCTGGTCTCAAGCGCCTTGTCGGTATTGGCCTTGAGCGGAATAGGACGACCGCCGCGCACGCCTTCGTCGGCGGTAATGATCAGGTTGCTGTCGCAGTCGTTGATCCTCCCCGCCAGGGCATCGGGGGAGAAACCGCCGAAGACGATCGAGTGAACCGCGCCGATCCGCGCGCAGGCCAGCATGGCGACCGCTGCCTCGGGAATCATCGGCATGTAGATGGTGATCCGGTCGCCTTTCTTGGCGCCCAGCCCCTTCAAGGCGTTGGAGAACTTACAGACCTCGCGATGCAGCTCGCGATAGGTGATCTTCTTGTCGTCGCCAGGGTCATCGCCCTCCCAGACGATGGCGGTCTGGTCGCCCTTGGTCGCGAGGTGGCGATCCAGGCAGTTGGCGGAAACGTTCAAGGTACCGTCATGGTACCACTTAATATGCAGATCCTCCTTGGCGTAGGAGACATCCTTGACCTGGGTATAGGGCTTGATCCAGTCGATCCGCTTGCCCTGCTCGGCCCAAAACCCCTCGGGATCGGCGATCGATTTCTCATACATCGCGAGATAGCCCGCGTTGTCGATCATCGCCGCCTGTCTGGTGGCCTCGGGTACCGGAAACAGCTCATTGTCCGACATGGTGATCATCCTCCCCTTGATTGCGCTCGAATGGATGAAATCCGATGGCGCGACTCGCGAATTTTCATGCGCATAATATCCACGTCCGGCGGCTCGGTGACAACCGGTTGCGACGCCCGAGATCCTTGAAGGGAGTGCCCCATGAAAATCACCGGCTACGAAGCAATGACCCTCGCGGTTCCCGAGGACGAGCCGCTCGCCAATATGCCCGAGGAAGCCGGGCGGACCCGGCCGGTGGTCGCGCTACGGCTGCGCACCGATGCCGGGCTTGAGGGGATCGCGGTCACCTTCTACGGCGGCAAGATGACAGGCAGTCTCCGGGTCGCGGTCGAGGAGCTCGCGGAACTGACAATCGGCGAGGATCCGCTCCGGATCGAGGCGGTGGTCGCGAAACTGGTCAACGGCACCGGCGATTCATGTGGGCCGGGCGGCATCTTCACCCTGGCGCTGTCGGCCATCGACATCGCGCTCTGGGATATCAAGGGCAAGGCGCTGGAGCAGCCGCTCTGGAAACTGCTGGGCGGACATCGCGACCGGGTGCCGACCTATGCCTCGGGCGCTCTGCGCCGCGGCCTCACCGACGATCAGGCACAACAGGCGGCGCGAACCCTGATCGACAAGGGCTTCACCGAGATGAAGACCCAGATGGCCCTGCCCGGCAACCCCACGCCCGCCGACGAGGTTCGCCGGGTCCGGGTCGTGCGCGAGGCGATCGGCCCGGATATCAAGCTGATGTGCGACATTAACCAACGCTGGCGCCCGGAACAGGCGATCGATATCGGGCACCGGGTCGAGGATGTCGGACTTTTCTGGCTTGAGGACGTCACCGCCCATGACGACTACCAGGGTCTGGCCCGGGTCACCGCCGCGCTGAAGACGCCGATCGCGGGCGGCGAATATGTCTGGGGCATCAAGCCGTTCCGCCAGATGCTCGAGGCGCGTTCCGTGGATATCGTCATGGTGGATATTCTGCGCGCCGGCGGGGTGACCCAATGGATGAAGATCGCCGCCATGGCCGAGGCGTTCAACTTGCCGATCGTCAGCCATGTGATGCCGGAGATCCTGGTCCACCCGATGGCCGCCTGCCCGAATGGCCTTACGGTGGAATACATGCCCTGGATGATTCCGCTCTACAAGGAAACGCCCAGGATCGAGGACGGCCATCTGGTCCTGCCCACGGCGCCGGGCCTGGGACTGGAGTTCGACGAGAAGGTCTTGGCGGGGTTCAGGGTTTAAGTTGATTTCGGGATTTCGGAGTATGCGCGTCCGACAGGACCCTTCGAGACGAGGCCTAGCGGCCTCTCCTAAGGGTGAGTGAATTTTTAGCTCATCTACCACTCACCCTGAGGGCGAGCGTGAGCGAGCGTCTCGAAGGGTCATGCCGACCGAAGTCTGGTTCGCGTGGATATCCGATCTCCGATCCGCCACCACCGTCCACCGGGTCATTCGCCGCGGCCCGCGCCATTCAACTCGACACGGGTGGCGGGGGGTTTATAATCCTGCTAAAACAATCGCCAAACCCGTTTGGCCAAGCTCTCTTGGCCAAATCCAATGGAAGGTGAAAGCATGAGCGGTTCGAACCGTCCGATGTCGCCGCATCTACAAGTCTATCGGCCACAGCTGACCTCCGTGCTGTCGATTACCCACCGGGCGACCGGCGTCGCCCTCGCGGTTGGCACGTTTTTCCTGGTCTGGTGGCTCGTCGCGGCCGGCGCCGGGGCCGAGTATTTCGACTATGTCCAGGCGATCATGGGGTCCTGGCTCGGCCTGCTGATCCTGCTCGGGTTCTCCTGGGCGGTTTTCTACCACCTGTGTAACGGCATCCGGCATCTGTTCTGGGACGCTGGCTATGGCTTCGAGCTTGAAACCGCCTACAAGTCCGGTTGGGCGACCGTGGCGGGATCCGTCGTGTTGACAGCCGTCGCCTGGGCCATCGGGCTCGCGGGCTAGCCGGGAAGGGATGCCGATATGAGTGACAAGAGCATGCGCACCGATCTAGGCCGGGTCCGCGGCATGGGCTCCGCCAAGGAGGGCGTGCATCACTGGTGGATGCAACGCCTGACCGCCATCGCGCTGGTCCCCCTGATCCTCTGGTTCGTCGCCTCGGTGGCCGGCCTCGCCGGCGCCGGACACGCCGAAACGGCGGAATGGTTGGCGCAACCCCTGGTGACCATCGCCGTGATCCTGATGGTCGTCGCGACCCTCTATCACGCCGCGCTCGGGGTCCAGGTGGTCGTCGAGGATTACATCCATCACGAGGGCTGGAAATTCTGCTGGCTCATCACGATGAAATTCATCTTCCTGGTACTCGGCGTCGCCGCCGTGTTCTCCGTTCTCAAGCTCGCCCTATAGGACGCAAGACCATGAAATCATACGAGATCGTCGATCATACTTATGACGTCGTCGTGGTCGGAGCCGGCGGCGCCGGACTGCGCGCCACCCTGGGCATGACCCTGGAAGGGCTAAAGACCGCCTGCATCACCAAGGTCTTCCCGACCCGCAGCCATACCGTCGCCGCCCAGGGCGGGGTCGGGGCCGCGCTCGACAATATGGGCGAGGGTGATAACTGGCGCTTCCACATGTACGACACGGTCAAGGGCTCCGATTGGCTCGGTGACCAGGACGCCATCGAATATATGTGCCGCAACGCCATCCCGGCGGTGATCGAGCTGGAACATTACGGCGTGCCCTTCTCGCGCACCGAGGAAGGTAAGATCTATCAGCGGCCCTTTGGCGGACACACCCTGGATAACGGCAAACGCATGGCCAAGCGGGCCTGCGCGGCGGCCGACCGGACCGGCCACGCGATCCTGCACACCCTCTATCAACAATGCCTCGCCAATCAGGCCGAGTTCTATATCGAGTATTTCGCCATCGATCTGATCATGGACGAGGACGGCGCCTGCCGGGGCATCATGGCCTTGGACATGGCGACGGGCACCCTGCATCGCTTTCGCGCGCATCAGACGGTGCTGGCCACCGGCGGCTACGGACGGGCCTATTTCTCCTGTACCTCGGCGCATACCTGCACCGGCGACGGCAACGGCATGGTGCTGCGCGCCGGCCTGCCGCTTCAGGACATGGAGTTCGTGCAGTTCCACCCCACCGGGATCTACGGCGCCGGCTGTCTGATCACCGAGGGCGCGCGCGGCGAGGGTGGCTATGTCACCAATTCCGAGGGCGAGCGCTTCATGGAACGCTACGCCCCCACCGCCAAGGATCTCGCGTCCCGCGATGTGGTCAGCCGCTCAATGACCATCGAGATCAACGAAGGCCGCGGCGTCGGACCGGACAAGGACCACATCTTCCTGCATCTGGAGCATCTGGATCCGGATGTCCTGGCGCTTCGCCTGCCGGGTATTTCCGAGACCGCGAAGATCTTCGCCGGGGTCGACGTCACCCGCGAGCCGATCCCGATCCTGCCGACCGTGCATTACAACATGGGCGGCATCCCGACCAACTATCACGGCGAGGTGCTTGCCCCGACCGCCGATGATCCGGATCGGGTCTGCCCTGGCCTGATGGCCATCGGAGAGGCGGCCTGTGTCTCGGTGCACGGCGCCAACCGGCTCGGCACCAATTCGCTGCTCGACATCGTAGTCTTCGGCCGCGCCGCCGCCTATCGTGCCGGTCAGACCGTGCCAAAGGGCGAGGAGCACAAGCCGTTGCCCGCCGATGCCGGCGACAATGCGATCGCGCGGCTCGACCGCATCCGCAACGCCAAGGGCGATACCGGCGCGGCGGCGCTGCGCCTGGACATGCAGCGCGCCATGCAACATCACGCGGCGGTGTTCCGTACCGATGAGTTGCTTGAGGAGGGCGTCAAGAAGATCATGACCATCGCCTCGGGCATGGAGGATCTGTCGGTCACTGACCGTTCGCTGATCTGGAATTCGGACCTGATCGAGGCGATGGAACTGGACAACCTGATGGGCCAGGCGATCGTCACCTTGACGTCGGCCAATCTGCGCAAGGAAAGCCGAGGCGCCCACGCGCACGAGGATTATCCGGAACGCGACGACGAGAACTGGATGAAGCACACCTGCATGTGGCTGGACGGGAAGAACCAGTACGACGTCATGTACCGCGACGTGCACATGAACACCCTATCCAACGAGATCGAGTCGATCCCGCCGGTGGCCCGGGTCTACTAAGGCCGCATCGGATAGCGACGATATCGACAAAGACGGAAAGAATCGGGACCCATGGCTGAATTCTCCCTGCCCGCGAACTCCAAGGTAAAAATCGGCGACACCCACAAGGCATCCGGCGACGCCAAGCGGGTCCGCGCCTTCAAGATCTATCGCTATGACCCGGACAAGGGCGAGAACCCGAGGTTGGACACCTTCGAGATCGACCTGGACGCCTGCGGTCCGATGGTTCTCGACGCGCTCATCAAGATCAAAAATGAGATCGACCCCTCGGTGACCTTCCGCCGGTCCTGTCGCGAGGGCATCTGCGGTTCCTGTTCGATGAATATCGACGGCACCAACACCCTCGCCTGCCTGAAGCCGATTGACGAGGTCCAGGGTGATGTGAAGATCTATCCCCTGCCCCATATGGAAGTGATCAAGGACCTGGTTCCGGATCTCAGCACCGCCTATGCCCAGCTCGCCTCGGTCGAGCCGTGGCTCAAGACCAAGACCCCTCCGCCGCCGACCACCGAGCGGCTTCAATCGATCGAGGAACGCGAAAAACTCGACGGCATGTGGGAATGCGTCCTGTGCTTCAGCTGCTCAACCTCCTGCCCGAGCTATTGGTGGAATGGCGAGCGGTATCTCGGCCCGGCGGTGTTGCTCCAGGCCTATCGCTGGATCGCCGATAGCCGCGATGAGTATACCGGCGAGCGTCTGGATGATCTCGAGGATCCGTTCCGGCTCTATCGCTGTCACACCATCATGAACTGCACCAAGACCTGCCCGAAGGGTCTGAATCCGGCGAAAGCGATCGCCGAGATCAAGAAGATGCTGGTGATGCGGCGGTAGCGAGATCCGGCAATGGCCGGTCTCAACCTGCAAACGACATTTCTGCACCTCACCGAAACCCTCAATATCGAGGGCGTGCCGGTCACCGATGACTTCTGGTCCAAGATCGGCGAGCGGACCGACCTGCATGACGGCCGGCTGATGATGGTCTGCCCGGAAACCAGGACCTGGGACCGATGGGAGCGCCATCCCAATGGGGACGAGGTGGTGATGCTGCTGACCGGCTCCCTGGAACTGGTCTTCGAACTCGCCGACGGCGAGCGCAATCTCCTGCTTGAGCCTCACGAGGCCATCGTGGTCCCACGCGGCGTCTGGCATCGCGGCATCGTCCACGAGCCGGGCACCGCGCTGTTCATCACCCCCGGCAAGGGGACGGAGTATCGGGCTGTTTGAGGGAGTGGTTCCGTTCGAGTCCGTAGCGGACAGGACCCTTCGAGACGATCGCTTCGCGATCCCTTAGGGTGAGTTGGAAGCAGGGTATTTTCTCACCCTGAGGAAGCGCGAATGCGCTGTCTCGAAGGGTCCTGTCCGCCCAAACGTACTTCGGAAACCACAAAGTCCTTAACACCACGCGCCATCCCTTTGCCCATCGCCCACCGCCGCGCTAATCTCGCGCCGAACCGAAACACCATCCCGAACTGGAGACCCTCACCATGGCCGAAACCAACGAGATGACCGGCGGCGAAGCGCTGGCGCGGCTGCTTCGGGCCCAGGGGATTGGGCCGATGTTCGGCATGGGCGGCTTTCAGTTGCTTCCCTTCTATGACGCGGCGCGGCGCATCGGGCTGATGCATTCGCTGATCAATGACGAGCGCTGTGGCACCTTCGCCGCCGATGCCTATGCCAAGGTGACCGGGCGGGTCGGCGTGGTGGACGCGACACTTGGGCCGGGCGCGACCAATCTTGTGACCGGATTGATCGAGGCGCTGAACGCCGGCACGCCGATGGTCGCCATTGTCGGCGACAGTCACCGGCTGCATTCCTGGAAGAACATGACCCAGGAAAGCCGGCAACTGGAGATCCTGGCGCCGGCCTGCAAGGAAGTCATCCGGGTCGAGATGATTGAGCGCCTGCCGGAACTGGTGCGCCGGGCCTTTCAGGTCGCGACGACGGGTCGTCCCGGCCCGGTGGTGCTCGACGTGCCGGAAGACATCTGCCACGGCACCTTTCCCTTCGACCCGGAAGAGCTCGATGTGCCACAAGCCAACCAGTCGGCGCCGAGCCTGCGCGCGCGTCCATCCACGGAGTCCCTAGAGGCCGCCGTGGGCCTGCTCTCCAAGGCCGAGAAGCCGATGGTGCTGGCCGGCGGCGGCGTGCATCTCTCCGGCGCCAACGAGGCCCTGGAGGCCTTTGCCGAGGCCTTCAATATCCCGGTGGCCCACACGATGACCGGCAAGGGCGCGATCGCCTGCACGAACTCGCTGAATGCCGGTCTGTTCGGACGCTATGACCGGATCGCCAACGGGATCATGGACGACAGCGACTGCCTGCTGGTCGTCGGCTGCAAGCTCGGCGAGATCGCCACCAAGCGCTTCACCCTGCCGCCCGCCGGCAAGCCGATCATCCATCTGGAGGTCGTCGCCGAGGAAATCGGCCGCACCCTGCAACCGGACGTGGCGATGTGGGGCGACGCGCGCGAGGGCATCCGCGATTTGCACGCGGCGATGGCCGACGACGCCGGGCGCCAGCACGCGATGCGGGCGGATTTCGCCGCCGATGTCGCCAAGCGGATGGCCGACTGGCGGGTCTCGGTCAACGAACGGCTCACCTCCGAGGAGGTGCCGGTGAACATGGCGCGGCTGATGTATGAGCTGAACCAGGGCCTGCCGGCGGACGCGATCCTGGTCGCCGATGGTGGCTTCGCGGCGCATTGGGGTGGCCTGCTGTTCGACACCAAGCGCGCCGGGCGCGGTTTCCTGCCGGATCGGGGCTTCGCTTCCATCGGCTACGGCCTGCCCGGCGCCATGGGCGCGGCGCTGGCCGAGGCGGGACCGGTGGTGGCGCTGACCGGAGACGGCGGCTTCAACATGACATTGGGCGAGCTTGAGACGGCGCGGCGCATGGGCCTCGACTTCACCATCATCGTCGTCAACAACGCGGCCTCGGGATACGTGAAGGCGCTGCAACATCTGATGTATGGCGAGGGCGCCTATCAGTCGAGCGATCTGGCGGAAACCAACTACGCCGACGCCGCCAACGCACTGGGCTGTAACGGCATCCGGGTCGAGCATCCGGACCAGGTCGCCGGCGCCATCGCCGCGGGCCTGGCCCACAAGGGTTCGCCCACGGTGATCGACATGGTGGTTACCCGCGACCCCGCGAAAATGCTGCCGGGCGTCGATAACCGGGCGGCGACGATCAAGAAGGGCGATCGGGTGGCGTAGGCGGCCCGATGGGCGAGGGCAAGAATGTCCCAAGCTTTGAGCGGCAAACACGTAGAATTTTTTTAGTCGTCGCCCTGGCGAAAGGCAGGGCCTTCATCTGGACCTTCCTCCCGCACGATTTGCTGTAGCCGCCGGACTCGCCCGCAACCGAACCCGTCACGCCGTGCCATCTAAGCATGGCCCTGCCTTTCGCCAGGGCGACGGTGGAGGTTTTCTTTACTAGGGATCGTGCCTTGCTCTTACTCCGCCGCGAGGCTCGCGGCCGTCCCGGAACGCCCGCGGGCATGGGCACGGCAGGCATCCCCGAAAGCCTCGAAGATCTTGGCATTGTGCCCGGTGATCGGACGCGGCCATTCCGGATGCCATTGCACCGCGAGCGCGAATCCCGGCGCGTCGGCGATGCTGATCGCCTCGATGATGCCATCGGGCGCCACCGCCTCGACGTGGACGCGCTCTCCAGGCTGATCGATACCCTGGGCATGGAGCGAGTTCACCAACACGTTTTCCGGCCCGATGATGTCGGCCAACATACCTCCCGGCGTTATCTGGATATCATGGGCCGGGCGATAGCGGCGGGCATGGTCGTCCACGTCCCGGCGCATGCGGTGGTCGAACTTTCCCTCGAGATCGAAGACCCGTTGGTGCAGGGTCCCGCCAAAGGCGACGTTCATTTCCTGCAAGCCCAGACATAGGCCGAGAACCGGCACGCCGCGCGCGACACAGGCCCGGATCAGCGGCAGCATCGTGGCGTCACGATGCGGATCGTGCTTGGTCCCCTCGACACTCTTCGGGCCGTTATAATTGTGGGGCTCAACATTCGCCGCCCCACCGGTTAACAAAAGCCCGTCGATTCGCTCGACATAGGTCTCGATCATCGCCTGGTCGGCGAGCACCGGCATGACGATCGGCACGCAGCCCGCCGGATCGGCGACCGCCATGAGATACTTCTCGCCGACACGATGAAACGGATGAACCTCCCCCGCGATCCGGCACGCCGAGACCGCGACCAGTGGGCTTGGTGCTTGCGTCGTCATATCCATCGGCTCCGAAAATCCAATCTGGCGCGCGACTCACGTTCGGTTGAGTTGGCGTTCGGTTGAGTTGGCGTTCGGCCAAGAGTCTGCCATATCTTGGCGATGGATGACATTACCCAGACACTTCTTCAGTACAAGGGCATGGTCGCGGGCACCTGGCTGGTCCTGCTGTTCTTCGCCGAGCGGTTGGTCCCGGCGGCTGAACGTGTCGGCGGCTGGACCCGAGTCCTGCGCAACGCCGTGCTCTGGGGCATCAATATCGGCCTCAGCCTGACGATCATCGTGCCGCTATCCTATTGGGCGACGGACAGCGCCCTGGATTGGCGTCCGGATTGGTATACCGGTTGGCTGCCCGTGGTTGTCGACATCATCATTCTGGATTTCCTGATCTATTGGTGGCACCGCTGCAATCACGTGGTGCCGTTTCTCTGGCGGTTTCATCAAGTGCATCATCTCGACGAGTTTCTCGACGTCACCTCATCGGTGCGTTTTCACTTCGGCGAGGTTTTGCTGTCCGCCTGCTTTAGGGCGGTTGTCATCCTGGCCTTGGGGATGCCGCTGGCCTCGGTCCTGGCCTTCGAGGCGGCTGTCCTACTCGCCGCGGCGTTTCAGCATTCAAATTTCAGCCTTCACAAGGGCCGGGAAGAAGCGATCTCCGCCATTCTGATCACCCCGTCGATCCATTGGGTGCACCATCACGCGGTCCGGTCGGACACGGATTCCAACTATGGGACGATCTTCAGTTTCTGGGATAGTCTGTTCGGCTCGCGCAGCCCGACGCCGCGTACACGCGAAATGAAGATCGGTGTCGAGGCACAATCCGATATCGGACTCTTGGGGTTGCTGATCCGACCTTTCCAGCGACAGGACTGATCAACCATCCTTCGTCAATTGTTGTGGCTGGCGCCAAACATATCGGGATTGACCTGAAACAGCGTCGAATCAAGCTCAAGGCCGCGTTGGGGGTCCAACAGCGAGACCTGGACCTCGACCCCCTGGGCGTCGCGGATATACCATTGCTTGAGAGCGAGCGGCGCATCGGCGAATAGCAGCCGTACCGAGCCGGCCTCGACGTCATCCTTCATGGTCAGGGTCACCGCCAGGGTGCCGGCGCCACGCTCCACGGCGGCGATGTCATGATTGTCGGTTAGTTTCACATTCTCCGAGACAAGAATGCCGAGCGGTGTCGAGGAGATAGGAACGTGGCTGACCTGTTCGAGCTCCTTGTCGACGTAAATCAGGAAGATCCCATCGGCCACGAGCAGAATCGGCGCCGGCGGATCGTACTCGAACCGCATCTTGCCGGGCCGGGAGATATAAACCGTGCCACTCGCCAGATTGCCGGTGCTCGCCCGTTGGATGAACTTGGATTTGAGCGTCGTGATCGCGTTGAGATAGGCCTCGACCCGTCCCACGTCTCGCGCGTCCTTGGCGCCGAGGGACGCCGCCGAGGCGTTTGCCGACGCGAGCATGGATAAGAGCGCGCCGGTGAGGAGAATTTGTCTGATCATCATCCCGATGTGGCATGTCCGGATGGACTTCGCAAGCCGCGCGAGACGGTTTTAGTCCTCGGAGTGATCACCGACCAGGACTTCGCGCTTGCCGACATGGTTCGCCGCGCTGACCACACCATCGCTTTCCATGCGCTCGATGATTGTCGCGGCGCGATTGTAACCGATCTTGAGGTGACGCTGAATGAAGCTCGTGGAGGCCTTGCGCTCGCGAGCCACGATGGCGACGGCCTGATCATAGAGCTCGTCACCGCTACCCCCCTCGGAGTCGCCGACCCCCAAGCCATAGGGCGCCAGCGGGTCGCCGACCTCGTCTTCCTCGGTGATCGAATCGTTGTATTCCGGCTCTCCCTGGGCGCGCAGATGGAGCACCACGTCCTCGACCTCTTCATCGGACACGAAGGGACCGTGCACCCGGGTGATCCGTCCGCCGCCCGCCATGTGCAGCATGTCACCCTGACCAAGCAGCTGCTCGGCGCCCTGTTCGCCGAGGATCGTGCGGCTGTCGATCTTGGAGGTGACTTGGAAGCTGATCCGGGTCGGGAAATTGGCCTTGATGGTGCCGGTGATCACGTCGACCGACGGTCGCTGGGTCGCCATGATCACGTGGATACCGGCGGCGCGGGCCATTTGCGCGAGGCGCTGCACCGCGCCCTCGATATCCTTGCCGGCGACCAGCATGAGATCCGCGACCTCGTCGATCACCACGACAATATAGGGCAACGGTGTAAGGTCCAGCGCCTCGTCCTCGAATACCGGCTTGCCGGTATCCGGATCAAACCCGGTCTGCACGCGGCGCTTCAGAACCTCGCCCTTCTTACGCGCCTCGGCGAGCCGGACATTGTATCCGTCGATGTTCCGCACGCCGAGCTTGGACATGGCCCGGTAGCGGGTTTCCATCTCCCGCACGGTCCATTTCAACGCCACCACGGCCTTCTTCGGATCGGTCACCACCGGGCTCAAGAGATGCGGGATACCGTCATAAATGGACAACTCCAGCATCTTGGGGTCGACCATGATCATCCGGCACTGCTCGGGCGTGAGTCGATACAGCAGCGACAGGATCATCGTGTTCACCGCGACGGACTTACCGGATCCGGTGGTCCCGGCGATCAGCAGATGCGGCATGCGTGCCAGATCCACGACGACGGGCGTGCCACCGATATCCTTGCCGAGCGCGATCGGAAGTTTCGCGCTTGATTTATCGTAGGTATCGGCTTCGAAAATCTCGCGCAGGACCACCATTTCACGGCTGGCGTTGGGCAGTTCGATACCGATCACGTTACGTCCGGGCACCACCGCGACACGCACCGAGATCGCGCTCATCGACCGGGCTATATCATCGGCGAGCCCAATCACCCGCGATGACTTGGTTCCCGGCGCCGGCTCCAGCTCATAGAGCGTGACCACCGGGCCACTGCGCACCTTGACGATTTCTCCCTTGACCCCGAAATCCTGCAGCACGGTTTCAAGCATCCGCGCATTGGCTTCCAAAGTATCCTTGTCGGGTCCACCGGAAACCTCGGACGCGGGCGGCGCCAGCAAGCTCAGCTGCGGCATCCGGTATTCGCCGGCCGGCGCGAGGTCGAGACTTTCCTGCTTGGCGGCGGCGCGCCGCTTCTTGCGCGCGTTGTCAGCCTGGGTTTCCACCTCTGGGCCCGCGGATGGCTCGTATACTTCCTCTACGACGGCCGTTTTATTCGGTCTTTTTTCCTCACCTTCGCGGACATCGTCAATCCGCGCGCGCTTTGACAATTTCGCGTCGCTTCCACCGATGCTCGGCTCCCGCCGGGCGCGGGCCGCTTCGATGCCACGCCTTGCCAAACCCGCGGTGGCCCCGAGTCCGACACCAACGGCTCGACGACCAATGCGTCCGCCCTGGCCGCCGATTTTGACCGCAAGCCAGAACCGACTCGGGATCCGCTTCAAGAAACCCAGCCACTCTCCCCATGTCGCGCCATGGCACCAGAGAATCGCCATCGCGGCGAAAACGCCTAGCCCAGCGGTCAGATAGATACGGTGTTCGGCGGCTATAATATTCAGGGAAACAATTTGCTTCGCCAGAAGCTCTCCCGAGAACCCACCAAGTCCAGACCGAAAGGGCCAGGCATCGGGCACGGGAAACGCCGCGAGAACATCCGCCAGAATCAGCAAGGCCAGGGGCAGCACGGCGATGCGCATCGCCAGGCCGTCAACCGGTCGCTGGGACATGAAACGAAAACCCCAGGCCGTCAGAACCGATAAGAGCGCCAAATTCGCCAATCCGAGTGACTGCGAGAGAATGTCGGAGACCAACGCGCCGGGATGGCCGAGCACATTCTTCACCTCTCGCGTTCCCATGGTGTTCAGGGACGGATCGGTGGGCTCGTGAGTAATCAGCGCGGCGGCGAGCAGAAATGCCAAGGACAACAATGCGCCGCCTACGATCTCGCGGCCCCGGCGCTTCAGAAAGACCGAAAATCCGGTCGACGCCCCGGAAGCGAAGGACGTCGAGTCCGTGCTATTGCTGGTCGCCATATCCATTCACCTCGTTCAAACCACCCGTTGCCACGGGATCTCCGACCTTCTCGGCTAGAACAATGTCTCGGCGAGCCGCCGAAGCCCGCGCTCGGTCTTTTCCGGCTCGTATACCAGGGCGACCCGAAGATAAGGTTCACCCGGGTTGCGCCCTTGCGCATCGTCCCGGGCCATCAGGCTTCCGGGCAGGGTCTTGATCGCGGCCTCGCTCCAAAGCCGGCGCGCCGCGGCCATGCCGTCTCCCACGTCGAGCCAAAGGAAGAAGCCCGCCGGCGGAATGAAAACATCCATATGCGGTTTCAAAATCTCTTCCGCGAGCCTGAAATTCTCGGCGTAGTAGGCGCGATTCTCAACGACATGCGCATCGTCGTTCCAAAGCGCCGTGGAGGCATGCAGCACCGGGAGCGGCAGGGGCGAACCGCCAAAGGTCACGAACTGTCCGTAGCGTTCGATTATGCGCGCGTCACCCGCGAGAAAACCGGACCTTAACCCTGGCGCGCTCGACCGCTTGGACAGCGACTGGAACGACAGGACGTTATCAAGACCCTGACCAAGCGCGGCGCAGGCCTCCAGTCCACCGACCGGGGCGTCGCCGCGATAGATTTCGCAATAGCATTCATCCAAGGCCAGGACGAAATCGTGCTCGCGGGCCAGTTCGATCGCGCGCTTGATATAGTCAGCGCTCGCCGTGGTGCCCTGGGGGTTCGCCGGCGTGCACAAAAAGAAGAGCGCCGTGCGGGCCAACAGATCCTCGTCCAGATCCTCCAGGACGGGCAGAAAGTTGTTCTCGGCATGGGCGGGGAGATAGACCGGCTCGCCGCCACCGACCATCGCGGCCCCCTGATAGACATGGTAGAACGGGTTCGGCATCAAGATCGCCGGGCGCTGGCCCGCCTTTTCCGGCGGCGTGCAGAGAAAACCTATCTGGTAAAGCGGCTCTCGGGTTCCAGGCACCGGAACCACGTTGCGGGCCGGATTGATGAAACCTTCCGGCAGATTAAATCGGCGATGCAGCCACCCGACCACCGCGTCACGAAACGCCTCGTCGCCGGTTGGCGGCGGATATCGGTTCCATTGGTCGTCATGGGCGGCGATTGTTTCGGCCAGGATCGGCGGCGTGGGCTTTTGCGGCTCGCCCAGGGAAAACAGGATCGGCGGCTCGTTCACCCGTGGCGGACAATCCGCGAGAACCTCGTTCAAACGGGCGAATGTATAGTGACCCAGCGGTGCCAAGTTGGGATTAAGCATGGAGTCCGTTTCATCTTGGTCGATCGCTCGACCCAAAGGTGCCAAAACGATTCTAATTTAAGCTACGGTGACTTAACAGACAACCTTCATGTTGAAAGACAACAATTGGGGGCGAACTGACCAGACACGCCTCGCCGTTAAGTAAAAAAAGGGCCCGAGAAATCCCGGGCCCCAGTGAGGAGGATCGTGTTTAGCTTTTCAGTGGCGGTCTCAGAGAGTCTGAGAGCCGCGACCGAATTCCGGATAGGCTTCCATCCCGCATTCGGCTCGGTCGAGACCCAGGGCTTCGTCTTCCTCGTTCGGCCGAACGCCCATGGTCATCTTGATCGCCAGCCAGAGGATCGAGCTGGCCACGAACACGAAGGCGCCGATCGCGACGATACCCAGGATCTGGACCCCGAACTTGGCATCGCCATTGCTGAAGACCACCGCGATGGTGCCCCAGATGCCGCAGATCAGATGCACTGGGATCGCGCCGACCACGTCATCGATCTTGAGCTTGTCGAGCATGGGAACCGCGACCACGACGAGAATTCCGCCGATCGCACCGATGATGATCGCCAGCCCGGGCGTTGGCGCCAGCGGCTCGGCGGTGATCGCGACCAGACCTCCAAGCGCGCCGTTGAGCGCCATCGTTAGGTCGAGCTTCTTGTACAGGACCTGGGTCAGAACGATCGCCGCCACCACACCGCCGGCCGCCGCCAGGTTGGTGTTGATATAGATCGACGAGATCGCCACCGCGTCCGCCGCCGACCCCATGGCGAGTTGCGAGCCGCCATTGAAGCCGAACCACCCCATCCACAGCACGAAGGTTCCCAGCGTCGCCAGGGGCAGATTCGCGCCCGGCATCGGCGTCACGCGCCCGTCGGCCCCGAACCGACCCTTGCGGGCGCCGATAATCAACGCCCCGGCAAGCGCCGCCCATCCACCAACGGAATGAACAATGGTCGAGCCCGCGAAATCCAGGAAGCCCATATCCGAGAGCCAACCACCACCCCAGGTCCAGGAGCCTTGCAGCGGGTAGATCACCCCGGTCAGCACGACCACGAAAACCAGGAACGAGAAGACCTTCACCCGCTCGGCGATCGTGCCCGAGACGATCGAACCGGCGGCGGCGACGAACACCATCTGGAAGAACCAGTCGGAACCGGCGGCATAGCCACTGCCGTCCTCGCCGGTGAAGCCCTCGGCGGTCACCGTCGGATCGGCGGCGCTCCAAGGACCGGGCATGCCCATCCAGCCACCGTCGACGCCGTCATACATCAGGTTATAGCCGATCAGCCAATACATGATCCCGGCAATGGAATAGAGGCCGATATTCTTGGAGCACTGCATCGTGGTGTTCTTGGAGCGCACCAGGCCCGCTTCCAGCATGCAGAAACCGGCGGCCATCCACATGACAAGAAAGCCATGCATCAGGAATGACAGGCTGTTGAAGATGAAGGCGGTCTCATTCGAAACCGCGGCCGAGGCCGCTCCACTGATCGCGACGGTGGAGAGGCCGAGTGTCAGGCAGAAGAGCCCGTAGATCCAAATTCTTTTCATGGTTCCCATTCCTTAAAGGGCGTCGGCGCCGGCCTCACCGGTACGAATTCGCACCGCCGCCGCCATATCGAGTACGAAGACCTTTCCGTCACCAATGCGACCGGTGCTCGCCGAGCGTTGAACCGCCTCGACGATCTGCTCCACGAGGTCATCGGTCACCGCGACTTCGATTTTCACTTTCGGCAGGAAATTCACCGCGTATTCGGCACCGCGATAGATCTCCGTCTGACCCTTCTGCCTTCCGAAGCCCTTGACCTCGCTCACCGTCAAACCCTGGATGCCCAGACCGGTGAGTGCCTCTCGGACTTCGTCGAGCTTGAAGGGCTTGATAATCGCCATCACAAGCTTCATGTCGTTTCACTCCTTTCACGCGCGGATTTTCGAGCCCTTTGCCCGCCATCCAGGCGATATCTCCGGCGCCAAACCGCGCCCCCACCCTTGCATCTCAAGAACCGTGCCGATTTTTCCATTTTCCATTTTATTACGTTTTTTCAATATGTTATCCTGATATCCGGCATGACACAGGGCGCCGTCAAACATCATTACTGCCGAATTTTTAATCATCGAAAGAAACATGATTATTTTTTAATCAACGTAGTTTGGGAAAACCACGTGCCGCGGCGAACGTCTCACGTTATGGTCGCGCCAATGCTCCCGGCGGGAGCCAGACGACCCCATGAGGATGAGCGGGTGATCTCAGTGACCAGCGGCGACATCACGAGCGATATCGCGGTAATCGGCGGCGGTTTGTCAGGCCTCACAACGGCGCTGGCTCTATCGCGATGTGGCTTTCGGGTCGTGCTTAATGATCGGGAGCCCGAAGCTGTTATGCGGCGCGTGGAGCGAGACGGGCGGACCACCGCCATCGCGGCAAGCGGTCGCTCCATGCTCGAGGCCCTAGGAGTATGGGACACCCTCGCGCCCGAAGCGGAGCCGATCCTCGACATCAGGGTATCCGACGGCGATTCCCGCCAGTTCCTTCACTATGACCACAGGGAAGTCGGTGACACGCCGATGGGACATATCGTCGAAAACGCGCTTCTGAAAAAGACGCTGTTCGACGTGCTGAGAGCCCAGAAAAACATCTCGTACGAGCCCGGGATCGGGGTGCGGGACGTCACGACCGAACCAAACCAAGTGAGCGCCAGACTGGAGGACGGTCGGTCCTTGCACGCGGCATTGCTGATCGGCGCCGACGGCCGCGCCAGCAAAATCCGTCAACTCGCCGGCATTCGCGTCACCCGTTTGGATTATGGCCAGACCAGTTTGGTTTTCACTGTCGCGCATTCACGACCGCATCACGGCGTCGCCCATGAAAGGTTTCTCCCGGGCGGGCCCTTGGCGTTCCTTCCCATGGCGGACAACAGATCCTCGGTGGTTTGGACGGAACGAAGCCACACCGCCCGCGCGCTCATGACACTTGATAACGACGCACTCGCGGATGCCCTTTCGGCGCGCTTTGATGATTGCTTGGGAACACTCTCCATTGTCGGTGGGCGCTGGTCCTTTCCTCTATCGTTGGTGAACGCGGAGAAGCAAACCGGGCCCCGGCTCGCGCTTGTAGGGGACGCCGCGCACGGCATTCATCCCATCGCGGGACAAGGATTCAATCTCGGTCTGAGGGATATCGCGGCGCTCGCCGACGAGGTGACCGAGGCGGCACGGCTGGGCCTCGATATCGGGAGCGCGGAGGTGCTGAGACGGTTTCAGGCGGCGCGGCGGTTCGACACCATGACATTGGTGCTCGCGACCGATGGTCTCAATCGACTGTTCTCCAACGACATCGCGCCGCTTCGCGCTTTAAGGTCCGGCGGACTGGGGCTGGTAAACAAGGTGCCGCCCCTGAAAAAACTGTTCATGCGACACGCCATGGGGGTCCTGGGAGACTTGCCTAGCATGCTCCAGGGACGGCTCCCTTAAATCAAGGGGCCCGGCCTCAGGGATCGCGACTTAACCCCTGCTCCTCGAGGCGACCGAGATACTCTTCCCACAGGCGGTCCTGCTCGGAGCCGAGCTCATAAAGATATCGCCACGTATAGAGCCCGGTATCGTGCAAATCGTCAAAACGGATACGGACGGCATAGTTGCCGACAGGTTCAACCGCGAGAATGCCGACATGTCGCCGCCCCGCGACTGTGGTTTTCTGACCTGGTCCGTGCCCCTGAACCTCGGCCGACGGGCTTTCGACACGCAGAAGCTCCGCTGGAATCGAAAACGACTCGCCATTGTCGAATTCGATTTCCAGGCGTTTTTCCTCGGATTGAACACGAATCTCGATCGGCCAGAATTTTGTCGACGCCTCGCTCATGCCGGTGCCCCGTTCCCGTTGGGACGAGCCAAGGCAGCCACGCCCACGGAAACCGGGTCGTCATCCAACACCCGGGCTTCATCGACCAGCATGATCGGCACGCCGTTGCGGATCGGAAACGCCAATCCGGCTTGATCGCTGATCAATTCCCGCGCGCCGGAATCATAGCGCAGCGGGGTTTTAGTCAGCGGGCAAACCAAGATCTCGAGCAGTTTCGGATCCACGTCCCGCTCCCCGGTCGCCGAGTCGGTATCCGGCGCGTCAGTGTCTGGCATTGTCGGTTCCGTCCGTTGGGTGAAGCGCCATTTCCATCAAGGCGATCATTGTTTCGGCCCGATCAACCGGGTCGTTGGCCACTAGGAGCGCCTGTTTCTCCGTTGGGTCGAATGGGCAAAGCATCGCCATCGTCGTCACAAGCTGGGCGTCATCGGTACGCTCGATCGCATCCCAATCGGCCTTGATCCCCCGGTGTTCGAAATAACCGCGCAGAGCGGTCGTCAAGCGATCACGGTCAATCTCGGCATTGCCGCCGCCATCCAGGTCCTGGCGAAAGGTATCCCAGTTGGGGATGACCCGGCGATAGCCGCGCATCGACTCCACCTCGCTCGACGCGTCAAACCGCGCGACCCCCAGCAGAGTGACCAGATACCGCCCGTCCTCGGTTTCGGAAAACTGAACGATGCGTCCGGCGCAACCGGTGGGATAGAGATCCGGCACGGCGGCCTGTTCCTGGCCGGGGTTTGGTTGGATCATGCCGATCAACCGATTGCTGGCCAAGGCATCGTCGAACATGGCGAGATATCGCGGCTCGAAAATATTCAGTGGAAGACGCCCGCCCGGCAAAAGCAAGACGCCAGGCAGGGGAAACACCGGCAGGGTGGCCGGTAGATCATCACGCCGAGTCGAAAATCCCCGTGCCCGCACGTCCTTCTCCCACGTTGTCAGGCGACACGTCTTCGCAGCCTAGGAGAACAGTATAGACGACAACCGCTTGCGCGCGTCGATGGTCAAGGGATCGGTATGTCCGAAAGCCTCGAAAAGTTTGATCAACTGCTTGCGCGCCGCTTCTTCATTATGGGCCCGGTTGATACGGATGCTTTCCAGCAACTCATCCACCGCCCCCTCGCGATCACCGTTACCGTAAAGCGCCATCGCGAGATCGAAACGCGCGTCCAAATTCTTGGGATCCGCCTCGACCGCGGCCCGGAGCTCGCCGACCTCTCCCGCGTCGGCCCCCGCCGCCGCCAGATCCAGCTGCGAAATCACCGCCTGAATTTCCGGTGCCTTGGCTTCCATGCCTTCGGGAGGGTTGTTCAGCATTTCCCTTGCCTGGTCCAATTGACCCATGCCGATCAAACATTTCGCGAGCCCCGCGAAGCCGCGCACATTGGTTTGGTCGTGCTGAACCACCTGGCTGTAGATTCCGCCGGCGCCTTGGAAATCCTCCTGGGCGAGCATTTCATCGGCGGTATCCAAGGCCTCGTCGAGCGGCGAGTCGCCCGCCGCGCCACCGGTCAGTTTCTTCACGAACTCGCGGACCTTGCTCTCGGGCAGAGCGCCGGCGAAGCCGTCCACCGGGCGTCCGTCCTTAAAGGCGAAGACCGCGGGTATCGACTGGACGCGCATCTGCTGCGCGATCTCGGGGCTTTGATCGATGTCGACCTTAACCAGTCGCACCGCGCCGGCGGCCTCGCGCACCACTTTTTCGATAACCGGGCCGAGCTGCTTGCAGGGCCCGCACCACGGCGCCCAAAAATCGACGATCACCGGCACGTTCATCGACGCCTCGACCACGTCGGCCATGAAGGTCGCGGTGGTTGAATCCTTGATCAGATCCGCGTCGCCGGGTCCCGCCCCGCCGCCATTGATTAACGTTTCCATCCCCTAATCCTCGCTATTCCCGGTATTGCATCCGTCTATGTGGCGTTGATGGCCGCAAAGACAAGTAGCGTCAATCCCCGCCCCCGTGATTCGCGTCCCCGTGATCCCCGCATTCGAGATCAACTACTTTCGGCTCGTGACCACAGGCGCGAATGAAGCTCATAAGCCCGTCCGGCGTGATCGCCGTCGTCATCTCGTTGGAAATCGGATGATAGTTGAGCGGCGTGAGCGCCATCATGCCCTTGTCCAAGATAACCGTGACTTGACTCTCGGTATCATTGATCAGGGCGAAGGGCGATACCGCGCCCGGGATCACCCCCAACACCCGCATCAACCGGTCGGCACTACCGAAGGACAGCCGATCCGCGCCGATCATCGGTCCCAACGCCTTCAGATCGATCCGAAGGTCCTCGCGGCACACCACCAGCCACATCCGCCCCTTGCGATCGCGTAGGAAAAGATTCTTGCAATGCCCACCTGGAAGATCGCCGCGCAATTCCTTGGACTGCTCAACCGTGAAGAGCGGCGGGTGGTGGTGTGTCGTCACCGCGATCCCAAGCCCGTCCAGGCGCGCCAGGACATCCTCGGGTCGCGCCGGCCCGGCTTCCGTTCCATCCACCGACGAGGAGGCATTGCTGGTTGTTCGCGGCATTGGCCTTACATCCGATTCGGGTTCCCATCCAACGGCGCCACCTTGTACCCCGCCGTTCCCACCTTTGCGAGCCCCGGTTCCGGGGCTCGGTATCGATTCTCGGAAAAATCATTAAAGGAGCGCTTGCAAATCAATCCGCGCTGGGTATTATCCGGCTCCGCTTGGATCGGAAACCGACGATCCAGGCTCGGAGCGCGGGCGTAGCTCAGGGGTAGAGCGCAACCTTGCCAAGGTTGAAGTCGTGAGTTCGAATCTCATCGCCCGCTCCAATTTTTCGGATACTTCCCGGATAACTCATTGATTTTCCAGCGGATTGCTCGCTGGGAGTTCTTGAGTGATGTCCAAACTGATGTACAAAGTACCCGAATCCCACGTGTATCTACGCGATGGGATCTACTATTTCGTGCGACGTATCCCTGCCGATCTTCGCTCTCAC